>Ga0114962_10000035_pt1 | contig 100463 bp, 102 predicted proteins | sample C_130820_MF_Meta_FD_87017 | JGI IMG/M metagenome (GOLD analysis project Ga0114962, IMG submission 87017) | Freshwater microbial communities from Lake Croche, Canada to study carbon cycling - C_130820_MF_MetaG | ecosystem: Environmental > Aquatic > Freshwater > Lake | place: Lake Croche... | reverse complement strand
TGGCTTCTCCAGCACTTCGTACAGACGTGTTCGAACAGATCGGAGGATATCACCACAGATCAGAAGGAACGCAATGGAGGGCAGGAGTGCCCATAGGGCATAGCTCAGCACTAGACTGGGGACATAGGGCGACAGATAGATGGCCACGAGGAAAGAACTCACGAGGCACCAGTAGCCAAACGCCTTATAAACAAAGATGCCGACGGTTAAAAGGTTGGGCATTGTTTTCCAGACGGCAATTGCAGCAATGGCCCAGGCCACTATGAGAATGGAGAGGAAGACCCAGACGGCGCTGGTGTAATAGGAGATGACGGATCGTGCAGTCTGATAGATCCCGAGGCTCAGAATGTAATAGATGGGAACGCCTGTGACAAAGAGGGCCACAATATTATTGGCTGCAAAGGCTTTGATGATAGAAGCATAGGCCTTGCGGAAGCCACGGAAGTAATCGGTGGGCATTGTTGGTGATGGGAGAGAGTATGGGTGAGTCAAATTTTAGACATACATACATTTTAAAATAGACATATCGGACTAAAATAGATACTAGCAATCGGGATAAACAACAGTGTTTTCACTGTTTGTTTCGTCTGCTTCGCAACTATCAATGATGCTAATAATACTTTCGGGCGTTTTCAGCAGCTCTATCAACTCTTCAGCTGAAATTAATGCCGGCGTATTATTTGATTTTGCTTTGGGGCCAGCAAACACCATAAAGTCAAAGTCAAATCCAGAACGAATTGATGCGTGTTGCTTTGTGATATTTACTTCTAAATCCACTAGTAACGTAAATACAGACTTTACTTCTATTATTCTATTTTGAGATCTGATAAGAATATCAGGGTAATACGTATGAGTTTTTCCATCATGCTCATATTCAACTGTTGGGATATCTGTCCCAGTAAGAATATCATCCTCTTCAATACCTTCATTAAGGAGGATTTTTAGAGCGTGTGGCTCATAACCCTGAACTACACGTTCTTTTCCACTCGGCATAGCAAACACTTTACTCCCATATGAAGTAGCAATAACCTTTTGCCTAATAGCAGGACACTTTGAAGGGTTATCATGACCATACAATTCAATCATCCGAACTCGGATTTTTTCTTGAACATCTGGGCACTTGAGAGGATTATCTGTACCTAGATTTGCAATCCAGGTTGCAATTGCTTTGGCTCTTGACGCGGGATTCTGAGAAGGATACTCATAACCAGTTCGTTCAAGATTCGATTGAACTACTTTAGCCTTGACTATTGGACTTTGGGTTGGGAAATCAACTCCCAATTTTGCCCTATTAGTTGCTTTTGATTTCTCTCTAGCAACTGGACTTTGAAATGTAAAAGGAACACCAAGAGTTTGGGTTGTTGTTATCTTCTTCTTTTCTTTGATTGCAGGTGATTGGGAGATATTCGCAACCTCATAACGTTCCTGGATTGTTGTGTTGGCTTTCGCGCGGACTGTAGAATTCATAATAGGATTACGAAAGCCATATATGTCAAGAGAAGTTGCTTCGAATTTTTCTTGTTGCTTAGCTTTTGCATGAGCCTCGCAAAATGCGCCGCTATCAACTAGTGCACGAAAGCGCCGGTACCCTGGAACACCACAATTGCACACAAAGTGAATCATCAAATCCCGATTGATTTGCTCTGGTTCAGTTGTGACCGCATTGGTTGTATCTGGAAGCACCCAGCCAACCAATCTCGCCCTGTCCCTTGAAATAGCATTATCAAGTCTATCTTTCGTGTAAGGAATTCTAGTTGCTCTTGTGGACATCTACTTTATACCAAGCAGATGAATATAATATCTAATTTGTATATTTTAATGACTTCAAATTTTAATATCTAGTTACTAAAGACCCAGCTTAAACGCCTACTACATTTTCTTATATACAGCGCTCGAAGTCATCCATCCTATGATTACTCCAAGCTCTGAACAACAAGCCATTATAGATGCAATATGCAGTGGTCAGAATGTACTCGTCTCTGCAGTGGCCGGTTCTGGTAAAACAACGACCGTTCTCTCATTGGCCAAGAAAGTCGCTCCCAAAAAGATCCTTCAAATCACATACAATAAGCTTCTCAAACTCGAGGTTCGAGAGCGCGTTGTGAAAGAGGGCATTGATAACGTTGAAATTCACACCTACCATAGTCTTGCAGTAAAATACTATGATAAGAAGGCCTATACAGATGATGTACTCCAAGTCATTATTAAGGCCAATCGATCGCCAAGACAGGCCATTGCCCCCTTTGATATTCTTGTGCTTGATGAGGTGCAGGATATGACCCCCATTCTCTTTTATTTTATCAGCCAGTTCCTTGCCCAGTACAAAAAACCCGTGCAGATCATATTACTCGGTGATCCACGCCAAGCTATTTATGAATTTAAGGAGGCCGATAGCCGCTTTCTAACACTTGGAGGCAAGTTATGGGATTCGAAGCCTATGCTTGAATTCCCTCTTCGTATCAGTTATAGAATCACAAATCAGATTGCAGCCTTTGTGAATCACATTATGATTGGATCTGAATGGATGGTAGCCGCTAAAGAGGGGGCTCCTGTGCATTATATTCGCGGGGAGCCATTTAATGTACAGCCAGTCTATATGGAACTAAAACAGCTGCTGCGTTCCAAAGCATACAAGCCAGACGATATCTTTATTCTTGCACCCTCTATTAAGAACAAATCGGGGAACTGTACGCCCGTCGGCAAACTCGAAAATCGCTTAGTTGCAGATGGTATTCCCTGCTATGTGCCTACATCCGATGAAGGTGAAATCAATGATGATGTGATTCAGGGGAAAGTTGTTTTCAGCACTATCCATCAATCAAAGGGGCGAGAACGCCCTGTGGTGGTATTATTCGGATTTGACAATGACTGGTTTACCTACTATGGTCGTAGCAAACAACGAACCCAGTGTCCGAATGAACTCTATGTAGCTGTAACAAGAGCGAAAGAACGCCTTATCGTTCTGGAGAGTTCGCAGTCCATTCCCCTCCCCTTTCTTCGAAAAACGCATGAAGAGTTTCGATCCTGCCCTTATATAAAATTCGACGGAATCCCCTATAAGGCTCCTGTGCTTAAAATAGGCACTTCTGCAACGTCTAAGGAAGCTCGCACGACTCCCACGGATCTCCTTAAATATATCTCGGAAGATGCGCTCGTAACCCTTCACCATATTCGAGAGGCTATCTTTACTCTGCAATCTCCTGTTCAAACGAATACAGAGATTCCAGGGACTGCTGAGAATTGTTATGGAACCTCTGAAAGTGTATCAGATCTGAATGGAACGGTCATTCCCATGATATGGGAAGCAAATGAAACAGGAACCTGTACAATTTATAAACTAGCACAGAAGTTGAAAAATATATCTCCTTTTATTTGCAGCCAGGTGAAATCACTCCCAGCCGAATTCCATCCTGAAGAATTCCAGACTGCTGATTTTCTGCATTTAGCCGCTATTTGGCAAGCCATCACAACTGGATATAATTCGAAGCTTGCTCAGTTATCCTCCTATGGATGGTTAACGAATTCGATGGTGGAAGAGTGTCATGCAATTTTGGATCAATATTTGCCCAAGTTAACTCAGTATGAAGTGGATATTGAGGTGGACAATTATTATGTGAAGGACTTTGGAAAGGTTACAATTGCAGGGCGGCTGGATGCAGTTACAGAGGATACAGTTTGGGAACTCAAGTGCGTCAAAGAACTTCAACTGGAACACTGTCTACAACTAATTCTCTATGCATGGATGTGGCAGGAGACATATCAAGAAACCCGTGGCCGCCGCAAGTTTAAACTCTTAAATATGCGAACAGGGGAACTATGGGAGCTCGATACTTCGAGTTATCATATTCCAGAAGTAGCACAAATTCTATTGTATAACAAATACAAGGTACGGAGTAGTCTAACAGATGCTGAGTTTTTAACACAGTGTAAAAAAAAAGAACTCGTAGTAGAGGATGATATTCCTATTACAAATGCCGAACTTGTGGATGTGAACTTGGAAATCTTTACAAAGGCTAATCTTGAATTTATCTGTAAAGCACGAAATATCAAAGGAATTTCTGCTAAGAACAAAGATGTACTTATAGGGATGATTCGAGCAGATATTGCAGCACCTAAACCCTAAGTATGGTTTATCTATAACGCTGTTGCAGTTACATGGTCAAAATAATTGTACTTGATACAGAAACGACAGGGCTTCCGCGAGAGAAAAAGATAGGAGCACTTGAGAGCAATCGTAACTGGCCTGATCTTGTTAGTATCTGCTGGCATATTTATGAAGACAAAGAACTTCAACGTGCCGAATATCACATTATTCGACCCGAGGGATGGCGCATTGGAGCTTCGTCGGCAAATATTCACGGCATTGATCATGCAACTGCTTTACGTGACGGTGAAAAGCTTCTGGATGTTCTAACGCTATTCAAGAATGATGTAGCAAATGCATATGTGATTGCTGCCCATAACTTGCATTTTGACAAGAATGTATTATTTCACGCATATAAGTGGCGACTAGGAATCGATCCGAGAGTATTTTGGCCAATAGAGGCAGATTTCTGTAGTGCAGAAGAGGCAAAGGACGAGATGAAACTTGTATTTCCTGAACCACGGACTCCTGGCGTGTATCGGTTTCCTCGTCTTGATGAACTCTATCAAGATACCTTTCGTCGGCCGGCTCCTGTAAATGCGCACAACGCAGAACGAGATGTTCAAGTGTTAGCCGCGATTCTATTCGAACGATGGCGGATTGTTTAGAATCACACATTTGTTTTTATTATTTTATCCCTTTTAGGGATAAAATAATATCGCATTGCCTAAAGTTAATACACATCTACGATATAGATGGCCGATTCACTCTCATTGGGTGCACTCGAACTTGAATCCAACACCTATATATCACCAATAGACGCCAGCAAGGATAAACAGTACAGGTGTATCGACTGCAATCAAAAAGCGATCCTGAGAAAGGGCAAAATCCGCCGTGCCCATTTTGCCCACTATTCCCCTACCAACACCTGTTCGTATTATGATAAACCGAGTGAAGCCCAGATTCACAAGGACGCGAAGTTATTAATGGCCAAACTCTTGAAAGAACGAAAGAACATTCAATTTACATGGACTTGTCATCATTGTAAGGTAGAAGAACCCTATGCATTCCAGGATTTTCCAAGTATCACTTATAGGGGTGGGGATGAAGTTGTGCTAGAACATCGCGATAAAGAGGGTAAATGGATTGCGGATGTTGCCGTTCTAAATGGTGGTGAAGTACGATATATTATTGAGATTAAGAACACCCATGCAACTACAACGACCTGTCGGCCAGAACCCTGGTATGAGATTGATGCTAAGGCATTAATTGAATATTATGAAGATCCTGAATTTAATGAACTGCGTTCTGAGCCTGAATGGATCTACATGATTCCCTGTCTTCGCCAAGGGCTGCAGCGATACTGCTATGGGTCTTTTTGCTATATGGAGTCTTGGGTAAAGCGTATCCCTGGCTATGAGAAGGGATCTTGCTGTGTTTTATGCAAAGCAGATGACTACGAGCCGGTTAGCGATGGTACAAGCGGTAAATTTCAGAAGAAGGATATACAGGTATGTACGCCCTGTTTATTGAAAGATTCCTGTGAGAAGTTGTTGAGGACGATGTACATGCCTGCAGCAGCAACAAATGTTGTTGTGCAACCTGATATTTCGGGGTGCACTGGCCATGGTTATTGTCTAGAACAAAATGAGTTTGGACGATTAATACGCAAAAATAGTTGTCCTCATGATTGTAAATTATGGCCTTGCAAGGATAACTGTGGTGCTATGGAGCCGCAGTGGCTATTAAATATACAAAATGGCCTGTGTAATAATTGCCCTGGAGCATTCAATAAATATTTAGAAGTCGCTTATGCACGAAAAGAAGAGGCAAAAGCAATGGGTGTTAAATTCGACTGGGCTAAGAAAAAATGGTATATTGATTGCTATGCTAAGAATCGGGCAGATGTAGAAGCCAAGTTCAAACGAATCTCTGTAATTTAGTCGTTCGAATACCGCGTAATCAAATCCCTATTCGTCGCCACGGTACACGCTAACAGTTCAACAATGGTTTGTGAAAGTTTTGATTCCCAGTCATTGACGTCGTTCCATACATCCTCTTGATCCATACATATCACATGCTTGCCATTTTCTAGTGCACACTTCACTTTGTAGTCGTCTCGTTCTTTCTGAGCCTCTGGAGAACGCCAATTACTGATCTGTTGAAAGTGCTGACGCCCGTGAAGCTCAAGGAGGATTCGATCCTGCACTTCGAAATCGAATGGAAGACCTCGTTTCGTATCTGCATTCACGCACCATTTATATTTTACTTGTGCCTTTGTGGAATAACGTGCTTGTAGCCATGCAAACAGTTTTTTCTCTGTTTTATGTTTACAGTGAGGACATCCATTTCCCATTGCTCGTGCGTAGATCACTGCTTCCCATTCATGATCTGCTGCACATTTCCACCACACGGATAGGTGGGAGCCATAGCCGACTGTCTCTGGCCTCAGTGTATTCTTCATCAGATGCCACTCCTTCATCAGCAGCGGATGTGTTGTAACAATGGATGTGTGAATGCAGTGCTTTTTCACAATCTTGCAGCAATAGGGGCAGCCATTACCGTTTGTTCGATTTCCTACTGATGATTTAAATTCATGCGGACAGCCTTCGATACAGGTTGCGGGACAGAGCCACCACACCTCTCTATCTGAATATCGGCTCACTTGATCCGGGGTCAAATCACCATTTTTTATTGGATGCCATTGGCTCGCAACTTCTGGATGTGTAGTAAGAATCGAATTATGAATACAGATGCGAGTATTGCTACAATAAGGGCAGCCGCTTGCAAGACCCGTACGACTATAGAGAATAGCCTCCCATTCATGGGCGCAGCCACATGCATGCACATTTGCACACTTCCACCAAACCGCTTTATTAGAACCGGCTGTAAATTCAGTAGGGGCTTTTGTATTTTTGGTATAATCCCATTCTTTCAACAGGTCTGGGTGGGTGATTGCGAACGAATCGACCGTTTTCAGTAGATTCGTTCGAAAGGTATTCCCTTGTGTTTCCTTGACACTGGCTGCCATCGATGGATGAGGTACCTTGTACCTTTCCATACAGGTGGTGGCTCGTCGTTCTGATTTCCGAATCAGAGTGCAGGTATTGCATTTTGCACCGGTCTTCACAAGCTGTCTGAAGTTTTTAGGGGATGGCTGAACACCACAAGAACACTGAAAGGTGATGTCTGAATTGCGTGTCAATGCAGGATAGTCTCCGATCAATTTGGCTTTCTCGGCGGCTATGCAAGTGTCGAGCAGGGATTTATCAAAGCTGCGGCGTTCTGTTGTCATGGTTGATGTAGCATAGACTGTAAAATAAGTCAAATTTTATCCATTCATACAATATACATGTCCTTCATTGTCCGCCTCAACACTGACGGCATTCTGGAGTACTTCCAGGCACAGAATGGGGAAACTGTGTTGGCTTTGAAAGAACGGTACTGCAAAAAACACAATGTGCCCGTTGCATCTGTCAAGGCCTTCGTAGACAACGTCGAATTAAATGATACGGACACTCTCGATAAGGCAAAGGTCGACATGTTCACAACAATTGTGATGCGTATAGAGGCAGCAAAACACGATGCGATCAGTTTTGCAATTGCAGGTGCTACTGCACCGAAGATGAGTGTGATGTTGAGGCCCTGGTCCAGTACGAGTGGAAGCCCGAAAACGCTGGGGCTTTTTTAGTAAGGTGTACAGTTAAGAATATAATTAAGCCCCTGGCCAGGGGCTTAATTATATACTAAGCGGTACTAAGCGGTACATTGATGCGTATAGAAGGCTCGTTCCAAATGATCTGTAGTATATCCCTTGGGCTGTATCTGTTTGTAATCAGACGTATACTTTACCGCACCCCTGAATTCTGCATCTGTGATGGGTTCGGCCTCCGCCTTAAAGACAGGCAGAGCCTTGGCCCAGATGGATTTCTTGGCCAGCAACCCTTTCCGTCGGGTTTCGTATTCTTGAGCAACGGATAGGAAGTCCATGCTGAGCTTTCGTACCTTTACGTAATAACACAGGTGCCGAAAGGGTTGCTGTTTTCTAGGGCTCGGCCAGCAGATATTCTTTACCGTCTTCAAATACGCGTTAAAGTCCACCTTGGTCAGAGTTCCATTCCACCAGCTCTCCAAAGAACGGGGCATAGAACTCTGCCAGAGCGTAAAGACGTCGGGAATACCATCCTGATGCATGGCGTTCTCAGCGCGCTGAAGAACGCCGTGCTTTATACTTGTGATAAATTGCTTCAGAACATCGATCTCGTGCTTACCTTCAGCCGTGTCGTCAAAGCTGAGAACTGGGATGAGAGTTGCTAGAGAGGGTGCTGTTGGAACCTCATGCCTCGACGGCCCCATCGGCACAGGTTTCTCACTGCTCTCAATGCTCAGAAGGGGTGTTATAGGACTGATAGGGATGCATTCGCAGATCTGGAGGATGGCGCAACGGGCGAGCGCTTCGAGGGACACGCCGCAACAGACGAGGGAGACATTGCGTTCTCGGAGCATCTTGGCCGAGTTGGCCGTCGGCTCCTTCTTCGACACCCAGATCAGGTAGACCTTGTTATGGACAGCTTTGCTGTCCATACCGGGGAGCCGTGCTTGGATCCGCTCCGCGCAGGTGATGAACTGGCTGACCTCTTGCTGCGTCGTGGTCTCCTTCCACTTGTCCTGGAGCAGGATGTGCGTGGAGCCGACGGAGATCATGTGATCCACGCCGTTCAGAGAAGAGTCCCCGAAGGCTGTACGGATCTCGAGTTCTTTAAGTGCTCTGGTGAGGCCAGGGATCTTGAGGGCGGCGGCATGGATGATGTCTTCTAAACGCCGGCCCTGGTCGGCCGCTGATTCTGTGACTGTTGCAACGGGTAGAGATTCTGGTATGACTACTGTGTCCCGAGGAGTATTCGTGCTGGATGCACAGGTTCCATTGTGGTCCCTGTGACCACATGAACAGGTGGGGTAATTTGCAAATGTTACGGGATCAAAGCAGTAACATGTACAGGCCATTTGGTTGATAGGTTTACTAAGAAAATAGAGTCAAATTTAAGCCGATCATCACTGGCGAAGACAATCGCCGTTCGGCCCCTTCTCCGCAATGCGGAGGCGTACAAGAGCCTGTACGTGCTCCCTGACATCTTTGGCGGCCTTGACCTCCTTCTTGAAGAGCATGCCGGCATTGTTCCCCTTCTTGAGTGCATCGGAGGCGGCCTTGCCTGAGAGGCGGCTGGCCGATTTGTCAGTCACCATTTTGGTGTGGGCCGCGACATTTGAGGAGGGGGAATCAGCAGGACAGGACATAGGAGCCATACGTGTCTTCTTGTCCATTCTATAAGGTCGGAATAGAAGAAGTAGGGGATCAAATTTTATTGATCCCCTATTCGTATCAATGATCAAGGAGACCAACCAGTTCGTGCTGCCCGAGAAGATTCGCTACGCCTATCCGAAGCTCTACAATACGAACCTCTTCGCCGAAGTGAAACGGATAGGTGTGCAGCAATCCATCTTGTTGGAGGAGCTCAAGAATCATCAGAACGATCTGCTTGGCTTGCAGCGCCTCGGTTCTGACACGCAGGCCAAGCAGAAGGAGATCGCTCCCATTATAAACAAGATTCTGCTGCTAAACAACGACTTCCACCGACTTCGTGAGGACTTTATCGGGGAGATTCGGCAGAACAACAGCTGCAAGTGCTATTACTGCACGCCGTGTGGGTGGTTTAAGGTATGATGTGATTGCACTAGTTCCCAGTTTTCTGTTTGCCACGGTGATGCAAGATATTTGCGCCGCTTATCGAGACAATTTGGACAGAGGCAGCGATATAAAAATAGTAGGCAATACTATTTTCTTTCTATAGACATATGTAAATACAGTACATAATAATGCAATAAGGAATAGACTGTATAAAAAGAGAGATAGGTTGTTTGTAGAAAAAGGAGCAGAGCTAAATCCCTCTATACCCATGGATCTATTTAGGAAATAGTTGATAGGTCGTTTGCCATAGAGTATCTCAAACTCCGATTGGGACTCAAGGGCTCGACGCACAGAACTCGAAAGGATGATAAGAGGCTGAAACTTCCGAATATACTTCTTATAATTCGTATAGGGTTTTTGCACATATTCTTCCAAGCATTCTCGTCGAGGCACTGGATACATCGTATCTAATCCATTATAAATAGTATACTTGTCATAATACTGGGGAAACTCCTCTTGTATTCTCTCCAATTCAGTCCCATCAAATTCAGAGTTGCTCAGGAATTGACTATGAACCCTGTCAAACCATTCAAGCAGAAGGGGCGTATTCGCACGGCTTCCAAATACACCACTGTACAGAGACTCATTGTTTTCACGGATTAAAAATCCATCCTTCTGTTCAAGAATCTCGAATAGTCGATTTAAATCATCCATCACGATCGTGTCTGAATCAAGCCATATGCCGCCATAATTGCACATTATATTTACACGCGCATAGGCCGCTTGACGAGTCGGATTTAATTTGAAAAAATCGTTTGGAAGATTCGGAATATAGAGTACAATCGTTTTGTCATTTACTATATTTACAACATAATTCCGCTGATTATTTGAATTCAGATATAGTATATCACGTAATATTTTTATCAATTTAAATTCTGCACCTACCCAGTATAAAAACACATTGCGCATCCCTACTTCGGAAGTATATAATAATGCTAGTGATGCCCATCATATGATCGATCATGTGTAAATAGGCCGGGGCCAAATACACATCTATAATTCTGCTGTGCCCATATGGGTGTTAAACGATCTTCAATATTTTCACCATCCACTAAGTGCGGCAGTATCTCCGATGCAAAAAATTGCCGCTTACACAAATATGGATTATTTGTGTAATTACATGATTTTGAAGAAGTAGTATACCATTCATCATTCCCTTTTATAGGATTTATTCGTGATATTTTAGAAGGATATGTTGTATCAGGATGAGGATCCCAATAAATAGCCTCCGCTAGATGTGTACTGTTCACAAATGTTGCAGGAGGTTCATCTTTCCAATTGATATATGCATAATTTGGGTCTCCTGACTGCTTCCGACTACGACCTCGTACTACATCACACTCCTTTTCATTTAAAAAATAGAGTGAATTTAATAAAAAATCACGAATATCTTCGTTCGTTCCATTAATTATAAAGTCATTTTCTAAAAATAATAGAACATCATTACGCGCATTCTCATAGATTGCTTTAAATCCCGAGGCCATTCTGCCATTGTCGGGCATCAGAATATATCGAACATTAAATTCTTCACATATGTCTTTTTCAAGAGACTGTCTATCAGATTGCTGTATTACTACAAAAAAATCATCAACGCATTCAAAAAATTCAGATGTTTTATATGTTTCTAATGTATGTTTTAGTGTTTCTGGTGCAAAATAAGTTAATACACCAGCTGATATAGGCAATTTACTGTTATTCTCAAAATACTCCTTTATTTTATATGGATATGCTACTAATATAATAAATAATACTATACTGCATAGAATAATTCCTAGAGCTGATCGCATCATACTATTTATTATACCGTTAAGAATCTAATTAAGCCCCCCTTCTGTGGAGGGGGGCTTAATTAGATTTTTACGGTACCAATAGGGAATGAACTACCAGTCCGCCATTCCACAGTCATCGCTGCAAGGAACTCTGTTCGAACTGATGGCTAGAGGCCGTAAAGACACCTATTTTATGAAGGATGCCTCGAATAGCGACTCTGTTCAGGATGGCTCTCGATCCGAGAGCCATTCCGAACAGCATGGCTCCTGGGAGCCGAAGGCTCCCAGGAGCGACAGTGCCTTTAACCCCTTCTACAAGGCCTCGACCCCCCTGTTGCAGGAACGGAGGACAGAAACCCCCCTGAATGCCCCGCAGTTCGGCAACAGTTTCGAGATCGAAATCAACAAATACGGGGACGTGCTGACCGAATGCAATCTACTGATCGATCTGCCCTCCTGGCTCCCGCCTCTCCCTTTCGTAAGCGGCGGCACAACTCTGCCCCCCATTCAGGCCAACTCCCAGTACTGGATCACGGATGTCTCGGGCTTCAGCTACGGCTATACCCCCTATATCGGCCTGTTCCTCTTTGAGCGCATCGAGTTCTACCAGGACTCCGCCTTGGTGCAACAGTGGTCGGGGGATGAACTCTTTGCATTGCAAGCCACCGAGGGTTCCTGGAACACCACCTATCTGGGCAATCAGCAACTCGGCGGAGTCGATCAAGGGATCGTGCCAGGACGGAACATCGCCTTTCGAGCCACCCCTGGTCGTTTACGCGTATCCCTGCCTCTGCCCGGCCTCCAAACACCCGAAGACGGCGGATTCCCCCTGTGCTGTGTGCAGCTCCAATCCTATCGCTTCCGCATCAAGTTACGAAAACTGGAAGACCTCATTGTCTCGGACTCAGGAGCGTACAAACCCAATCCCTTCGCCACCCCCTTTCAGTATTATTTGCCGGGCGGATCCTTGTACAGATTTGCCCCTGTTGCCCGTGAATCCGTCGGCCAACCCACCATTCTGTTGGAGACCTTACAGGCCTATATCGACCCCGATGTTCGATTGGCTCTCCAGAACACCAAACAGTCCATTCCGTTCCGCCGACCCTTTGAGAACGTGTTTACCTTTGGCGAAGCCGACTACACATCCCTCGATGTCAGTTCTGTGGCGGCCTCCAGTAGGCGCTTAGATGCCTGCCACCCTGTGGAACGATTGGTGCTGTTCTTCCGAACGGCCAATGCATTGGATCGAAATGAGTATACGAATTTTGTGAATCCTGGATCCGTGGACGGCCAGTTCTACAATGCACTCAAGTTGATTATTGCCGGCCGAGATCGGGAATTCAAACAGTCCGCCCTTGTCTGGCAGGATCTCATGGCCTATGCCAAGGATGAGATTGATAGTGGCTATCCTATAAGTGAAATGCGGTGGAATCTCGGAGACATCTACAATCAGCAACGGCCGTTCAGCCGCGTTCCAAACGGTTCTATCAATTTCACGACGGCGGACAGGCCGACCCTCTATGTCCAGTTAAACAACACTCCTGTGCAAACCATCTCTCAGCAACGGAAAACCGAGTTACGCGTCTTCATGGAGGGCTGGAATGTCTACGAAGTCGTCGGTGGCCGCGGCCGATTGCTGTTCGCGAACTGATCTAAACACGGTCTGTAAACTACGTATAGAATGAGCCATGTTCTTGAGAAGCGCCTGCTGCGATCCACCAAGGAACGCCGCATTCCCTACAAGATCCATCAGACCTTCAAAACGAATAGGATGCCTCCTGCCATGTTCGCCGCTGCCAATTCCTATATCACACTGAATCCCGACTATGACTACTTTTTCTATGACGATGACGACATTGTGGCGGTTCTAGAGGCCTATGACTGTTCTGGACTGGCCTTTACGAAAGAGGAGTTGCGAAAGGCCTACGAGGCTATGAATACCGGTGCCGGCAAAGCCGATCTTTTTCGGTATGTGATTGTCTATCAGGAGGGCGGCTGCTATTTTGATATCGATACCGTCTGCCTGAAGCCCCTCGACACCTTTCTTGACGAAGAGGATGAACTCGTGTCAGGCATCGGGGATCGCGGGGATCTCCACCAGTGGGGCATGATCTATGCACAGCGCCACCCCTTTGTGAAAAAGGCACTCGAGAACAGCGTCTATAATATTCTGAACCGGCGCTTTGTGGCCGGCTACAGGAATTTGGAGGGATTGACGGGGCCTCCTTGCCTGGACATCTCGATTAAGGAAGTGCTCCAACTCCCGCTGCACGTACGGTTTACAAGCGGAATCTATACGATCAAAGGCCATCGATTCCATGTGCTAAACGGGGACTTTTTTGGGGGGGCTATTCAATTTAAGTATGAGGGATACCGTGACGATCTCCGAGCCATGAACATCGCGTATTGGCAAGAAAAACCTATTTTTAAATAGAGCCATGAATCTGTTGCACACCGCCGAATTCTATTTAATGTCAAAACTGATATTCTCCTTTCTGATGGCTATTGTGATCACACTCTCACTCCGTTATAAACTCAGTACTGTGGCCACCTACAGTCTCGTCGGCGGCCTTTTTGTACTCTATATCGGCTCCGAGTATCTGGTGGTATCCGATTTGAATCGGCGGCATGATCTCAAGATTGCGACACTTACAAACTGGCGGTAATCTAAACTCTTATCGCATTCCATTCTAAGATGCCCTGTGTTCACTACAAACGGAAAGCCATGCTGCTCGCTCCCTGTTGTAATGAGTTCTTTGATTGTCGGTTCTGTCACGACAAGGTTCGATTCGAAGACGAAAAGGATGTGAAGCGATGCCACGTGATGGATCGGCATTTGGTGAAGACCGTGCGATGCGTTCTATGTTCTCTCAAACAAGAGGCCGGCCAGGTCTGCAAGGGCTGCGGAGTAGTTCTGGGGAACTATTGGTGTTCCATTTGTGTGTTCTTGGACGACGAGGACAAGGGGCAATTCCACTGCGACAAGTGCGGTATCTGCCGCGTCGGCGGAGCAGCGGCGCATGTCCACTGCGACAAGTGTGGCATCTGCGTGAAAGCAGCGGCCTTCGAGAGCCACGCTTGTTTGGCCAATGCGGCACGGAACGACTGTACGGTCTGCCTGGAGTCCCTGCATCAATCGAGAGATCCGATTCAGTTTCTACGCTGCGGCCATTCTCTTCATAGTAACTGTATGACCGAGTTTCTGAAGGGGGGGCAGCATGTCTGCCCTCTGTGCAAGAAATCCGTTCTGAACGAGGAGTTCCAGCAGCTCCTCATTCAGGATCTCGATCAGCAGATCGAGATGGCTCCAATGCCCGAGGAGTACCGAGACAAACAGGTGCAGATTCAGTGCAATGACTGTTTAGAGAAGGGTCGTGCGCCCTTCCATATCTTCGGGCTCAAATGCGATGATTGTGGATCGTACAATACCACGAAAATTGGTGATAACGAGTAATGCCTGCATGCAGGCATTCGCGGTTACAAATCAAATTAAGTCTCCCGTATTAACGGGAGACTTAATTTGATTTATACCTGTAGGGACTGTTGCGATGGTACGCATCGCTGTGCTCACGATGCCGGCCTCGAATCGCCTACATACCTATTCGTACATCACAGAGGAAACTGTGAAGTGGCTCCGAGGCATCGAGGTGGTGCCTGTAGTGGTCGGTACAGATCTGAACCTGGCCGCAGCCTTGATGCGATCCTGCCACGGCCTGTACATGGGCGGAGGCCCCGCCTACGAGCCCACCTATTTTCTGTTGGCTCGGCATCTACTCACCCTGGCTGTCCACATGAACTATCGTTTGGGACTCTATTTCCCCGTCTGGGGTGTCTGCCACGGCTTCCAGATGCTGGTCGCCGTTCTCGGCTCGGTCTGGCCTTTGGATTCCTTAGATGCCATGATTCATACGGACGGGCATCTACGAAGGAACAGGGAGGCCTCAGGAAGCCGCCTTTTAAAGGCAGCGACCGTGAGCCAACGGCGACTTCTCTATGCCAAAAAGGGTCGTGTCTTCAGTCATCAGCACGGAATCTCCTTGCAACGGTTCCTAGGGAATGAATCCTTGAAGCGGCTCTTTCGGATCTGCTGCACAAGCCTGGACAGGGACGGAAAGGAGTATGTGAGCTTGATCGAAGGATTCGATCTGCCGTTCTACGGCCTGCAGTTCCACCCCGAGTACGAGGGCGGCCTCGGATGGATGTCTGCGTTCTTGCGTCGAGAGCTGATGAAAGGGGCTGCAGAACAGGCTCTGCCATTAGAATCCCTGCCCTTACTACAGCCCTGCCCTATTGCATGGACGGCCTATGGAATGGCGGGAAACTGCTATCGATTTTCTTCGAACCGGTAAGCAAATGCTTGTCCAGAGGATGAGCCGTTTGGCGGCCGAACGAGTTCTTTTGTATTATCCGAGCGATCCGATCTATCGCTTCCATCCTACGGAGCCTGACCTGCTTATTGTGTCCTATGTCTATAATGGCCGATCCTATCATACCCTGTTGGAACGAGGATCTGAGGCATTCCGTGAGATTCAGCTTGTAAACGGGCGTCGAAGCCCCCTTGCAAATTGGTTTCGGAATGCGCAGGAGTTGGAAGCGTTTATGGAGGCGTTGTTGGATGAGGAGGATCCTCGGTCTTTAAGTCCTCTGGGTTTTAAGTAGTCTGTGGGGGGTGGGTGGCTTCTCTTTAAGTCCTCTGAGCTTTAAGTAGGAAGAGATGCGAGCCACTTGCAGATCGCCGCATCGTCGCTCATCTGCAGCAACTGCTGTGGCTTTCCATTGACAATGGCAAGCCACGCCGGAATGGAGCGACCCCCACAGTAGCCGAGCGAATAGTCGTTCTCATCCACGTCGCACAGCATCCAGTGAATGTCTCGGCGGAGCCCTACGATCCGCTGCAGATTGAGCTTGTTGCAGGGGCCACACCAGCTTGCCGTAAAATAGACTACAATGAGGGGCGGCTGCGTTCTAGCGTCCAGGGGCAGAACCGGTTGGCTCGTCTTCGGTCGATTCAGGGACTCGAGGAACTCCTGGCTCAGGGGGGACATCATCGTCTTCACCTGGCTGTTGGACAGCAGTTGTGGCTGCATCTTGCTTCTGAAAGGATCTGCGAATCGAAATGATCAAGCTGGACACAACAATGAATCCGATCGTGCCGGCCAACAAGAGGGAGGTCATTGGGATCCAGGCAGGAGGCGTGGCCATGCCCCCCGTCTGTTTGGCGGCGGCTTTGACTTCGGCTGCCGGTGGAGGATTCATAGATGACACCTGGCGCCCCACCGAAGCCGCCTTTTCTACTGTTTCTACCACCTGTTCTTTCACGTCGTTTACAATTCCGTAGGCGATTTCAAGGTTCCTTAGAAAGGTCTCCAGAAGGGTTGCAATTAGGCCTAAGCCAGGCACCATTTTGGCGCCCGCCAGAAAGGTTTTCACGATCCACATGGTGATAAGCATAAGGATGTTCGGGCATTCGCTGCCCTTTGCAGGTTTCGGAGCACCAAAGAACGCCCAATTCTTGTTGATATCCGAGTTCGTATCAAACACGTAGCTGTATCCACGAATGGCATGGGCTCCAAATGCTAACGGAATCCCAAGAAGGGATGCCATGGCACAAATATGAAGAAAACAGTTAAAATACTCACCTATTAAAAGCTGATCAATGCCCAGAAACCCACCGAACATGAGCGCAATTCCGTACAACATGAAGTTCAGGTGTTTGTCGAGTGTCGCCGGATCGCCTACAGGATCTGTTTCGTCACGGAATCGACAAGCACCGATCCCCGTGGGCCCTATTGCCGGGGCAGCAGTTCCGAAGAGTTTAATCCTGTCCTGTGCAAAGACTGCCATTAGCGCATCATAGAACCACCAGTATCCGAAGGTGACTAGATTGACGATTGTTTTAAGAATGGCCGTGAGAGGGCTTCCCAGATACAACTGGTCTAAGCCACACCAGCCGAACAGAATGGATAATGCCGTGTACCAATTGTAATCGAGATTCTGAATCTTCCATCGATTCAGAGACGAGGCCGAAAACACATTTCGAAACAGGTTGTCCATCCCTGCAGAACTCTATTAGACTCTAGTGCATTTAAAATGCCCTTTTGTGGCTCAGGTGCATTTAAAATGCACCTTTTGTGGCTCAGTGTGTATTCCGCCCCTGTTTATTCTATGCAGTTCATTAGGAGATGGCAGGCCGTAAAACCCTGGATATAGACAATATCATTCTGCGCAATATTCGCGCTGTGAATCCGTATACGAACTTGAGTCCAACGGGAAACACTGTATTGACCATGGATACAAGCGGCAATGCAACCTGGCGCCCCTCTCAGGGATCTTCTTCTACGGGCACGGGCTTTACGGGGCCCACAGGAGCCGCCGCCAGCTTCTTCTCCTTTGTTCCTGTGATCTATCCAAACGGTGGAATCTACACTCTAAACTCTCCCACCAGTATCACAATCAACTCGGGCAACTATGCAGGTGTTGCCTCCTTGGAAACCTTTAGCAGCCCTTGCTATTTTGAGTTCACGATTCCCTCCATTCTTGTCGAAGACGGATATGGGAATACACAGATTACCGTGGGCGTGAAAGATGCCTCTGATACATCGGTGCTCATGCTCATGCTCACGAACAATACGATACGGGATGCAAGTGCCAGCTTTTTGATTGAGGGAGAGTCTCCTTCTACCGTCTATCAGTACAACAATAATGATTTAATGAGCATTCGGTACGACGGCACTACCTTTACGTTGTACCAGAACGGCGCCTATCGCTATTCAAAGGTCGATTTACTCCAGTATCCGATCGGATTCTATCTGATAAATGAAAACTTCGACGGATTAACGAATAATAATTACACATTTACAAACATTAAGGGCTATGTCTATTCGGGCGTGACAGGCTATACGGGGCCTCCAGGAACCGCCGTCAATACGGGTGCCACGGGTGCCACTGGATGGACAGGTGCCCAGGGTGTTTCAGGAAGTGCCACGAATACAGGGGCGACCGGTTCTACGGGCTTCACAGGGAGAACGGGACCCACGGGACCTGCGGGGGTGCTTCTATCCCAGGCGCCTCTTGTGGGTCCCACGGGCGCCGGCATTCTGATTGAATGCCCGACCGGTACCAACCAGTTTCATTACTCTCGCTTCGTAGATGTGTTTGAAAACAGCGGCACGGGAACACTAAATGTAAATGGAACAATCTCTGTTACAGATTCGATTGTTGGGCAGCGAGTTATAGGGCCCACGCTCATTAATGGTACTGGATCACTTCCCTATAATTCCTTAGGATTAACTGTCTATCAATTAGCAAATCCACCGGCAACTGGATTTTGGTGTGTGGCAATTTCAACGTCTGCATCAGACGATGCCAGTGTTCAGAGCTGCATAAGCTGTCTTGCTTATTTTAATGGAACTACATCTAAATGGACACAGGGTGGCAATGCATCTGCAGTTGTAAGTGGACTATCAACCCTCTTTGCTCAACTCTTTATAGCGAGTGGACTACTCTATTTCAAACAGATGACAGGAGTGACTCTTACAGGGATGCGATACAGTATGACACAGATCACGGGTTCCATTCCAGGGTTCTAAACACGGTTTGCAATTATTTTATGAGAACTATGCGGTAGTTCTCATAAAATACCCTTCGAATCGCTCAGATCGTAAATAAGACACCCCCGAATCCGTTGATTACGCGGAACACATTGTAATTGAGCGCATAGATACGAATTGAGCAGGCACCCTGGGTTCCGTTCAGATTCGCATTCATGGTGATCTGCCAATTCACCGAGTCAATACGACTCGCATTCAGAGTCCCGGTCGGCTGCGCATCTTCGGGTCGCAAGGCCAACGAATAGCAGTAGATAAAGTTCTGCACCGGCGTTGTCGTGTGATGATCATAGGGCTGCACAAGACGGAAATAGGGAGCCGAACGCACCTGGAACCGATCGTAGCCATCGAGCTGCAGCAGTGCCGTCGCAATGAGATCCGTCCGCACCTGACCCGGCATCAGAAACGGCCGCACAACGGCAGGGAGTGCCTCATTAATAGCCAAACTGCTGTAATTAAACGGCTCGTTGACCTGGTTCATGAAATCGCGCTTCGCCACAAAGATGAACTCCTTGATCGGATGGTTGAAATCCGTCTGAATGGTGATCTGTGTCTGGTTCGCCGTGACCCCTATCAGGGGCGTGTACTGAATCTGCTCAATGAGGTACTCGTGGCTCTTGCTCACAAAGCGCCTGCGCTCTTCCACATCCAGGTAGATATAGTCACCCCACAGCATCATGCTCGTAATTGACGCAGGATTCGTGGTTAAGGTGCAGTTCGGAACCGTGATCAGCTGGGTCGAATAGAAGAGGCTTTTCAAGGGTGCAATGGTAATGTTGATACGAATGGGATGATACTGAAGAGCTAACAGGGGGATATAAAGGCCTGGATTTCGGCAAAAGTAGAACTGGAGCGGAACATAGAGCCGTAAGCCTTCAGAACTGGTACCCGGGATCAGATCGGGAACAGGATATCCATCGAGTCTGCCAAGCATTGTGTTCAGGGCATCCCGCTGTGACAGCGGCGTAGTCAGCTGTTCCCAGATCTCCATCCATTCCCCCGTCTGTTTGTCGATCTGCTGCTCCCCCACCTCAAAGGTGACCTCTTGAATGAGTGCATTCCCGATGGAATTCACATAACTGACAGGAGTGCCATCGGTCAGGGTCAACCCTGGCAACAGCACATCGATGTAGACCTTGCCGAGCAGATCGCCCCGTCTCGGAATCAAACAGGAGATGCGCTGGCCGAAGTTTGCTGTGCCATCGAAGTACATGGGCTGCGATTCCATGGCGAAGTTCGTATAGCGCCTGTACACCATTTTGAAATAGGAGATTTGTGGATTTCCTGTCAAAAAAATATCCTGTTTTCCTTGCGCCACAAGCTGTAGTAGTCCTCCTCCAGCCGGCATTCCTGATGTTAGATCCTAATTAATTACAGGTATTGAACCCCTCTCCGGATTGAGTTTGGGCGATCCGCAAATCATATGAACTCCCTGTAGAGCGTCATGAGTCGCAAAAGCAGGGATGTGTTTCGCGTCGGCGATCTAACAATTGACAGCACCACCAATTCGAATAACTCTGAACTGATTTTTCGGAGCAAAGAGCCCCCTTACAATGCCTATTCGGGCATCTATTATACACTCTCCTCCGCCCAGGCCGACGATCCTACGATCCGTATCAATCAGTTTGCACCCAATGGCGTTTTTCTGAATTTCGGCTATTTCTATGACACCCAGTTCAATCCGGTTCCCCCTGGGCCCCGTATCACCGTGGTCGGCGGCATCGGTGACAGAACCCAGGAACCCAATCCATCTCTCACCTACAGCTACGACAATATTCACTGGTATCCGTGGTCAAACGATGTGAATTTGCTGCAGAACGGCGGTTGCACGGCAGTTGCTTATAACGGCTTTATCTTTGCGGCAGGGGGGTCTGCCACGGCGGACACAAAACTCTGCTATTCGGCCAATGGAAGTAGCTGGATTCCTGGGGATGTATCTGCCAATACATTCTTTGAAAATGGCTGCAATGTAATCGCTACAAATGGTGGATTCTGGATTGGGGGATCGAGCGGCAGATATCGAGTTATGAATAGTTATGATGGAATTAACTGGTATCCATCCTCTCTACTGGGCGCCGATTCGAAACTGACCATCAGTTGTAAGGCGGCCGCTTGGAGCGGCACCCTGTGGGTTGCAGGCGGCGAGGGCATTGACAATATTATTCATAGTACCGATGGACTGTCCTGGATAAACTCTGAGAATGCAAATTCTGTTCTAAAAGAGTGCCGATCGGTTGCATGGAGTGGAAGTACCTGGATTGCAGGAGGCATTGCAGCGGATCCCTCGAATGGAATTATCCCCACCAATATGGCATACAGTCTCGATTCAATCAATTGGTATTCGGTTGTAATTGCAACACCCTTGAGAACTGCGTATTCCCTTCGGGACAGCTGTAATGCCGTGGCTTGGAGCGGAGCCATGTGGGTGGCGGGCGGCGAAGACGATGCCTCGGGACATACATTAGCCTATAGTTATGATGGAACTGCCTGGTATCCTGGCACTCCCTATGTGTTTCAGAGTTGTAAAGCCGTTTCATGGAACGGCAATAGTTGGGCGGCCGCCGGCAGCGGCACGAACAGTCTTGCCACCAGTTTTGACGGAATCCATTGGACGCCGAATGCAGACGGCAATGCATTGCTGCCAGGGGGTGGCGGAGCCGTCGCCGTGAATCGCATTCTGCCCAATGCCGCCACGGTGCAGGCCAGCAATGTGTTCAGCTCCTCCAACAGTCTCAATCTGATCGGCGGCTCGGGAGAGACACTCATTGCCTTTAGCAAAGACGGAATTACCTGGACACCCTCGATTTCTGCCGCCAAAATCTTTGCAGGGGGCGCCTGTACCGCCCTCTCCTGGAACGGCTTCCTATGGGTAGGCGGATTCTCAAATACATACAACCCATTCAACATAATTACCGATAGAATAACCTTTACAATGGGCAATTCGGAGGATGGAGTCACCTGGACTTCAAATACAGTTGGCTCCAGCCTTCTTACAGATAGCTGTGTTGCCGTTGCGAATGCAATTGATAATGCAACATTCATATGGGTTGCAGGAGGGTCTGGAGATCACCGACTTATTACAAGTGACGGCGCACTGGGGGCAGGGGGCATCGTATGGATTGCCACGGTGAATGGCGATTCCATTTTTGATGCATCGGCGTCCAATCTGATAGATCAAGGTGTCTGTACGTCGGTTGGCTGGGATGGAACCTATTGGATTGCAGGCTCCAACTGTTTCCTAAATCGACTTGCATTTAGTTCCGATGGGCTCACCTGGACAGGATCCGCCTCAGGAAATGCACTGTTTACGCGTTGCAATGCCTTGGCATGGAACGGGCTCCAGTGGATTGCGGCGGGAAAATTCAATAATCACAGTGTGGTCGCCAGTAGTCAGAATGGACAGACGTGGACGGCCGTGAGCGACTATGGGGGATATGCCGTGTCAGGAATCACCTGGAATACCGTGGCCTGCAATGAAAGTATATGGCTTCTCGGAGGCGACGTTTCATCTGGCGATACCCCGATTCTCTTCAGTTATGATGGGCAGAACTGGTCGCAAGCCCTTGGCACCGACCTATTCTTGAGCCGCGGCTGCAAATCCATTACATGGGACGGCAACCTCTGGATGGCCGTTGGATCCGGTGCTCATAATGCAATCTACAGCTATAACGGAGCCGCCTGGAACAATACGTATAACGGCGACAGTCTGTTTGGCACAGGGGCGGTGACCGTCGCGTCGAATCGCCCCCAGACAACGGTGGGACATACGCGACCCACGCCGACCCTCTATGCAACTACATTAGGGCAAGGGGTAGGGCAAGTGACATTTACACCGAATGGTAAACACCTGAATAGTCTCTATCCTGCGGGGAATCTCTTTATTAATGATGTATCTGGAACCATGGGACTCAACATTGTTCCGACGACCCATACCGACCTTTCGGGAGCCACTATCTCTCCCATTCTGGATATTATAGGTAAAACCCCTGCCACCAACGGAATCTATGTAGAGTGTTATGAGCCAATGCTATCGCTTGTCAATAATTCGGGACATACCGATGTGGATCTGAATGATACTCCCATTGCTCGTATTGAAATGTATGATATATCCACCAACGTGGGATGGTCAATTACCGATGCCTTCAATTATGATGGTGCTCTTACAAATCACTTACAACTGACATCATGGAAAAATGACAACCCCTATACAGTTGTCGATATTGCACCCGGCGATTTTGGGGCGGGGAATGTTCAGATCAATGGACTCGATCCTGTGGACAGCGGCGCCGCCCTCTACGTGAACTGCGCCAATATTACCGGATCCAATGCCGTTTCTATAAAAGGCAATGTGCACATTAATGATGTAAATCCATCCGATGTCAATTCGGCGGCACTCTATGCGAATGGTTCTACCAATACCCAGTCCAATGTCATGACACTCATAGGCAATGTGCACATCAATGATCCGAGTCCCAGTGCCGTCAATCCCGCGGCACTCTATGTGAACGGTTCTGCCAATACCAATAGTAATGCAATTACTACAATTGGTAATGTCTATATCAAGAGTCCTGGTATAGCAGCGGCCAATCCTGGAGCACTCTATGTAAACAGGGTCAATCCTGATACATCCGATGTTCGATTTGGATCGGATGCAACGAACTTTACGATTCGAACGAACAATGCATCCGCCGCCCAACTGATTGGATATCCGAGCACGCGATTCTATAGAGGCGGAAATGGGAACTATGTCGAATTTAATGGAACAGATTTCTTTCCGTCTCCCACAAATACGCTCAATCTTGGACTATCAACGAATCACTGGAACAATTTCTATACGAATACGATCAACTCGGATGGGTCGGATGTTAGCATTGGAGGCACCTATGGACTTCGGATCAATCCAAATTTAATAGGAGGAGTAGGGCTCATTGCAAATACAAATCAGCTGATATTTGGAGTACCAACCAGTATATCTACAGGCCAGTATCTGTTCTGGAACGGAAACAGTCTGGGCCCGCAGATAACAAATACAGCAGATTTAGGACTGAATTTCTATCGGTGGAACAATCTATTTGTGAATAATATCAATCCACAGGGAAGCTCCCTGTCACTCGTTGGAACTACAGGATTTACAATTGGCGGATCGGCGGCAGGCGCCGGCAATCTGATTCAGGCCAATAATAATCAGAGATTTGTAATCGGTAGCACGAACAATAGTAATGCGCCTAACTATGTCTACTGGGATGGAGTACGTCTATTTCCCTATCCTGCCGCCTTTGGAACTCCAGTCCCACTAGGCGGGTATAGCCTAGGGGCTGCAGATACTCCTTGGGCAAATCTCTATACGCAAAATATTAACCGTGATCGTACCGATCTACTGATTGGTAATAATAGTTCAAATGGTAAATTAGTCCTTCGAACCAATGGATCCACCACACAAGTTATTGGATCTCCTCAGCTCGATTTAAAAACAGGGTACACGGGGGGTGGTATTCGCATCAATGGATTACTTAATCCATCGAGTGTTGTTCCGATTACGGGCGATGCCCCTTACAACTACCCTGTCAGTTTAGGATCTTCGGTGACTCCCTGGAGTAGTCTCTGGGCAAATGCGATTAATCCGGGTACGCTGGGAGTCCCAGATTACGTTTATGAATCTTCAACACCTGGAAGCGGATCTCATAAACTTGCAGAAGGATTTACATATACAGTTACTGTAACAATTGTGGGGGGAGGAGGAGGTGGAGTTCATTGGAATGCCTATTATCCAACAAACAGTGCAGCCGGTGGTTCAGGAGCATATATATCTGGAACTAAAACAGGTGTTCCAGGAGGAACGGTCATTAGTTGGACTATTGGGGGCGTCGGCGCAAATAATAATGTAGCAATGCCTAGTCCTCCGCCAACGGCAGTTGCCCTTGGCGGCGTGGGCGGCGCTTCATCGGTAGACGTTGGGACACTAGCAACATTTATTGGCTACGCGGGGACGAGGGGGATCGTAACAGCTAGTTATAGCAGCATTTTAGGAGTTTGGGTGCCCGCAGAATGGATTGGAGGGAATGGCGGTACTTATGAAACAACGGGGTCGCCAACGACTGTTTCGGGAATTAATGGGAACAACGGGGTAGCGAGCGGAGTCCCCCCGTTCGCTACCCCCACTCCAGCTAAATATAGTACGTATGGTATAGGTGGAGGGGGGGACGGCGAAAATGGTTCAGATGGCTACGTCAGAATTGTGGCAACTGAAACCTCAGGCCCACAGATTACATATAATTTATCATCAGGCCCCGTATATATAGACACGCTCTATGTAAGAAATATTATCAACTATCCGTAAAAATGTTATAAACTATTAAGCGGCACAGTATACACAAGATTCGGCTGAATCACCACAGGCTGCGTAGTCATTTTACTCTCATTCTGGGGAATATACCCATAGGACTGTAACCCTTCTGCAACAAGAGCACGATACTCATACGACGGATAGGTAAGAGGGGAAGGACGATAGGTCGTACTGGCTGTCACTGTAGTAGAATAGACCTGATTGGTCGGTGGATTCGGCTCGAAACTGCAGCTGGAGGTATCGAAGAACCCCGAGCAGTTCGACAGATCGTAGGCGGCCGCCGGCATGCGCTCCTGGAGCAGGTGGCGGTTGAAACCGGCCAACGTGGCTTGCCCGTGGATTTGGCGAATCAGATCGGACGCGTTCATTCTACAAGGTCTCCGTATAAAATAAAGGATGGTCAGCAAAGCTGACCATCCTTTATTGTATCCTGGGAGTTCTGTGAGGAACAGAACTCCAACCTAAGAACAGATTCCGCATACTAAGTAATGTGCGGCATCTGGTGTAAAATTGGCCGACAGGCGACCCAAGCCGAACGAGACCAGTGCACGCACCGACTTGAGAATCGGGGCCCCGAACATACGCAGGTCACCGATGTCGGCTCCTGTACCCTCGGCTTCACACGGCTCGCGCTCAATGGCCTCGGATCCACGGGGATGCAGCCCATGCGTCACGGCAATATTCACTGGGTCTGCAACGGGGAGATCTACAACTGGATGGAGCTCAGGGATCGGCTTGGACTAGAGCAGGCAGGATCGAGTGACCCTGCCCTCAGAGGGCAGCATGGCTCGACGGAGGCTCTGCATCCGTCGAGCGACTGTTCCATCCTGGGATCTCTCTGGCTCCGTTATCGGGACGACCCCGCCCTCTTTTTCAGGGCTCTCGACGGCGTCTTTGCTCTGATTCTGATTGATGAAGAACGGGGCACGGTTACGGTCGGCCGTGATCCGTACGGAGTCCGCCCGCTCTTCTGTGTCTATAACGAAGAGGTCACGTTCTATGCCTCCGAAATGAAGGCTCTGACGGCGTTGCTGCCCAAGGAGCCCATTCAGCACGTGAAACCCGGAACCTATATTCAGCTAACCAGGGAGGGGCAGTGGTCGACGACCAAGCGGTGGCATACCGTACCGTGGCTCAAGAACCCCCTCTTGTCCTACGAAGAGGAGGCCATGGCCGCACTCCGCGTCTCGTTGATGGCAGCCGTGCGCAAGCGGCTTCTGACGGAGCGTCCCGTGGCGGCTCTCTTGTCGGGCGGCGTCGACAGTTCTCTGATTGCCGCCCTTGTCCAAAAAGAGCTGCAGATGCTCGGCAAACCCCCGTTGGAGACGTTTACGATCGGGTTCGAAGGGAGCCCCGACCTCTTGTTCGCTCGCGAAGTGGCCAACTGGATCGGCAGTCGGCATACGGAGATTGTGATGACGCCCGACGAGTTCTTTGAGGCCATTCAGCCCGTCATTCGGGACATCGAGTCCTACGATATTACGACGGTTCGCGCCTCGGTGGGGAACTGGCTCGTCAGTCGGGAGATCCGGCGCCTAAGTGATGCCAAGGTTGTGTTTAACGGGGACGGGGCGGACGAGGTCTTCGGCTCCTATTTGTACTTTTTCAGAGCGCCCGATGACGAGACGTTTGAAGCGGAGTCCAGTCGGCTTCTAGAGGAGATCTATCAGTTCGATGTGCTTCGATCCGATCGTTCGATCAGCAGCCACGGCTTGGAGCCGAGAACACCGTTCTTGGACAAGCAGTTTGTGGCAACAGCCAAGTCCATTGCCACGAAGCTGATACGGCCGCGAACAGGGGAACGTCCTGAGAAGTGGTTGCTTCGCAAGGCCTTCGAACCGATGCGCCTTCTACCGCCTGCCGTTCTTTGGCGGCAGAAGGAGGCCTTTAGTGACGGAGTAAGCGGTACGCATAAGTCGTGGTATCAGGAGATCCAAGAACGCATGGAACCCCTCGTTGTCTCGAAGCGCCTCTACAGGCATGTGAGTCCCTTGACAAAGGAGGCGCGGTACTATCGGGATCTCTTTCACGAATACTATGGAGTGGAGGGGCAGGGTGTCATTGGTCACTTCTGGATGCCGAAATGGTCGAATGAGACGACCGATCCATCAGCAAGAACACTCAGTTGCTATTAGGCGGCGAAATATATGTAATCTCAGTAGATGTCGAACTTCTTGTCAGAAGCCTCCTTATCGGTCGGCGGGCTCAGTGAAAAGATTCCTTGGTCAACCATCACCTGGATTCTAGTAGTGGCCGTGGTGGTGGCCATTGCTGTGAATATCTGTGTGCAGTATCGTGTCTTTGAGCGCTCGAATCCTTCCCTCTCGTATGGACTTGAGTCACGATTGGCAGAAGGGTTTGCCAAAGAGAATAATTCAAACAAGGCTCCACTGCCGCCCGAAGGATTCTTTGGCTCTGTGGCACGCGGTGCAGGACATCCCGACTGTCTCCGGACTCTCAATGCGGGACCCCAACTCTTGGGCGGAGTCGTGGCTGCCCGTGGCTCGGCCGACTACGCCGAATTCCAGGTACTGCTGAGCAAACTCGGATGCCTGAAGAAGGATATCATGAGTCCGTCGGGCATTGTGGAGGCGACTCGCTACCAGCCCTATGAGACGGCGCACGATCGCCAGCCGGTCGCCGAAGTGGCCGCGACCTGCCTGAATCGCACCATTGCCCCTCGGGATTTGGATATCACCTTTAAGACCTGGAATGATCGGGGCAAAATCCTGTTATTGCGTTTGTGCACTCTCGCAAATCTGAAGGAGGGGGAGGTCGTGAAACTGGAGAAGTTGTTTGTATCGGCCGTGGACGATGTCTTTCTGATTGCGAAAGGACGGTGCATTGCCACGCCGGGCGAACAGGAGGCGGGAGCGCATGATGCACAGCCGTATGAGCCGCAGGAGACAAAGAATCTGCGGGAGTACAATGGCTATTTCTCGGGCTGGGGAGGAGCAGTGTAAACGGCATAGCCGTTTACACTGAACAGAGAGGAGCTGTGTAAGTACACTGAACAGAGAGGGGCTGTGTAGCGTAGCTATACTGAACAGGGAGGAGCTGTGTAAACAGAGGGGCAGTTCGTTATTAAAATCCACTTTCAGTGACTTTTAATAGCGGTTCAAGAATTGCTTACAATGCAGTTGCAATCGTATCATTTGCTGGAGCAGCCTTCTTACTCGACTCATAGGGTGCATAGGTCGAATTATTGCTGTCAAATCCGTCAATGATTCCGTAGAAGACTTTGCTGTTGTCGGTCGTCGTCGTAGCCTTCGGCTTCTTATTTTTGCATCCACACGGCTTCTTGCAACCACACGGCTTTGCGGGCGGTGTAGGAGGGGCGGCAGGTGCCTGAAGAGTGGCCGATTTATCATAGACAATAATGAAGGCAATCACCAAAATAAAAAGAATGACTGCGCCAATCAACATATACATTTTTATCTGATAAGAGACAGGAAAATCATTAATCCGAGAATCTGCCAGACGGATTTGGCCGGCTTAGCGATACTGAAGAGATCAAGAACCACATTGTTCCAGAGCCACTTGCCTATCAAGCTGATGATGGCCACGGCAATCAGGAACGCCAGAATGGAGGAGACGAGTTCCATGTAGAGATCGCGACGCTTCGAATCCGAGCCGGACATATCCGTAAAGGCATCTAGGCTGGCGGCGACTGCACTCTGAAGTCCCATGGGTTCTACTTACGGTGGCGGTTTTTCCTAACTGACCTTCGGAATCCACCTTCCAGCGATTTTTCAATGGGCTCCAAGCCCATCGCCTCTCGTACCTGATTCATGAGTTCTTTTGCATCTGCATTTGTCATTGCGCCGGTTTTAACCCATCGTGTAAATTCAGATATTTTACCACGCGCCGCCATGGTGCGCACTTTGGTGCCTGAGATGGCCGCTTCGGGACGCGGCAGAACCCGGATGCCCAGAGTCGCCGTTCTGGCCACCAGATCCGCTGCGAGTTTTGCATTTGCAAACATCTCTTCAAAATCCGCTTTGCGATCAAGTCCAACGATGACCGTAATATCCTTGTAGCCGGCCTCTAAAAGATGACCGATGGCCTTGAAGATGGTCTTGCAGTCCTGCGTCGTCGTGTTGATGATACGAACCCCTTCAGGAAACATCTTTTTCAACCAATGCACCTTCTGATCAATCGTTAATGGATTGTTGTAGAGTTCTGCAAGTTCACGGGCATTGGCAGATTTTGTAGGAGAGGGAGCCCCTGCCCCTGCACCTCCAGCAGGCACAGCGGCCTTTCCAGCACCCGATCGTACCGTTCGCCTCTTAGAGGCTTTTCCCGCATCTGTCACCGTGGAGGTCGGAAAAATATAGGGGTCGCCGTCCTCGCCAGCTGCCTCGATCACGGATCGAATGAGATAGGCATGGCCTTCGGTAGGGGGTTGCATACGTCCGAACGCAAAGACAGCTTTTGTATGGCCGGCTAGTTTATGAATGGTGTCATCGGCCATGGATCTCTCTTATGTTTACTCATATTAATTAAATAAATATAAGAAAATATAAGTAAACATAAGTAAACAGGGGGTTAAGGGGGAGGCTAGTCCAGGCGCCAAAGGCGCCTGGACTAGATGTCCCCCTAAGGCTTCTCGTTGCTCCTGTGCTTTAGCGCAGGAGCAAGGTTGCAGCCTTAAACCGCTTCGCGGTTTAAGGCTTCTCGTACAGAAGCGCATCCCGCGTCGTCGTCGTCCGATTCGACTGAATGAACTCCAGCACCTTCTTGGCCTCCTCTTCGGACTTCAGGTAGGTCGCCAGCTGACTCTGCAAGACCTTGGGGGTCAATCCGGACTGTGTCTTCCGCTGCTTCGTGATCACCCGCCCTCCCGTAGTCTTCAGGTCGAGCGCGGCCACATGATGGTTCTTCATGATGCGGACAATCACCTCCTGGTACGCCTTGATCCTCTTCGTCCGTTCCGAGATCTGCTCCTTAAATCCTCGGCACTCCTCGGTCAGAGAACGCCACTCCTTGATTGAATTGGCAAGCGTCTCCATCTCATTGGGCTGGGGCAGAATGATCTGATTTTGCTGCATCGGTACGATCTGTTTGTCAGCCATGTCACTAGATATCAATGTGTGAAGCGTTTAGATTCCTAAACTTGAAGGGTCTGTTTGAAGACGGACAGGTATCCATGGAACAAACGATCTTGTACGATCTCTGGTTCGAATATGCAACGGCTCTTGTGGAACAGGTGATCCAGATCTGTGATTTGAGTGACGAAAAGGCGGCGGTGGTGCGGCAGATCTATCTGAGGCCGAACGATTATCGAATTGTAGTGAAATAATTCTCTCTTAGAATTCAATGCACAAGTGTTGGATTGTGGTGAAATAATTCTCTCTTAGAATTCAATGCACGAGTGTTGGTCGGGCTTTAGCCCGACCAACCATCATTTTATTTTCAGAGCTGTGCGCGGAGCACAGCTCTAGGTGAAAAAGAGCTTCACGCGTTCTCGCACAGAGCCTCGGCACAGATAGCAGCTCATCGTCAGCCGCTTCACACACCCCGTACAGAACGTATGCCCACACGGTGCCACACAGTGCGTCACCGGTTCCGACAAACAGATAGAGCACGTCGGATCTTTTTTATCCGACATAAGCTGCTGCGCCGACAGAATTTCCCGCAAGAAGTTCCACTGCTTGTGCGCCTGCAACAGCTCCTTATAGGTCGTCTCGAAGTTCGCCTCCTTGAAGATCTCCGTCATATACAGGCCAAAGGCCTCCAACAGCCCAGGCAAGGCCTCGTTATTCTTTAAGTTCATGACGATGTTCTGGCGTTCGTGGAGTTTGTCCAACACCGCGGTCTTCTGACCCAACAGAGACTCTAAGCGCATGACCTCCTCCCCCACCACCTTATACTGCTGAAAGAGATGTTTGAGCTGTTGGGTCAGGAGTTGGAGAGTCCCCGATGCATCACAGGCCTTCCGAAGAGACTCTTCGATCAAGGGAAGACTGGTGTCGACCGGTATGGGTTGGCCAAATTTCTCAAAAACAGCATCGGCCTTCGTGATATCCGGATGAAACGAAAAGAGTGTATGGGTGTGCTTATAAACGAGCTCACGGATCCGCTTCTTCGCGATCTGATGGAGGGGCTGGAGCGACACATCGCTTGTTGTGTTGGCGCGCAGCATGGTATGGGTTGCGCTCGTATAGGGGTGTATCTGATCGCTCGCAAAAAAGCTGAAATCGAGCAGCTCACTCTCATCCACGGGGGCATACTGATCCATCCTAGCCAGGATGGACACATTCGGAGACGAGTTTAGAGCGCTGCTTGCATCTCTTTAAATTCTTTGAGGGTGAGCACGGCGGTCGGCGTGGTCACGGCGGCATCGAGGGTAACGGGTGTGCCTCGGACGGTATCGGCCGTGAACTTGCGATAGTCGCCGCCCCTGAGCTTCCGTGTTCGTCGCTTGAAGCGTTTGGATCGGCGCGTCTTTCTCATCTCTATTCTAATACATACCGATAATAAATTATGAGACTTTTGACCGAATCAAACGAGTATGAAACCACTCTGCAAATGGCACTTGATCTAAGCGGATCCTACGATACACCCGTTGTATTTCACTGTTATTGGAATGGAGTATTAAACGAAAAACATCTCTATTCTATTCTCTCCTGCTACTATTTTCATGTGCATCGGAACAAGCATTCCATTATACTGTGGCTTGAGAACAATACGTCCAATGAGTACAATGAGGCAATAAAGCCCTATGCGACTATTCGAGACTTTTCATTGGTAGAAGAAACCCCCGCTTTTTTCGAAAAGTCTGCTCCTTCTCCTTCTGCGATCACCTTCTATTCCGATTTTGTTCGAACCGTCCTGTTATACAAGTATGGAGGTATATGGTTCGATCTAGACTGTCTCTTTTTACGCAGCTTTGAGCCGCTGTTGCACCAGTTCGGAACGGAGATCTGCCTCTATCGGTGGCAGCAGCAGAACTATCCCAACAATGCCATCTATATTTCATTGAAGCCCGAAGATGAACGAATGAAAGAGAATTGTGAATTGATTCTCGATCATAGCCGTGGCTGGGGATTTCAAGATGCAAAAATCACCTATGATATGCCCTTAGATATACTCGTGCTTCCGTGTAACTGGTTTGATCCAAGTTGGACGGAGCATCCCTATCAGTTTGAATTTGACCACCTCTTTGAAGCAACAGAAATAGGGTACACGCTTGACACCTTTTTTACGGGCAGTTTCTGTTATCACTGGCACAATAAATGGAATGTTCCTGTCCATGAAACAAGCCCGATTCGGCAGCTTATTCGAGAAATGCAGGCGAATCTGTTAGACTAGAATCAGTTCTACTCCCAGAGTGGCAGCATAGGTGCGAACAAGCAATCGTAGAGCGGCGGGCTTAATAGAGCGGGTATGGGCTTGCCCTTTTCGGCTCAAGAACGCCTTCAGAACGGCGTCGTCATCGCTCAATTCGAGAGTCTTCTTTGCATCAGGGATCTGATGCTTGGGCAACAGAGTGCGACTTGTAATGCCATGCTCTTTCAGTAAACCGGCGGGGATCAACTGTTCTAGGAAACAGGGTTCTGTAAAGAGGGCGGAGGGAGGATCCGGGCAACTGGCCGTGGAATGGCCATAGCAGGCACAGGAACTACAATAGAGGCTTGTTCGGAAGGGACAGCTTTCCACAGGATGGGAAAAGACGTGGCTAAACTGGGGTTTACAGAAGCTGCACATGATGGATAGACATCCCTATTTGGATTAGCCATTCCTTCAAATTTTCTGCAGACAAATAGGAATGTCGGCGACCGATGTCCACTTTTTACTGAATCTGCGAAATCAGTTGAAGCTCTATCACTGGCAGACAAAGATCTATGCGCGCCATATCGCGGTGGACAAGGTGCTTGGAGAACTCGACACGCTGATCGACAGCTATGTGGAGATCTATATTGGCAAGTACGGTAGACCGAAGGTCACGGGAGACAACGCCGTTCTGAGAATGCACAATTTGACCGATGCGGGGGCACAGAAACTGGTGAAGGGGGCGGTTGCCTATATGCAGAAGCAACTTGTGGCGCATTTGGATACGTCACAGGATACGGATCTGATAAACTTAAAAGATGAGATGATAGGGCAGATGCACCAGCTGATGTATCTGTTCACCCTGCATTAATAAGGCGAGTGCCCCCTGTCCTTATGAGTACTCAAATAAACATAAAAAACTCAAGTAAACAGGGGGCAGGGGGGAGGCAGGGTGGCCGCCGAAGGCGGCCACCCTGATGTCCCCCCCTAGTTGCAAAACGGCGGAAACGGCAAAAAGAAGATCGATCCAAGTGAATAATTCGCATTCACATAATAGAGTTTCCTTATAAGCGACCACGCATCCTGGAACATGGTCAGCTCGGATGCAGAACTAAATGTATAGTAGACCGGCGCTCGTCGCTGTCTTCCTGCATAGAGATACGCCGCCAAATTATACGTGTAGATCCTTTGGAATAGAGTTATCTGTACTCTGTACCGATATTGCTGCGACTGGGACATCTGCTGTACAAATGTATAGTTCGTACGATTATTAAAAGGATCTTGTAATGCAGGATTCAGGATCTGCTGCTGCGCATAGAGTCGATCAAACGTTTCACGCATCGGTTGAATAAATCGCTGTGGATAGATGCCGTCTATAGTAAAAAACCCAACCGGTGGAATGGAGCCCACTTGGAACGAAAACCCGTCGGGGCTATAAAAAGAGGATCCGCCTGGATTGGCCACGGTCGGATTGACATTCGTGAAGACTCCCGCCCCTGTTGTCACAAAGATTCCCGTCACATTGATATTTCCAGAAGAATCTATGGGGATTGGCAACGAGCAATAAGAGGTGCATGCCATACAACGTCTACCTACTAGGCAGTACCGTTAAAATCTACATACCCCCTCTCCACAGGAGGGGGTATGTAGATTTTAACACTAGTGCTTAGTACAATGTACTAAGCGGTACTTAAATTCAATCCATACTGTCTAGTGCATGGACATCTTCCTCGCTACCGGTAGTCCCCCCCCTAGTCTGTTCTTGAATGGTCTCTTCCAGAACAGTCTCACCCTCTATTCGTTGTTTGAATCGATCGGCTATCGTTGCCACTGTCTAGTGGACACATCTGCGGCGTTCTTGGATGGCTATCGTTCTTTAGAGCCCGAAACCTATGTGCAGAATCCTGCCGCGTATCGACTTGCCTGGTACATTGAGATCGGCCATGCCTTTGATGCGGAGTGGCGTGCCTTTTTGCGACGAAAAGGTGTGCGAATTGTGAAGCTCCATCTCGGGAACATTCGCCATATCGACGTCGAAATGACGTGCCATATGCCCACGACAACCTTTTATCAGCATGTCATCGGGAACTACGATGAGATCTGGACGAGCCCCCACTATTTGGCGAACTGTGCCTATGCAGCCGCTCTCTACCGAACTCCTTGCAGAACGGTTCCGTACGTCTGGTCGAGCCAGTGGCTCTGTGCATCTCGCTATGTCCCCTGTCCTTGGTTCAAGACGGATATTGTTGTGGCAGAACCCAACATCTCCTTTCAGAAGCACTGTTTGTATCCACTTTTGCTGGTCGAAGCCTTTGCCTATCAGTATCCTGAATGGAAGGGGCGGCTCATTCTGCAGAACACAGAACGCTTTCAGATCAACGGATATATGCGATCACGACTGGCAGCGTCTCCGCTCAAGGATCGACTGGTTCTGAGAGGTCGAGAACCCTTGAGTACGATTCTTGCGACCAATCCATCGGCGGCCTTTGTCAGCCATCAAGTCAACAACGAGTACAACTATATGACGCTCGAATTACTGCATCTTGGCTATCCTGTGCTCCATAATTCGAAGGCCTGGCACCGAGTCGGGTTCTTCTGGGACGAAGAGAGATGGGCAGAGGCGCTGGCCACTCTTCGCTCTATGCTGGGAAGTCCCCATAAAAAATACGATCTCTCGGCATTCAGTGCCGAATCTAATCGAGATGCATGGCATACAATTCTCTACCAGGTGTCATCCTCTTCCTCGAAGCCGCGATTGCCATAGGGCGGCGTTCCACCTCCCAGAAGATCCTTGTGTTCGGCCACCTCTCTATAGTCTTCTTCCTCATAGTCCTCCTCATAGCCCTTGGTAACCTGCGTAGTAACCGTTCGCGACGGCATATAGGACTGGCACCGAAACGCCTCTGATTTCTGGCGCTCGGCTTCTAGGAGCGCCAGCGCCTTTGCCTCGGCGGCGGCCGCCTCTTCCTGAACAATGGCAGTCTTCACGGTATGTGCCCAGTTCGTCTTCGTTGCAATGGGTGCCGTAATCACTGTATTCTTTTTCAGAGAGGGGAAGTCACTCAGAGAGGTGGCCGAGACGGTTGGCTTGGCCACTGGCTCGGTTCGCTGCTTAAATCGATCCGAATACAACTTGGGGGGCTCTGTTACGGTCATGGATCCGATTCCTTCCGTGACAGCTGTTATAGGCTTTTGGGACGGGATTCGCATAGGGGCTTTAGAGGGCATCGTGTTCATTATGGACTGTTGCTGTCTGTTGTCTGTTGTCTGTTAATAAAATAGACACTCCTTCAAATTTTCAACGAATCGTGCACTGGAAGAGCATACGGTCGTTTGCATAATCTGACCAATTGCACGTGAGTAACTGGCGACTCATATCGTCTGTTCCCACCGAAGATTCATGGGGATACTCAAAGTAGTGAAGATTCGAAACAGAGAGTTCATCCGTCGGACGATTCAGACACCGTGCAAGGGTTACACCAATGGCTTCATCGGGAAGCACCCTGTCAATACCCTGATACGAATAGGCAATGGTCTTGTTCGTGCGATCCCACAGAACCTCCAGAAGCGTCGTCGGCAATTCAATCTGTGCGAGTTGTTCAAGCGGTTGCATGGACTCGTTCTAGACAGATCCATCGATCAATTTTTTGAATCAAAAAAATTGAAGTGGAATACATCCCTTTCAGGGGATGTGTCTCCCCTCCGTATCCATCATGTCAAGCCGCAAACAATTGTTGAAGCAGGTTGACTCCTTCAGCCCTCTGGAGATCCGAATGTACCCGAGTTCGATGATCGATCTCTGGTATACCGAATTGATTCCCATCCTGAACATACCCAAGGCCTATGCGCTCATGCGCTACACGGCTCTTCGCGACACCGAACACTACCGCCCTCTCATGAAAGCGATCCTACTCTTTCATGTGATGCGCGCAAACAATCGCGGCACCCCCTATGCCACTCTGAGCAACGAAAAGAAGGCGGCGGCCTTCGCTTGCCTCGCCACGGCTCTGGAGCCCTTCCCCCAGACCTTCCAGGAGTGGTTCGCCCTGATTCCCGACACCGATCGCTGGAAGAGGATCGTACGAGACCGCCATGAACTCCAGTTCGTCTTTCGTCGCGACCCCGTCGCCAGCATCGATCTCCAGGCCTTTGCGATCGACACCGAATCCGTGCATCGCTCCTCGGTGCAGACGATGATCTCGGCCAGCCTCGACATTGTCTTTAAGTACCCGGTGGGCAAAGACACCTTCAATGAGATTCTTGGGATCTTCATGGATCGCTGGCCGATCGCTGTGTTACGCCCCGTTGTCCGTCAACTGGCTATCGATTATGATACCTTGGTCATTCCTCTCATGGATCGCACGGTGAAGTACAGTGATGTCCTTGACCATGTGTGGGCGTTTCTGAAGGGCTCGGAGCATATATCAGAGCTTGTGAAGCGCCTCTTGGAAGAGCTGCAGGACGGCCATTTGACCTGTCCCAATGGCCGCTTAGCACGCCTCCTGAATGTGCTGCAGGGCTATGATCTGAGTTTGCCTGTTCTGGAGGATAGGGGCGTTCTGTTGCAGAATCGGATGGTGGCGATTGCTGGCCTGCCTCTGAAAGAACGGCTTCAGGAGGCTGCCCAGGCGTTTGAAACGTATGGAGTTCAGAAAGACGAACAGGGGGCTTGGATCGAGTCCTTGCTTGCATTGGACTGATTGAATAAAAAATACCGCTTAGTATAAAATTACGCCCCCTGCAATTTGCAGGGGGCGTAATTATATTCTTAACGGTATTTTTTATGATTACTCGAAGCTGAATCCGGTGTCTTCGGCCACAGTCTCCTTTTTGGCAGGAGCAGGAGCAGAAGCAGGAGCAGGAGCAGAAGCTGCCGGAGCTGCTGCGGCTGGAGAGGCAATCCCTGCCCCTCCAACCGCCTTGGGGGGCTTCTCATCCTCCTCTTCGTCTTCCGAGCCGAACTCAAAGGCCGCCTCGCCCTCGTCCGACCCAGCCTCCCCGTCGACCAGAAAGGAGGCCGGCATCTTGTTCTGGCTCACAAAGTACTTGGCTGTCTTTCGATCGAGAACGGCCTCGATATAGGCCTCTGGCCGATCCACGACTTCCCCCGCGGCCTCCTTCTGCCAGTGCGGCAATCCAATGAGCGTCACCGTACCGATACGAATCGGCGTAGCCTGTTTGCCGCGCAGCACATTGCGTATGAGGGCATTCGTGGAGCGCCCGTCACTCAACGCCACTTCGACGCGACTGTTCCCCACCATTTTCGTGACCTTTCCGAAACGCGTGGACTCCTCGTCGACCCCGTCAACGAGCATTGCGGTGAGCACCTTGTCGTTGGCGGCCTTGGCGTACTGGCTCTTTCGGTTCATTCCCTTTCCCTTCGCGGCTGCAGCGTTGTTCTTGCCGGGCATTCTAAGTATGGATACTAGTATAAGGAGGCACAGCTTTAAGAGGGGGCTTGGGCGCTTCAATTTTTTCAAAAAATAGAAGCGCCTGGTGTTCTTGTTGTATTCTTGTTGTTCTTGTTATTCTTGTTGTTCTTGTATTACTTATAGAGTCGCTGCGCCTCGCTCATCGCCTGCGACAAGCCCTTAATTCCGATCTCGCGGAGTGCTGCATGCAGCTCCCTCTCTAGAGGGCTATCGCCCTTGCCTTCTGCGACCTGCGCCCTCAGAACGGCTTCGAGGACGGCAGCAGGGGATGTGGCCTTCATGTGGCCAACGAGGCTACCGACGAGTGGATCGACCTTGCTTTCTTCCATTGCAGAGGCAGAGGCAGAGGCCGTAACGGCGGCCTCCCAACTGACGGCTGTAGTAGCTTTCATAGGGGTAACAACCGCTGGAGGTTCTGCGGCAAAGCGAATGTCGCAGCCCTTGAAGCCGACCAAGGGGTACTCGTCATCCGCGAGAACCATCGTCAGCCAGGTGCGGCCGTTCTGCACGACCTCCAGGGTTGGCCGGTTCAGCCGAAGCTCCAGCGGCTCCATCCCAGGGATCGCGGCGCCTGATGCGGGTTTGATCCACTTAGCGGGGCCCACGATTCTCGGGTCGCAGACAACGCCTGCCGAACTGATGCCCCAGACCGCTGGGCTCATGACATTGGCATCGGATCGGCTGCCATAGGTGATGCGCCAGTTGGCCGCGCCCCATTCACCTCGTTCGCCCGTGGCCTGCTTGGCGATGCCCCCGATAGTCGGCGTGAGGCGCGTGATTCCGCGCTCCCCGTCGATAAGGATCCCCGTCCACTGGTCGCTCTTGGCACAGTTGGCCAGAATCTCGTCCTCCCCGATCGGCGTGAGCTTGGTGACCAGGGTGGTTCCACTGGATGCGCCAAAGGGACCCGGGCGGAAGAGGCCTTCTGCGCGCGTCCGAACGCGACGCGGTAGAATCGCCAGCGCCTCAAAGTCGGGGAAGACGGACTGATCCGAATTGCGGCCGCAGAAGCTCAGGATCTGCTTGGCCTGCTCCTCCGACAACGGAGATCCGAGGTACGTGGTGAGCGTGACGAGGGCATGGATCGGGTTCGGCTTGTCACCGAACCCGTCGTCGAGCGTCGCGCGATCCGCCCTGAGCTTCGACTGCAAGCGATCAACGAGGGCGGCCGACAAAGGCTCCTGACAGGTCGCGAGGATCGGCTGCAGAGCCGGTACGAGCGAGTAGATGCCGAAGAGCCCCTTGTTCGTCGCCACATTGCTGTTGCTGTGCTTCATGCCACGGCGCAGCGTCGTGCAGAGCATCTTCATCTGCTGCAACCGATCCCAGGGCTGGAGCGGACGCGCGACGAAGAGCTCAGGCTTCACGGTGGCCAGCCACGCGGCGATCTGATGTGCCAGCGCCTTCTGCGTCTGGTCGTTCAACAGGTCGTCGTGCGTCATCTGGATCGTGATCTTGCACCAGTCGGGGAAGACGAGGTGGCCGCGCGCAAAGGTGCGAAGGAGAGGCACCACCGTCATGGCCGTGACAGCAGGTGAATCTTGGGCTTTGAAGAGGAGGCACTGGAGGACGGAGTAGAACATCGTGTGGACATGGAGATCGTTCATGTCCGCCGAGCCCCCAAGCCAGTCGCGCGCGAACTGCTGGAACAGAATGCGATGCGACAAGTTCGTCCAATCCGGGTCGCCGAGCGACAAGATGCAGTCCTTTTCGCGCGGCGCGTAGGCGCTAACGCCGGGCACACAGGTGTCCTGCCATGCAAACGAGGTTCGGAAGTAGCCCTTCAGAGTGCCGCGCCGATCGCCCTTGTGCCCGTTGATATCGGTCATCACAAGGCAGGCGAGTTTGCGCGGAATATTCTCTAGGTCTCCTCCCTCGAGTGCGGGCACGAGATCGTCACCGCCCAGCGTCCTGACCACAGGGTCTACATGGAGCCGACCCCATTCGGGGCGCGCCACAGAACCCCGATCATAGCCGACTTGTGCAGAGAGATAGGAAGACATTTTGTCGTGAAAGTATGGATAGTAGTGGGTACTAACTTGGTCTGGCGGGACAGCTTCTCCAGGGTAGAGCGGCACTTCAAATTTTTTGGGGGCAGTCTTACAACTTATTAAAATAACACGTCAATACTCCTTGCAACAGCGCAAATAAGAACATGACGGCCGCTATTTTTATAAAATCTGTTTTAGTCGGCAGTTCAAAATGTGTTTCTCTATTACTAAATCTGCCAATATTGTACCGCCTAGTATAAATTTAAGCCCCCCACCCAATATGGGTGGGGGGCTTAAATTTATACTAGCACTAGTGTTAAAACTCGAATTACACCCCTCCTACGGAGGGGCGTAATTAGATTTTTAACGGTAGTGAATCATATTCTCAAACAGGTTGACGAATATATAGACAAAAAAAGAGATGGCGATGATATGAATGCTTGCACCTGAAATAATGTACCGTTAAGAATCTAATTATGCATCCTCCAAAGGAGGAGGCATAATTAGATTCTTAACACTAGTGCTTAGTATAAAATTACGCCCCCTGCAAATTGCAGGGGGCGTAATTTTATACTAAGCGGTACATTCTACTGCAGCGACTGATAATAGTCTTCCCAGTTGCGAACACAGCGCTCCCACCAGACCCGTTTTCGTTCTGCATAGATGCGTTTAATGGCGGCACTCCGTGGCACAAAGGGTTTTGTCATGAGGAGTCGATAGAGGCTATAGCCCCTGTGGAGGGGCTCCGAGGTATAGATGGACTTATAGGCGGTTACGCGGCCGTGCACACGTGTATAGGCCGTGTAGGAACCAATGGTCTCGTTCGTGTAGAGCTTGTAGAAGACGGGCTCGCCCCGCACAAAGGCCATAAAGGCCGGTTCATACGGAATCCCGTTCTCATCTAAGAGATGGACGGCCGTATGCCCCCCGTAGATCACGGGGAAATCCGAGAAAGAGCGCAACCCTGGTTGGCGGAAGAACATGATGTAGACCACCAGGCACGTAATCAGAAGTCCGAAGAGTGTGCACATGATGGAAGTATGGATGGTCGGGGCAGCCTGCAAAGGCCGCGGCGCCCAACTTCAATTTTTTTCTGCTCTAAAAAATTGAAGTCGGCCGCCCATCCTGGAAGGTGTCCTCCGATCAATCCATACTCACACGAAAATGCTGTCCAATTACAAGTATCTTCCTGCAACGATCACGATCGACTTCCGCGTGGACGGCGCCCCTCCCGAGCGCCTGCTTCTCCACACCAAGACCTCCCCCTACAAGGCAGAGGTCTCCGACGGGGACACCTACAATTTACGCCACTACTTCCACAAGTACCGAAAGATGTACGCGCTCGACACGGTCTGTCCGAACGACACCGATCTTCTGCAGTTCTGCATCGTGGCCGTCGGCGAGCGGCGCAACATCAGTGTGGCCAGGGTTCTGGAGAGCTGCACTCCTTCTCAGCTCGAGTGGGTGGGGCGCACAGACCCGGTGATAGAGCACTTCCAGGAGACATTTGAATTGCTCAGCACGATCATGGATCGTGATACGCGCGCCGCACGGGTCGAGGAAATCATGAACACTGTTCTTCAGCAGGGTCTTCCCTTGGCAAACCGCTACGAGATCTTCCGCACCGTCTTGATCGACAAGTGCAAGGAGCTACGTTCAAAGTATGGCGACGAGTACCCGGGAGTGCACCGAGCCTGTACGGCCGTTCTGAAGGCGCTCGGCGTTCTCACCGAAGAGGAGATCGCGATTGAGACCTGGAACACGCTGCCGCACAAGGATCTCATCGTCTACATTCGGCTGAACGGGTATCCGCCCTTGAAGAACGTTCTGGAGGAGACTCCGAACCATCACCGAATCATGACGCGCTACTGGGCGCGTTACTCGATTCCGACGGACATGCCCTACGAGTTTGCGGCCGTGTTCAGGAACTACTACCTGACGCCCGACGGGCACTGCAACCTCTACGACGTGCTGTGCAATTGGACGGACAGGGATCGGCATTTGCTGAACTATGAGGAGTAGAGGACGTGTTTATGTTATTTTATTGGTATAGAATAGGATGAATGGCTATGAGTTTACGCTAGGGGAGGTCGTTCGATGGTTTATTAAACCTACAAGGTCAAACTGGAAAAAGGGAGGCAGATTGGATATGGTAACAGGTAACATAATTGCAATTAAATATCGAGCAATTGAAACAGATAAGGGAATAATACGCCTTCAGCCCACCCTCTATACAGTACAGGAGTCTAGTACACACGAGCCCATTGAATTAGAGGAGGATGATATTGCAACCCCTCCTCCGCCTGCACCAGGCAATAACGCCAAACCGAAAGAAGCATTAACGGCTGCCCCACGAAAATCTCCTGGAATGTCTTCTACGTTTCGTCTAGGGGATCACATTGAATGGGTTCTTGCAGTGCGCGGCGGCGGTGAAACATACGAATATAAGCTAGAAGGTAAAATAGTTGAAATACAGTATGCAGTAGTTGAAACACTTGACGGAAAAACGCGATATACACCCATCCATTATGTGGCTGAGGAAGATGACAACCGTGGCCGCCTACATGAATTGAGGGAAAGAGAAATAAAACCTGTGAAGCCAGTTGCGGCAAAAGCTAATTCTGCATCTGCATCTGCATCTGCATCTGCATCTGCATCTGCAGCAGCAGCCCCACCTAAAACGCATAAACCGTCTGCAAGGTCGGTAAGAAAGAAACGTAGAGCAGCGAAACTTCGACCACCCACTAAAAAGAAGAGTAAGAATAGTAAGAATAACAACAACGAATAGGTGTCGTCAGAAAAAAATTTGAAGTGTGTCGTCCCCACTTGATCCGCGTCCCTTGAGTACTCCTTCTCATCCATACTTTCAACATGTTCGCCAATCTTGACTCCATCCCCGAGACCGTGAACGTGGACTTTGTGCTCGGCGGCCGTTGTCAGACCGTGAAGCTCGGCAAGGCCCCGTGTGTCGCCAAGCTGACCCTGGACGGCCTGAATATCCGCCACTTCGTGAACGTGTTCTGCAAGAGCAATACGCTGGAGCCGTTCTACGACGCAGTCGAGGACATTCTCAAGTACTGTGTGATCCCGGCCGACAAGATCGGGGCAGGTCAGACGGTCTGGAACGCGTTGACAACTATGCCCCGTGAGTCGCTTCGCACCCTTGGCTGCGACTATCGCGCCGTCGAGTGCAAGCGCCTGCTCCACCTCATTGATGCCGAGCCGAGCCGCGAGGGAAAGGCCGCGCATGCGCAGTCCCTCATGGACTATCTGCAGACAGAGCCGCTTCTGCGATTTATCGAGGAGTTTCCGACGTTCAAGGAGGTCGTCATCGCCAAGTGCAAGGAGCTGTTCGATCTTCATGCAGGAGAGTTCCTCGGACTAGCGTGCAGCTGCGCGGCGGTTCTTCGGCTTCTGAGTGACGACGAACGGGTCGTCACCAATCTCAAGAAGCTTGATCGGAACCCCATTCGGATGACGCTGCAGATGGACGGCTTTGCAGCCGAAGAGGGGCTTCTGTGGCCGCTTGACCGCATGGTCTGGTCAAAGCGCTACGGAAAGTGTGTGTCGATATATCGGCAGTTCAACGCGTACAAGAAGGCGAACGGCATAACGGCCTCGTACACGTTTGCCGAGATGCTCAAGTGCTACACGCCTGACGGCAAGCAGCCGCTGTACGACATCCTCCTGCACTGGACGGAGGCCTCGTTAGCGCTTCTGAAGCCGTGCACGGTCGACGAGTTTCTGGAGCCCTTGTCTTTGCCTGAACTGTGCAGTAAGATCGACGTGTTCCTGGAGCTCGCCGATCTGCGCCGCCGCTTAACTGCACTGGAAGACGCAGTGAAGAAGAGGGCGGCTGCAACGGAATGAACACGACAAAACAACAAAAATATATTTTATTGTTGTTTTGTTTTATAGTAGCTTAGATTGAAGTTCTTGAATAGTAACTTCGAGCGCCCTGTTGTCTTCCTGGAGTTGGATAGCCTTCTTCAGATTGGCCAGTTCGTCCTTGAGCAAACGCTGCTTGGCCAGCAAACGATCCAGGATTGTACGGATAGGGACTGTATTGGTTGGGTGAATCGATATGAGGGGCGGCATATCGGCGTACTCATCGACTGCAGGGATTAGCGGCGGCATGTCCGCGTACTCATCGACTGCAATCAGCCCCGGCATATCCTTATACTCCACGTACTCCTTGAGCGATGTCTTCGAGTCCAGGAAGATGTGCTGCAGAGCGAACTGGGGATCGCAGGCGATCGTCGGCTGCAGGAGGCGTATAACACCTGGGTTTTTTTGCTGGAAGGCTAGTTGCTTTAGGTACCACAGGAGTTCGAAGGAGTTGAGGTCAACATGGAGCACGTTGTCGTATTCCAAGGTGAACGTGCCGTCTGCAACAAGGGTGGCCTGGAGTTCGCCGCACAAGGCCTTGACGGTGACAGGGCGGTCTGTCGTCGATTGTAGCTCCATTCGTTCCGCGTCCTCCAAGGACTTTGGCATCTTTGGCCTCGCCTCCAACATCATGCTCTCGTAAAAAGCTTCAAAGGGGTGCAGTACTTTCATGATAGATGGCTCTTCTGGACGAAATGGCCGCATCAATTTTTGCAAGCAACAAAAAATACCGTTGTTTTGTGTTTGTTTTATGCACACTCGGGCTCCCTGAGGACTTTCCGTGCTTCTGCAATCAGCCCCTCGAGCCGACGAATCTCTGTCACTTCTGCTTGGATCGCGGCGAGATCGGCCAGTTCCTTTGTCAGGGCGGCCTTCTGCGCTGCGAGTTTTGCGAGAACGTCATTCGCGTCTAGGCGCTTTATCTCGGCCTTCTCCTCTGCCGTCCACGGCTTTACATCGAGAGCGCCCACCGGCAGCGCCGCAATCCGTTCATCCGACCACTTCGTAAGGATCGTGTGCACAGAGATCGTCTCGTGGAAGAAGAGCTTGAGCTTCTCTGCGAACCAGTGGTCGAAGTGCGTCTCCTCCGCGTACGGCTCATGGCGTAGCGTTTGCACGCAGAAGTCCTCCAGGTTGTACAGGCGACCGTTGAAGCTGACCTCTAGCAAGCGCATATTCGGTTGCGGAAGCAGGGTCACACGGAGCCAGAGGTTGGTGCGCGGATCGATGCAGTGCGCCTCGATCCGCGGCAGAAGGCGAATTTGCCGCTGAATCCTCCAGAGATTGAACATCTCGTCGAGGGATACGTCCTTGTACCCGCCGGCGGCCGCGAAGAGGATCTGCAACGGGTACTTCTCGGACTGGTAGACGTAGCGATTCGCACAGTGCTTGTCGTACGAGTTCAGCAGCCGATGCATGTTGATGGGCTCCTTATGATGGGGCGTCGTAAAGAGGCCGTTGCCGGCATGAAGAATGCCGGTGAGACGGCTGCCCGCCGGGCGCTGAGCGTAGAGTTCGTAACCGACAGAAAGGTAGGCAAACATCTTGGAAATATGGATGGGTGACTGTTGCTAAGGCACGCCCTCTTTCAGGCTGAATCGGACTTCAATTTTTTCTGTAAAAAATAACCGTTTTGTCTTGTGTTTCTCTTTGTGTTTAAGCAAGTTCAGGGGCTCCCAGGATCTTTCTCTTTTCAACGAGGGTGGCCTCCAGCGCCCTCAACTCCTGGACGCGCGTCTCGACCGTGGCCAGGAAGACCAGCTCGGCCTTTGCCGCCGTGATCTGAGCCTCCAGGTCGGCTGGGTAGGCTTTGAGACGCTGGATCTGCTCCTGGAGCTGGTCGAGCTCTTGCTTCTCCTTCTGCATCGCGGCCTCCTTGGCGGCGAGTTTTGCCAGAGGATCTGCAGGTGCGGGTGTGACGGATACAGGTGCTGGTGCTGGTGCTGGTGCAGACACAGGCACAGATGGCATGACCACCGTATTTGTCCCCGTTGGCCAATCGAGCGTAGGGACTGGCTTCGTCGCCAGCTCCCTTGCATACTCTTTGAACGCTGCTCGCAGCTCCATCGGCGTCATCTTCATCAGCAGAGATCCCAGGCTCTTGTCTTTGTTTGAGCCCTTGGCCACGTAGATGCTATTGAGTCCCTGCTCTGTTACAGGGATTGGACTTCCGCGCCACTTGTCGACGAGCTCGATCGCCGTGCGATACTGCGGAACGTCGCCGAATGCAATGTCGTTCGAATGCTTGAACATGATCTCGTCGCCGCAATGCGCCAGAGTGACACCCTCGAGGACAGGACGGTCAGGAACCTTCACGTAGAGTTCCAGCCCGTCGGGCAGATAGCTGATGCGCTCGGGCTTCCTGGGGTAATAGTACTTGTCCATGACCTTCATCTCCTCCTCCGTGAGGATCTGGAAGAGAGTCGACAGGCAGTGCCCCTTGTACTGCCCCTTCAGAAGGTAGATGCGCTCCAAAGGATGCGCGGAGAGAGAGCGCCCGATGCGCTTGCGGTAGCTCGCCAAGAGGTGGTAGGGGTTGTCCCAGGTGCGACCGGTCTTCGTGTCCGTGTAGCCGATGGGATACCACGTTGACAACTCCACGAACAGGGGCTCATGTCCCTGTTCGTGCACGTAGAGCTGGAGCGTAGGCGGCAAGAACTTGTAGAAGGAGCAACCCGAACGCTCATCCCGTCCCTCTACGTTCCGATGAGGAACGCGGGGAAGGACGCAAGGGGTCGGAAGGGAGATAGGGGGTGGTGCTGGTGCTGGTGCTGCAGATCCGACGGATCGCTGCTCCTCTACGGACAGATCCTTCAGTTCTTCCAAGGATTTGTACTTGTACTTGCCGAACAGCACGAAGATGTGGTCGAGCCCCGATCCCACGTACGTGGGGTCGAGTTTCTGTATCTGCTGTTCTGCGGTCAGGTACTGATCGCTGAGCGGGTGCTCACGGAACAGCATCTTGCCGTCCTCGCACTTGTGCCGCACATCGACCGCCTTTCCGTTCCTCTTTGCACCAAGTTGAAGACCGATAGGAAGAGAAGAGAGCATTTTGAAGTATGGATACTAGATGTAGTAACGTTGGTCTGGGCGGGACACCTATCAAGGAGGGGTCTACGACTTCAATTTTTTAGAGTTTGGATTTAATAAAAAATACATGCGTTTCACATCGTTGAGAGACCCTCGTTCCGCAAAGTCTCCATGTCTCGCATCGTGGCTCCCTTGTGAAGTCCGTCCGCCATGCGGAGTTTATCCCACAGGCTCACTTCATCCTTGCAGAGATACTCCTTGCTGATATACTTCTTGTAGTAGTTCGCCAAGTGATGGGGACTTATGTCGACGCGTGGGCTCGGATTGGCCACATCGAAGCTGATCCTCCCGTTCTTGTAACGGAACGTGATGCCCCCCAGGTATCCCATGGTAAGTTGCTGACCGTCGGGAATGTTGCTGAACATGGCGAATATGGATAGGTGGGCGGCGTCTGCCGCTGCAGAGGCAATCTTCAATTTTTTCACATAAAAAATACATCGAGTCGACTGTTCATTCACGAGGGAAGCGCTCCGCCCAGTCAAGTGCCCTCGCAAGGGCGCGTATGTCGCTCATATGCTTCTTAATCTCCTCAAAGGTGGCGTGCAAGGCCTCTAGACGTGGATGCGCCTCCTTCAGGAGAGCCTCCAAGCAGTCCATGCGCTCTGTGATGGCCGATGCATCCGCTTTGTCGATATCCTTCAGGAGGCTCTTTGCTTTTTCATGAAGCGTGGTTGGCTCATCGTTCTTGCAGCGGCACGCCCAAGGATAGCAGTCGTCGCACGTATAGTTGTCCTCGAACTTCCGTCCTCGCCGATAGTCCTCGTGAAGCTCCTTCATGGAGCGATCCTTCTGGAACGGGTGCTCCGCGATGAAGAGGATCTCCTGGGCTTTCCCCTCGTCAAAGTACGCGGCGTCGATCGGTGCCACGTACTTGCGGTAATAGCCGACGAGGTGGCGACTGTCGATCTTCGAGCGCGGCGGGTATCCTGGATCGATCACGGTGAAGGAGGGGAACTCAAAGGGGAGTTCCGTGAACTGGTGCGCTGTGTATCGGATGGCCAGCCTCGGACTGCCCTCGGGCTGCATGTAGAGGAGGGTGCCGTCAGGAATGTTCGTAAGATGGTGAGACATGGTGGAACTATGGATTGGAGGACAGCGTATTCTCAGAGAGCCAAGACTTCAATTTTTTCACATAAAAACGAGTCCAGTTCACCTGAAAATCGCACGATGACCTCTCACAACAGCTCGTATTTTGGTCATGTACTGCTCGATTGTCATATATTTCTTGTCGAGAGCCTCTAGTTGTGCAGCCATATCCAATCCTTCGCTTTGAATACGATCCATCTCCTTCGCCTTCTCTTCTATATGAAGGGTGTTCAATCTGCGTATGCGCCCCGTAAGGTGCGTTCCATCCTCCTTCTCAAGGTCTTTCATGATACTCAGTATGATCTCATCTGCACTGTCGGGAAGAACATCATCTGAATCCAAGGACGGGGCGGAGTCCTCCGCCCATGGAATATCGACCTCTTCGTCGCAAGTATCATTATCCTCAAAGGCATGCCCTTGCTTGTAGTTATCCTGTAGATCCTTCATGGAGCGATCCTTTTGGAACGCATGATCCGTAATGAAGAGGATCCCGAGGGCGTTCTCCTCGTTATCAAAGAACGAGACGTCGATCTGTCCCACATACGTACAGTAATAGCCGACAAGGTGGCGTAGACCGATTTCCGTTCGGGACGGATACCGAGGATCCTCCACCGTGAAGGAGGGAGGCGACTGCGCGTTGTAACGGATAGGGGTGAGTATCGGACTGCCCTCGGCGGGCTGCATGTAGAGGTAGGTGCCGTCAGGAAGGTTTGTATTGTGGAGGGACATTGTTGGATCTAGGATTGCAGTTCTTAGGCTGCTCAGAACTGCAATTTTCGATAAAAAAAGCTATTTCTGTTTGTTGTTTTCTGTTTTCTGTTTTCTGTTTTCTGTTTTCTTACGCTCTCTGTAATGCACGAATGGCCGCATCTATCCGGTCGTGCTCCGCCTGGAGCGCGGCGATCTCTTCCAGCTGTCGCAGCATCTCCTTCTTATGCACAAGGGAGTCCTTCAAGGACGAGAGGCGCTCAGGGAGCGAGGCGCCGAGCACGTAGACATCCAGTTCTCGGATCTGACGCTCCGTGTAGGTCTCCAGAATGGTCTTCAGACTGATGTCATTCACAAAGAGGAGCTCCAGGATGTTGGGATGTCGTTGGCGAAGGAGAGAGAGGGGCTCGATGTCCCAGCGATGCAGGAGGAGCTCGTTCTCGGCCGTTCTGTAGAGGCGCCCCCATCCTGCTACACCTGGGAAGGCGTAGCGGACACGGAGGGTCGTGGGGAGGAGGGCGAGGTTGGGGTAGGTGCAGATGCATTGAGTGGACTCAGGAACTGCCTCTGGCTCTGCAGGTAGCAGCAGAGGCAGTCCCGCTGCATCTACAAGCTCTGCAGAGGGATAGGCTGGAGCAGGTAGCAGCTCGTCTTCAAGCGCTGGCTCAGCAGCTGGGACTGGCTCAGCAGCTGGGGCTGCAGAGCCATCCACAAGCATCCCTACGCGCCCGAGCTCCTCCTTCGAGAGGCGCGCGCAGCAGGAAGCCAGAGACTCATGGTGGCAGAAGCCCTCGGCGACGAACAGGTGCTCGAAGCCGACCTTCGCGCCTCCGCAGTGCTTCTTGTAATACCCGAAGAGCCGGTAGTGATTGCCGACCTCTTCGTCGCCGTCGATCGAATTCCACGTGAACTCAGGCTCCTTCTGGTTGCGGCCGATGTGCTTCCATTGGCGCCAATGGAAGCGCACGAGGAGACACGGGGCGGCAAGGCCGGAGCGGAGTTCGAGGCAAAGGTCGTCAGGAAGGTGCTGCATCTTAATATGGATAGAAGAGGTATGTGTGCCGGATACCTGGGCACACCAGACAAAGGGTGGGTCAAGGACTTCAATTTTCTCGAACAAAAAAGAATGCAGTCCCGCATCCTCGTTCTTTATGAGAGTTCGCTATTGCAAAGAACGAGGTGATGCAATAAAAAAGATACATGCTTGTACCTTTCCGAACACCACCTAGCTCTTATATGCCCCAGAAGGAATGCTATGTCTTGCAACCTTCAGAATCCAAGGGGACTTGCTTCAGAATTCCCGAAGTAGGGTCTATGATCGTGTGCACGCACCTATATACCACCAGGAGGGCTCGGAGGGATTTCCGACGTAAGTTCATAGCCGCTCGGGCATGCCTATAGACCCGCAGAGGGGGCTCGGAGGATTTCCCGATACACTCATATCAGAAGGGGGGATCTAGTCCCAGCGCTGCCCCTCACTCGCAGCACTTCGTCATGGTCACCACCCTCTGGTTCACACGAGCCCCTTAAAGGAGCTCGTGCTAACCCGGCACTTACCACGTCCGGCTCTCTTAACGGAGGAGCTTTCCGGTGGAGCCCCCTCACTTGGAGGAGGCATGCCTTTTTCTGGGGCAGCCCCGCCTTCAAATTTATTTCTAGTTTGAGGCCTTTTAGGGCGCAAAATCCGTTTGGGGGGGTACCTTTTAGCCCTCCTTCAATTTTTCCTCAAATTTGACGAGGGGGTGCAAACCACCCCTTTTCGGCCTTCCCACCCCCTCCTCAAAATGCCCTAAAATTTGAGAAAAAGCCCATTAAAAGGGTGTTTTACACCCTTTTAAGCCCTCTTAGGAGCTCAAACGAGAAAAAAATTTGAAGTTGGCCGGCCAGCCAAAAGGAGGCTGCCCGGTGAGACCACCTGCCGAGCCCTCACTACTATCCATATTTCAACGCTCAAGATGTCTGTCGCTACTACTGCAACGGGTTCTGATGCTGCGAGTGATGTGTTGTCGAGGATGGATGCAGCCATTGCGTCCATGAAAGAGTGCCGAAAGGAATTCGCGGCACTTCTTTCGAAATCCGTCCGCTCGGCGGCCACCAAGGCAAGGAATGCCCAGAAGCGCAAGGAGAAAGCAGAGGCGAAAGCCTCTGGTATCCCCCTGCCGCCGAAGGAGCGTACCTCTGCCTGGCAGGCTTTCTCAGCGGGCGATGAAGTCCACGGCATACACTCCGCCGTCGAGGCCTATCCTGAGCAGTACGCCACCTGGCTTGCTGAGCAGAAGGACGCCAAGCAGGCGCTCACCCGGTTCGCAAAGTTCGCTCGTACTGCCGATTTCGGCAAGGGGGACTACGCAAAGCTGGAGGAGCGCTTCGCTAATCGCAAGTCGGCTGCCTCGTCTGAGAGCGGTGCCTCCTCTGCAAAGAAGAGTCGCAAGCTATCGGACGAGCAGAAGGCTGCGAACAAGGCGGCTCGTGCGGCCAAGAAGGCTGCCGAGAAGGCAGCTGCCGCTCCTCCTCCCAAGGCTACTCCTGCCAAGGCCAAGGCTCCTGCTGCTCCTGCTGCTCCTGCTGCTCCCAAGAAGGCTGCCGAGAAGGCCTTCTCCTTGTCCTCCTCGTCCTCCTCGCCTCCTCCCAAGAAGAAATTGCTTGTGGAGGAGGAGGAGAAGCCCAAGGGCAAGGGCAAGGGCAAGGGCAAGGGCAAGGCCGCTCCCCCTCCTTCTGACGACGAAGAGGAGAAGCCGAAGCCGAAGCAGAAGCCCAAGGGCAAGGCCGCTCCTCCTCCTTCCGACGACGAAGAGCCGAAGCCGAAGCCCAAGGCGAAGGGCAAGGCCAAGGAGGACGAGGAGGACGATGTAGGCCTCAAGCCCTACAAGCTCAAGGGGAAGGATGTCCTGCGCACAGCAGACAACTACCTCTTCGAGAAGGCAGCGGACGGTGACTTCGGGGACTACATCGGTCTCCTGGGGGAGGACGGCGAGGTGGATGCAGAGGCACCCAACCCCTTCGACGTGGACGAATAAGCCCCAGGATCAGGGTAAAAAGCAAGGTGAATGGCTTTTAGGAACGCGCAACGGTTCTTTTTTATGTAAAAGAACCGTTGCACGTTCAGCGCAACGGTTCTTTTTTTTATAAGGTTTACGAGGAAGTGCACATGCACTTCCTCATTCTTTTTGGACAGCCTATAAACTTGACTTCGCCGACCCGCCCAAGGGTGGGTGCCTCGCCGGTACATGTCACTATCCATAATTGCAATGGAAGCTAAACTACGCTGCCTCTATCTCCCCGCGCAGAGCGGGAAGACCCGGAAATGCGAAGAGCTCATTGCAGAGGTCAAGGCCGATTCAGACCTTGACCCCTCGATTGACATCTGGATCTCAGCAAACAACAAGCTGTTGGTCTACCAGACTACGAGCCGCCTGAAGAAGGATCTCGGGTCTGACGAGGACGAAGAGGGCCCCATCACAGGATCCATCTTCAGTTGGACGAGCGGCACCAAGCTCACCAATATACCCGCCGCCGACCTGGCTAGAGAGGTTAAATTCGGTGCAGAGCTCATTCTGGTCTGTGCTCACCGAGGCCGATTAGCCCATGTGGATACGCTCATTCGCCAGATCGCAGCTTTCAAGAAGTTCAATAAGCGAATCAATCTCTGGATCGACGAGGCCGATCAGAGCATCAAGCTCTGGACAAAACTCGCCGATGTGATTGCGCTGCCCATCGTAAACACCGTCACCCTTGTAAGTGCCACCTTCAACGATGTCTTTGCCGTCTTCCCCAGGCTGCCTGTGATCCCCTATCGCGTCACTTTCCCCGAGGTCTATCGGCGCCTAAAGGACTGCGAGCACATCGAGATGCCTGCCGATTCCTACGCTCCTCATTTCATGGAGCACGTCCTCTCCAAGCACCCTCACCTGATGGAGCCGGGCATGCGAGCCTTTATACCCGCCGGGCTGAAATGCGACTACCATGAGGACATGTGCGCGCGCCTCCTGGACAAGGGCTTTGCGGTGGTGCTCCTCAATGGCTACCACAAGGAGATCCGCATGCCCTTTGGCCTCGACACGATCCCGTTGAAGCCGTTCCTGACCGTCAAAGATCCCCTGGATGTCCCGCCTGAGTTCAATCAGACGCTGTCCACCCTCTATGTGAAGCACCGGCTTCACCGATTCCCCCTGGCCATCACGGGCTACTTGTGCGTTGGGCGCGGGGTCACCTTCCAGGCGGCGCCCGAACCCGGCGTGCACAAGGGCTTCGTCTTTGACTATGCGATCGTGCATGACATCAAGAACCAGGCCACCGCCTACCAGACCATGGCCAGGGTGTTCGGGAACATTGGTGGATTCAACGAGCGGCCGTGCGCCATCTACGCCGCCGCGACGACCTTTGCGCTCATCAAAAAGGCCGAGGACACGGCGGTCTACCTGGCAAACCTCGTACACACAGAGGGACTCGAGACGGTCTGCATGGAGGATCTGGAACGCGCGGCTGCTACGGAGGAGGAGGCAAAGTGGGTTCTGCACCAGACGGAATGTGCGACCTTGGCCGACGCAGAGGCTCTCGTGGGCACATATGGGATCAAACTCAAGAGTCGCCAGTCGCAGGATCCTGCCCTGGGCTACATCAATCGCCTGCTCAGTGACGAGCTCATGAGCTACGAGGACTTGACACGGCGCCTCACATCCATGAGGAAAACGGCGTATATGGGATGCAACCGCCCCGTCAAAGCCAGAGCCATGCAGGGAGCGCACATCTTCGTGGGCTACAGGGACTTGGAAGATGCTGATTCGGCGGTCTTCATTGTACGGGCGATTGGAAAAAAAGTGAGAAAATTGGTACGGAAAGAGGTGATAGAAGAACCCAAAAAGAAGAGAAAGCTGATACGGAAATGAACAAAAACAAAAGAAAAGAGTTTTTTTTGGATAAGTTTGATGCAGCTGCTTCAACGAAGAGGGGTGTGCATCCATCCTGATGTACACAAATCCATATTCAACATGACAGTCTGGCGCGTTCTTATCAACCCTACGCTGTGGAACCTGGCGAAGTTCAGGGATGAGTGGACGCCCTCTGCACGCATTGCCCAGGCCAAGGGCAAGTGTGCCATGAAACAGGTGCCCATGAAGGGCGACCTGGTCAAGTTCGTTGTCAAGGGCTTCGTTCTGATGACGGGCATTGTTGAGACAGACGGCTTCCGCTGTGGCGACGAGGTGGTGCTGGATGAGTGCAACATCGGAACTGCCAGCCACAGGGAGGTCAAGGCCTATACCTGGGTAAAAGCTATTCGGTTCTGTGCGCCCGAGGCCATTGAGTGGAAGGGGCAGCGGACATGGGCTGCTCTTCCCCCTTTGAAGCGACGGCTTGTGCGGAAGGTCTTACCAGTAGAAAAGAAAGAGGAAACGAAAGAGGAGACGAAAGAAGAGGTGGAAGAGGTGTGCGAGGATCCTACTGCATAAACAAATAAAAGAGTTTTTTTACATAAGTTTGAAGCCATTACTGCCACCGATATAAGGCTACTCGAGCTTGAGTATACGTTCACCTATCCATAGTAGAACCAGAAAATGGGATCACATCCAAGCAAACTGCGTTGCTTAATCCTGCCCGCACAGAGCGGGAAAACTCGAAAGGCGGAGGATCTCATCCGTTTATTCAAAGAACACGAAAAGCGGCTGGATGAGGCGTCTATTGACATCTGGGTCTCCGCTAACAACAAACTCCTCGTGCATCAGACTACGAGCCGTCTTAAGAAGGATCTCGGTACTGCAGAGGTGGACTCGGATGCGGAGGAGGAGGGGGAGTCCAATGCTGTGATTAAGGAGGACATCTTCAGCTGGACGAGCGGCACGAAGGCCTCGAATATTCCCGCCGATACCCTCGCGTGGGATTGTGTGGACAATGTCGTCGGTATGATCATTGTCTGCGCTCACAAGAGGCGCCTAGACTACATTGAGCGCCTTGTGAAACGCTTGCAGAAGCATAAGTTTCCAAAAAAGATCAATATCTGGATCGACGAGGCGGACTACAGCTGCCGCCTTTGGATGAAGTTCAAGGATCTTGCCGCAAGTCCCTTGGTGAATGAAATCACTCTTGTCTCGGCCACCTTCGGGGAGGTCTTCAAGCACTTCCCTTCTCTCAAGGTAATTCCCTATAAGGAGACGTCTCTTAAGATATATCGGCGCCTAATCCACTGCAAGCTCATTGAAGAGGGCACAGGGCGCGAGGCTGCCGATAAGTATGTGGAGGCCGTGCTCAAGAAGTACCCTGCCTTGTCGACTCCTGGCATGCGCGCCTTCATCCCTGGCAATATCAACACGATTAGCCATGAGGATATCAGTGAGCTTCTTATCAAGAAGGGCTTTGCTGTGCTTGTTCTGAACGGAGAACACAAGGAGATCCGCTTCCCCAAGGGCAAAGAGCCAGTGGATCTGCGCCCCTACCTGACGGTCACGGATCCCAAGGCGCCCCCTGCAGAGTTTAACAAGACCCTGGCCGAACTCTATGTGAAGCACGAATTGGCAAAGTTTCCGCTTGCCATTACGGGGTTCTTGTGCGTCGAGCGCGGCATTACATTCCAGAGTGCCCCTGCTGAAGGCCATGACGGGTTCCTCTTCGACTATGCTATTGTCTGCTCCATCAAGGAGAAGGCAGAGGCCTACCAGGCTATGGCCAGGGTCTTTGGCAACATCGGTGGCTTTAATAAGGACAAGTGCTGTACAATCTACAGCGATTCCAAGACCTTTGAAAAAGTGCGTGACCAAGAGGAGACTGCTGTGCACATCGCCCATATGGCGTGGGAACGGAAAGAACGTGGGGAGAGCACAGAAGTCACGGTGATGGATCTCAAGAATGCCAGTCACTACGAGGCCGAAAAAGACTGGATTGTGCGCGTTGAAGAGTTTGAGACGCTGGAGGATGCTCATGAGTTTATTGCAAGCTTCCCCAAGGTATCCCGTTCTCGTACACCTACTATCGTGGATGGCTTCTATCACTCCTCAATGAAGAACAAGCTACAAAAGTTCTCCTGTGAGGAGATCCTTACAGAATTGAAAGGGTGGACTAAGTTTAGGGGCTATGCTGAAACGGGCGACTCAGAAAAGCTCGCGTTTACTCGCCTCTTCGTAGGTTACAGGGATGTGGAGGATCCATCCACCGCAGTGTTTATTGTAAGGGCAACGGAGAAGGTGCGGAAGCGCAGATTAGTTCGGAAGGTGGAGAAGAAGAGAAAGCTGATACGAAAATGAATAATACCATTGTATTTTTATTGCTAAAATTGATGTACGATTGCTAAGCAATTGACGCCATATGTTCGCCTGTTTCTTTAAGTCCTCCGTGAGTCCGCCCTCCCCCATTTCGCAGAAGTACCCCGAGTACACGGCGGCCGGCTGCCTCTTTGCCGAGGGCTCCGTGGCCTTGGCCGGTGTTCAGAAGCAGTTCTTGGTGGGTGTCGGAAAACGCAATCCCGTTCTGTCGGGGCTCGGCGGGCGCCGTGAGTCCAGTGACATCGACTGGGTGCACACGGCGCTCCGGGAGACCGTCGAAGAACTCTTCGATGTCAAGGACGTGCCCGTTACCTTGCTCAATCGGCTCCGCCTACTCCTCCCTATCCGTTCTGCCGTGGAGACCGACGGCTACGTCATGATCCAGTACTCCTTCGATGATCTCGTAGTGCTGCTTACTTGCTGCATGTCTCTCGTGAGCCCCCTGTACAAGGTGCAGCCGAGAACGCTCCAGGATCTCATTGTCAAACGGTGTGTCGGATCGGGTGAGATCGGATCGCTCGCGTTGGTGCCCCGTTTACAGGGAATCACGATCGATCCGCACTTCGAGGAGGATCTGGTCAAAAAAATTGAAGTTGGGACGGCCTGAAGAAGGGGTGGCCTCCTGCTTGCCACAAGACATCGTTATTATCCATATTATTACGATCAAAATGTCTTCCAATTATGTCTACCCTGTTGAGGATACGTCCAGCAATTCGTTGCCGACTCCGAAGCCCATTCTGGACATCATTACGCACGGCAACTGCGCCGACGGCTGGGGCGCCGCCTTCCTCTTCTACAAGACCTATCGATGGGATCATGAGGTGCGTGTGCATCCCGTGGCGCCCAGCAACGAGGCCACCTGGCCGTCGGTCGAGGCCGTTCGGGGGCACAAACTCCTCTTCGTCGATGTGACGTGCGGCGCCAGGATGGCCGACTATGCCGCGGCGGCCGCATCCGTTCGCATCGTCGACCACCATCCTGCCGCGAAGGCGCATCTGGGATTAGCGGGGGATGCCGGCTGCTTTGCAGAGGACTGCTGTGCAACGCGCCTCGCATGGACGCTCACCTACCCGGGCTTCCCCGAGCCCGCCTGGGTTACGTACATCAACCAGATCGACATGTGGCAGGATGTGACCGAGCAGACGCTCGCCTTTCGCGAGATGGTCACGCCCATTGCGCGCCTAGCCGTCACGAACTCTCCTGCCGAGGCCTTGATGGCCATGGAAGAGCTCGTGCAGCGCATGGAGGATCCCGAAGAGGAGTGTGCGATCTACCTCGAGGGCATAGAGCTCTACAGGGATAAGATTGCCGCCTTGGAGGCCTTGCTGGCCGTGTGCCCCCAGTTCCACGGCACAATCGATGAGCCCCTCCAGGTCAAGTGGAACCTGCCGAAGGCCTGGATCGGCAAGACGATCTTCGTGGCGAACACGAGCAAGAACTTCATCGGCACGGCCATCATGGACACCACCGTGCTAAGCCAGCACGTCTTTGACTTGAACCCGGGCACCACGATCTTTGTCAATTACCACGTGGTCACCTGGAACTACAAGGGCAAGCCGTTCTGCAAGTACGTCTACCATGCACGCGCAAAAGGCGTTGACCTGACCGAGTGTGCAGCCCTGGACGGCCATGCCTCGGCGGCCGGCGGCCAGTTCCAGCCGCCCAAGCCCATGGACTGCCCCTTTGTGATCTAGACTACAGCAAACACAACAAAAACAAAAAGACAACAAGCCTCTATTTTGTTTGGAAGAAAAATTGAAGTCGTGCTGCCCCTGAAGAAGATGCGTGTCCCATCCATACTAGTACTCAAAATGCCCATTCTGACCTACAAACAGTTCCACCAGTTGCGCCGCCTCCAGAACGCCCTGTGCAGCGGCGATTCGGGGGCACGCCTGCGGATTGAGAGGCTGTGCCGCCGTTTGAAGCAAGACACGCACGACTGGCTCCTGTTCGATGAGAGCGACGACATGGCCGATGTCCGCGAGTATCAGGTCGCCATCAAGGAGTGCCTTCAGGTGGATCGAAAGATCGCGCACCTCGAACAGATAAAAAACACCATCGAAGGGCTGCTCTAAGCACGACGTCGCAGACGCCGCTTCTGTTTTTTATAGAGCACCTGAACACGACTTGCAGATCCGAGGAGTTCTCGAATGGTCATGCGCATCCGATGGTAGCCCGAACGTTCCGAGGCCTCCGTTGACTCATCACAGTCCGTGCCACAGTCGCTCATACAGTCCTCTTCGCCTTCCGAATCGCCATCCGACTCTGCAGAACAGGTGATCTGTGCCTGAATAATCTGGAGCGCCTCTTTGCGTCCCGCCTCCTCCAATACAAACTTCTTTGTAAATTCGTTCATGAGCTTCCAGATATCCAAGGAGTCTGCGAGTAGATCGAGTTCTGCATACAGACACCGTGTAATCTGGCGGGGAAGGGAATGGGACATCGTAGGCGTTTCCAGTTCAAGACGGATCATCTTGCAAAGGGTTTTCATCCATCGCATGATATCGTCATGATACGTGAGTGGCATTCGTTCACGATCGGCCACCGGCCATTTGTGTTCTTGGGCTGTAAATGCATGTTGCAAAGGGATGTAAGGGAATTCCATAGGGGAGGTTACCGTCTTTCCTCCGAAGGCTGACTTCAAATTTTGACCCGACTGATACAGACTTTAACGGTACCCCATCTGTCTAAAATTGACGAATAGGGTGTGACGTGGTTGTGCATGCTCCTTGTGCTTACGACGCTCAGTCACTTCCTGATTCTTCTTGTGCCAATATGCCGAACTCCACTCTATTCGTGGATTGTGACGACCGGCACACTCGCCTCCGTGGCCTGGCATGCCACGGAAGAACGGAGTCTTCTCTTCGCTCTCCTCGACCATAGTCTGGCGGTTCTCTGGTCTCTGTCAGATCTCGTTCTTGCAGCACAATTAGAAGACTTGGGTATCTTTATACAAGTCTTCTATCTGAATGTGGCCACCTTTGCGCTCCATCAAATACAGGAGGCCTATGTACAAAATCGGAATCAATACATCTATTTCCATAGCCTCTGGCACCTCTTGTCCGCCGCCAAAGGGATCGCTGTAGCCCTACTCCTTCAGTGCCCTAACCAGGGGAGTCAAGAAATAGGGGATGTGCCAAACAATACCTTGGTACTCTATAAAGATCGCGTATGTCAAATCGAGTAGACGACCTTGCTCATGATACTCATAGGGACTGGTGGTTGTTTGATTGAAGTGCTGGGCGAGCCAGATCCCCTGCTGCTTGGCGTTCTGCGCCGTGGGCGGATAGCCCTTTACGGAGTCCCCCAGTGCATAGATCTCTTTTTTATAGCGCAAGAACGGATCGACGGTCAAAGGGGCACCCCCCGTGAGTTGGCGGACAAAGGCCGGCGGGCGAATGCCGCACGTCCAGAGCAGGGCGGAGCCCTGATACGGAATTGGCTGTCCGTTCTTCAGAAGGATCGCGTCGTTTGTAATACTCTGCACAGGACTGTTTGTAGTTACGGGCAACTCGATATTGGACAAATAGGTAGTGACGGCGGAGCGCATGCCTTCTGAGAACCCTGGCAGAATCGTGCTGGTCGCTTCCAGAATGCGGACGTGAACCCCCTCGGACTTGAGCTTGCAGGCCAGCTCGATGCCCGTGGGCCCCGCGCCCAGCACAATGGCGTCCTTGGTCTCAAGAACCTTGCGCATCTGCTCCATGTCGGTGTCCGTCTTGCACATCAGACAGTGTTCTTGGACACCCTTCACGTTGAAATCGAAGGCCTCGGAACCCGTGGCGATGACCAGGTGGTCGTAGGAATAGTCCCCTTTCAGTCCTTTGACGGTCTTGGAGTCTTCTTTAAGTTCGACGGCGATATCCTCGATCTGACGGGCGGCGGGACTCAAATGGGTAACAAGATTCTCTGTATTAAAATTGGGGAAGTTGTGAATGAGGGAGGGCTGATTGAGCCGAGTTCCTCGGGGCGAGAGAACACGGACTTGGTAGCGTTTGTGGTCGATGGCGCCGACAAAGGCATGGGCGCCCCATCCTGAGCCGATCACAAGAACGGTGGGGCGTTCTCGGCGGTCTAGAAACTCGAGGTACCTGCCGAGAACACTGAAGGGTGCCCACATCTACTACTATCGCTACGTATAAATTTAAGCCCTCCCTAGGCGCAAAAAATTGAAGGAGAGGACATCTAGAAGGGGGGTGGCCGCTGTGTAGACAATCTAAGTAATTATCCATACTTACATCTTAAAATGTCTGCTCCTACTTTCACGACTCACCCTGAACTCTTTGACTGCGTTAGTTACGAGGCTTTGACGGCGCCTGTGACAGCGCCGTGCGGACACAGCATGAACGAGGGCACGTATCGGCAGGTCATTGCGGCCAATCCACTCTGCCCTACCTGCAGAGCTCCGATCAGTCGTTCCGTGCCGGCCATCAACATTACGCTGCGGGATCTCGTCCAGCGATTGCTGGGATCCACGGTTGCCACGGTTGCCACGGTTGCCACGGTTCCGACTGTTGCCACGGTTGCCACGGTTCCGACTGTTGCCACGGTTGCCACGGTTGCCATGGGAGGGGCTGCATCTGCATCTGCATCGTTTGAACCCTTCAGGGGCGTTCGTTTGCAAGTCGGTGCCGAGACGCATGTCTGCGCCGATGATTCACGCATTCTTCACCTCCAGGTCAAGGCTCCTGCCGACGGAGAGGAGGAAGGCGCGGACTATCTGCTTGCCATCGATGAATCGGGCTCCATGGGCAGCATTGCATGGGTGCAGGTCGACAAGGGGCGGGTCGGTGTTGAGCGCATCGAGCTTGTGAAGCACATGGTGGCCACAATGGCCGCCATGATGACGCCCAGGGATCGTGTGGCCATTGTGGGCTTCAGCGACCGCGTCCAGCTTCGCTTGCCACTCACCCAAATGACGGACAGTGGTAAGGCACTGCTCAAGAGCCGCTTGGAGATTCTTCGGGCGGACGGGTGCACGAATATCTACGGTGCCGTGGAACAACTGGCCAGCATTGCGAGCTCCAAGGACTGTGCCGGTCGTCGCATTGTCGGCATGCTTCTGACGGACGGAATTCCCACGGAGTCGATCCCGCCTGTGACCGGCGGACGGCGCACCATGCCCATGATTCAGGAGCGCATCAAGGTCACCAATCCTTGGACAATGCATGCCGTCGGATTCTCGTCGGACGTCAACTCCTCTCTCTTGGAGCAGTTGGCGGCCTGGGGCAATGGCCGCATGCTCTTCGTCCCCTCGGGCGACATGGTCTCTACGAACGGCATCAATCTGGCTGCCTACGAAAAGACGGTGGCGAGCAAGGGCATCACGGTCTATTACACGGTCAACGGAACACGGCACTCGATGCACACGGGTCCCGTGGCCTTCGGCACAAGCCGCGACTTTATGATCCCATTGCCGGTCGGTGCCGTTGTGTCAGGGATCGATGCACCCGAGGCGGCCGGATTTATCATCCCGCCCGAAGGGGATCGCCATCTCTGCCGCCAAGCCTTTGTGGAGCTGTTGACACAGATCATTGGTGAGGGGGAGCGCGCCATGGCTGTCTACCGTGACATCTACACGATCCTTCCTGAACTGCAGGCGCGCTTGGACGCCTTCCATGCTCGCTATGCGAAGTCTGCAGATCCTTGCACCCAAGCCATGCTGCGCGATGTCACCTCGAAGGTGGACGGAGAGCAGCAGGTGCGATTGGCACTCGGCTTCCTGGGTCAGAATAACTGGGGCATGCCCTATCTGCGCGCCTATCGGGATCACATGCGCGATCAGGTCTGCATGAACTTCAAGGATCCAGGTCTGAAGACCTTTGAGACACCGCGATTCCTGGCGTGCCAGGCTCTGGGCGACGCAGCCTTCGCCACGATTCCGCCACCCTTCCTGCACAAACAGGGCTATGTGGCGGCCACGGTGGACTATTCATCGGCTTTCAACAACTCGGGAGGCAGCTGTTTCGAGGGCTCCATGCCCGTCGTGATGGCCGACGGATCCACAAAGGCCATTCGGGACATTCGGAAGGGGGATGTTGTCAAAGGCGGCTCAAAAGTTCGTTATTCCGTCGAATTCAACGCCTATGCACCGAGTCAGCCCATGGCACAGCTCACGCCCAAGGTCGCAGTAACTCCCTGGCATCCGTGCCGCCGAGTGGGGGAGGCAGGTGCCTGGTCATTCCCCGCCAATCACGTGCAGTACGCTGCCCGCCCCCTCAAGACGGTGTACAATCTGGTGCTCGAATCGGGGCACATCGTGGAGGCCGACGGCTACACCTTCGTGACCTTGGGGCACGGATTTCAGGAAGTGCCGCTCGTCCATGCCTTCTTCGGCACGGATGAGTGTATTAAGGCGCTCGAGGGGCAGCCAGGGGCTGCCGAGGGACGGCCGGTCTATGAGAACTGTGTCGCCATCAAAAAGGACGGAATGATTGTGGGCTGGGAGGATCAGAAGGCGGAGTGTGCAATTGCATAATTGTCAGAAGAGCCTCTATTTTTTCTGTTTTCGCGTGCGGCCACCGGTTGTTGTGGTTGTTGTAGGACGACGAATAAGGCGCCGCTTTGTAGAAGCAGGAGCAGGTGCAACAGCTGCTGCTGCAGCTGCTGCTGCAGCAACAGGAGCAGCTGCAGCAGCAGGATTCGCCCCTGCGCGGAATCGTCCGCGCGTAAAGGGCTCTCCGCCTTCCCGACCATGGCTCCCGATCCGTTCAATCATCTGCAATCCATACAGGGTCGGGGCACCTTTCCCTTCTACAAGCCAGACGCCGATGGGTTCCGATTCCCCTGTATTGGGATTGGCCGCCCTCTGCACCCCTCGCGGATGCACTTTCATCTTTCTGCCCCCTGTCACCGTGACGGTCACATGCGGCTGAAAGAGACCCAGAACATAGGGAATACTATTAAACGGTTCTCCGTCGGCCATCAACACCTCTGGAAGACTTACAAACTCTTCGCCCGCCTCTCCTTCTATATAGACACCCACAGGGGTGGCGGGGGCATCGGGGAACGGATGAAAGAGCTGGCGCACCCCGTCGGCATGCACAATGCCCACGCGCTCCCCTACCAAGGTGAGAACTGCCCCTGGATGCAATTGGGCTTTGATGCCCGCATCGACTTCTACTCCCTCGTCGACGGCGCCGAGCAGCACATCCCGCACTTCGGGATAGGTAAAGACATACTGTTCGGCGCCACGGCGTTTCACGGCCTCGTAGTGACCGGGCGTCTGGAAAATCATAATGTATTGTGTGTATCGGTCGGCAGGGATATTGGCCGCCACTTCTCCGTCGTATTCCCGTTGCAGATCTGCAGGGCTCACATCCCCCTTCAGGCGGATATGGCCGATACGCCCATCACTTTTCGTGATAATGATGCGGACTCCGAAACACTCCTGCAGATTCTCAATATCGGGCGTATCGTAGAGATACCCGTCTGTATCCCGAATGTAGGCACGGGCGTTTACTATGTACATGGGATCTCCTCCTTCACCCATTTCAGTTCGCGCGGCGGTAGAGGGAACCGCACGAGCCGTCGAATAATCCCCTATTGAAACGTACATCTCCTTGTCGGGAGGCTGTAATTGGGCATAGACGCGTTTCCGAAATGCGCGCCCCACGATTCCTTGGACGAACCGGGTGGGAAGAGAACGATAGGTGGGGCTCGCATCCGTTAAAAAGGCATGGAGTAGACAGGTGCCGTCGCCTTCTGTCATTTTGATGTGAAAGTCGCGATTAAAGGCCGGGTGTACATTTTCATTTCGTGTACCCCGAGCAGGGCTCTCGGGCAGTGCGTACACGGCGGCAATTTCGTCGGCCAGAAATGCGGCGATCGACGCGACCCAGGATTCCACAAATCCAAGTCGAAGTTTGCTGCAGGAAGCGGGATTGATAGGGGGGGAGGGGAATCGCTCGGCTGCGTCTTCTAGGGCTTCTTCGGCCGCATCGATTGCAGCGGCGGCTGCTGCCTTTGCGGATATAGGCTTTGGTACGGCCTTTGCTGGAGCTTTTACAGGAACTGCTTTTACAGGAACTGCTTTTGCTGGTACTGCTTTTGCTGGTGCTTTTGCAGGAACTGCTTTTGCAGGTGCTTTTGCTGGTACCACGGATGCAATTGCATTAAAGGCTGCACTTAATGCATTGTTATTGCTGTTGGAATTGGCTGGAATAAGCTTTGATTTTCCTTTGATGGTTCGGAGGGGTTGGAGAGCCTCTACTGAGGAATTGGAGGACGGAGAGAGTGTATCGGGAGGTGAATAGCCTGCGTTGACAAGGGCGGGAATGAGGTCTTCAGCCTCTTTTATAGCGGCATTATAGGTTGCCATATTGGCAAGACGCTTCAACGTTTTTCGGCGACGTTTGACGGCAATAATCTTGGCCACGAGCTCGTCGGGATCATTTTGCCATGCATTGGATGCAATGTAGGTTCGTAAAGTGTCGGCGGTTACTATTTTCTTTTTGGGGGGCATTCACACTACTTATAGGTGTGGATTTTAGCTATATTTTGTTACTAAGTGTAATAAAACATAGCATGACCTTGCTAACCACGCCAAAGGCGTGGTTAGCAAGCTGATGATATGCTTCGATGCCTTTGGCATCGAAGCATAGCATGACCTTAGCATGACCTCGCTTCCTACGCCTTTGGCGTAGGAAGCTAGCTGATGATATGCTTCGATGCCAAAGGCATCGAAGCATAGCATGACCTCGCTTCGATCGAGGGACTTCCTGGTTATGAGCCAGGCGCGCTAACCTACTGCGCCATCATGCTTGGGGGACATCGGGTAGGGCGGCTTTGCCGCCCTACCCGCCTCCCCCATACCCCCTGTTTTCTAGAGTATGGGAGAGGATTCCCCATACTCTGTTTACTTATGTCACGGATAGGCGGTATGGGCGTCCCACTTAATCCGTAGTAATTATCATAGCCTATTGAACGCGTTGATACAACTTCGCCAGTGTCGGAGACCACCTCCCCATGATCTTCGTCTTCTTCGGATTATAGAATGCCAGTGCATCCTTTTCGTTGTTGTCATCGCTTAGTGCCGCGAACTCAGTTGGATGATCCTTGTAATAGGCAAACTTCTGGACGGCTTTCTGCAGAACGGCATTGGAGACAACCGCCTTAAACACATGATACTGAAAGTAGTCATTTGCCTCGTACTCCTGTTCTTTGGCCTGGACAATCAGGCTCGGCACATGTTCCAGCGTTAAAAATTTGCTGATCTTCGCCTCTTCCTTGGTCTCCCGTTTGATATTCTGTTCTAACAACTTGAGAACTGACCACTTCGGATGTGCCAAGCCGTCCTTGCCCTCCATCTGCCCCTTCGGGGCTTCCCATGCAAATCCATCGACCGGCATCCCCGTCTTCTTCAGAACCACAAATCGATCCGGTTTGCCTTCCTCATGAATGAAACAGACGGCGCGCAAAAAGACCCGCCACCCCTCCGTCGGATGCTGGTGGACGGCTTGTGCTTGAACGAGGCTTCGCCACGTAATAAACCAGGCTGAAAGACATCGAAGATGTCCTTGGTTTCGATACTAGGACTCGTTCTGTTGCTGCTTTTCCGTGTTTTGGCCATCCTCCCTAGTAGATTCCAACAAGTTTTGCAAACCCGTTTCATACTTGGAACGAAGTGCCACAATATCAGCATCCGTCACTTGCTCTAGACGACTGACAGGGATTGGTGTGCCCACCTGGCTGATTCGAGGGACTGGCGGTGTCCAGAGCGACCCCACGAGTTCACGAAGCGTGAGGGGCGTGGAGAGAACAGGGACAATGGAGGTTCCTGTGGTCAAGACAAATCGCCAGATCTCTTCCGTCGGCACGGAGGTCGAGACGGAGCCCTCACGATCCAGAACTCTCTTTAAGTCCTCGAAGGTGCTGGGAACGAGGCGGAGCCACTCAAAGAAGGGGCGCATCGCTGAATAGGACAGGAACCCAGGAATGGCGCTCTCCGTCTGATTATAGAAATAGTGGTTCTGGAGAACGGTGTTGGGGTACCAGATAGCGACGGATCGGTCAAGGGAGCCGTTCAACTGGAGGGATTTGTGGAGGTTATCCGGAGAGGGGATCCATGAACTGCAATAGGTCAGAAGGGGGAGGAGGCCGAGTGCCGAACAGACGAAGAGGATGGCGGAGCTGAATAGGCTGAGGCCTGCGGTCACCAGACTGAGGGCGGCGATCCCGCCAATAAACAGAATGGTATAGGCGGTTGGGGAAACGGCTTTGAACATCTAGTAATTCGTTGGAACATGCTGTGCCGAATGTACGCGCATTTATCTGCCGTTCTGTTGTAAGTATTGTGATGAATGGGGTCGAATGGCTTCTGCACTGGCTACTGCTGTTTAGCCCCTTCTTCTGTCTGGTTGGCCTGTTCCTATTCGGATGTTTGGCAATGATTCCAGGGATGTGGATGGGCGTACTCTGCTATTTGTGCTTCATCGTTCTGATGGAACCCAGTGAGATGGAACAGGAGTTCTGGCGGCGCTTGCAGTCGATCCGAATCCCCTTTGCCGACTATACGAAGCAGTTCCCTGTGGAGGGCACTGTATTCCCTGGACAGTGCATCTATGCACTCCATCCTCACGGGCTTCTGAACACAACCCTATTTGTACATGGCTGCTGTAATGAATCGCCCCTGTTTGATGCAATTACCAAGGGATCCACGGTAGTTCACTCGGCATTATTCAAACTCCCTCTTGTTCGAGAATGCTTATTGATGAAGGGTGCCATTCCTGCACACCAATCGGCCATGAAAATAGCCTTGGCCAAGGGACGGAGTCTGATGCTCATTCCGGGGGGTACGAGTGAAGTCTTTTATTCCCGCAAGGGGGCTTCAGAACGCTGGAATGGGACGCACAAGGGGTTCTTGCAACTGGCCATGGATCAAGGAATCCCTATTGTCCCAATCTATATCGAGAACGAACAGCAGTTGCTGACGTATGTGGGGGACATACCGTTCCTAGATTGGATTGGCTCGTGGCTCACGGGCGTATCCACCGCCTTCAGCCCTATGCTCCAGGGATTACTGCCGCATAATTTGCAGACATGGTGGAATGTAGGGATGGATCAGACGGCCGTCACTCGGACGCATATGGGTGCACCCTTTTATCCGAAGGGTTCTTTGGACGATGCACGCAAAGCCTATTCGATCCATGTAAAGGGGTTGTTCGACTCGGTTCATAAAGGAAATCGGATTCTGGAGATTGTACCGTTAAAAATCTAATTACGCCCTCCTACGGAGGGTGTTATTCGAGTTTTAACACTAGGCGGTATAGAGATGAATCTGACCATAACGGTTCTGGGAGGCATGGCCTTTTTTGGCGTTCTGATAAGTGCGATCGTAAGTTTCTGCACAGCCATCGGTGTTATCTGTTTGTTATGGTCATGGAACTATTTTTTCCCACCTGAGACAAGAATGGTCTGCCCTTGTGCTATTCGACGCGGCGGCTATATACCCACAGAGAAAGACAAGGAAGCGCTCAAGAAGTTCAAAGCCGGCAAATCCATCGGTTTTACGATGCGCTCCTCTCTGAAGGCCAAGGGGCTCATTCCAAGGGTCAACGGGACAAAGCGAGTCAGTAAAAAATATCGCGGAACAAGAAAGACGCATGGCTAGTGTCGGCACAGACACCGTAATTCCGATGAGTCGAAAAGGCTACGCACTCAAAGATCTGGCTCGCTCCTTCCTGCAAGTTCTGGGGGAGGCCGGCACGGTCGCCACCGGCAAATTGTTGCATTTCACAGCGGACTTGTTGTCCTCGGGCGGCCTCGATGTCTGGCAGCTTCTCTGCTGGGACTACGCGTTTCAGCACATCGGCATTGCCAATCCACGGATTTTTGTGTACCTGAAAAAGAAGTTTGCAGAACTGAATGAGAAGAACACAGCGCTCCCGTTTGTCACCTTTATTAACTCTCCCTTAACGCAACAGGCCTCCTTCGAAACGGTTCTGATTCTGCAGAGCTGCCCGAAGAAGTTGAAGGCTAAGATGCCCTCCGTGGCGGATGATACGCATACCGAACAGTGGTTTGCGGCCAATGCACGCGCCGGCGAAAAGGCCTCGGTGCGCAGAGCCTGGGACAGAAGTCATGATCAGACGCCCCTGCTGTTGGCCGGTTACGAGATTGCCGCCGCCATTACCGACGGCGGCTTGGAACGAGCCCTGTTCTGGATCAAGTGGCTCCAGGAGGAGGATGCTCTGTTACGGAAACGGGTGGGGGGGGGCTTGACGACGATGGAACGGGGCCCTCCGACTCTCAATTCTAAACAGCGTACCAATGTCTCGTTCTATGTCTGTGCCGTGGCCGCGGAGATCTACAAGGAACTGGCGGCCAAGTCACTCATACGAATGCACGAGGAGTTCCAGGCGCTCCTCGATATCTATCGATCCACCGACAAGCATATTGGCGCCGCGAGACGACAGGATGCATTGGTCTTAATGATCCAGATTCTAACCGATGTGCCGCGTTGGAAAGTGCCGGCGGCTCCTTCCTTAGTGCGGGATCCCGTAGTTCTAGATCGCGCCGTGAAGAGCTGTGATGTGTTCTACAGAGAGTTGCTGGCTCTGCCGCTTCCCTTAAAACCCTTGCCAAGTCGTGTGGGTTCCATTGCGAAGAAGAAAGTCGTGGCCACGACCAAAGAGGATCATCTGAATCATCATCTGGATTCGGTCGATGCGGCGATTATGAGTTTTTATGGACAATAAATAGAGATGCAGGATACTACGCTGCGTCCGATCTGTTTTGGGATTGATAAAACTGTGACTCCTACTACCAAAGCAGTCGGGGCTCAAAAATTTATGCAATATGAATATGCACTCTATATCTGCGCCCAACTCAGCCGCATTGTCTATTGCGATGCGGGGATTGCATGGCATGTGATTCAAGAGTCATTGGGTACGAATAGTGATGAGGTGAATAAAACAATCTCAAAGTATGATAAACAGTTTGTCAGTCAGCGGAGAACACCTGTCACGAGTCAGCCAGGCGAGCCCGGGACTACGGGACGCCCCGCGGAATCCTACAGCCTTTCCGTCGGCGACGGAACAAATCCCTACGGTGCCTATATCAGTAGCCCAAGCGATTGCACAGTGCTCGTTGTAACAGGGAATGCGCTCAAACCGAGTCCAAACAGTCCCTTTATGCCCACTGACCTGTTTTTCACATTTAAGGGATCCAGTACACTCAAGAACTTTAAACACGATATTATGAGTCAATTTTCCGGAGGGGAATTGCGCACAATTGCAGCGGCCGTTATGAACAACGATGTGGGAAATGTGCCCCTTGCATTTGCGAAGCCGATTATGAAGGTATGGGCTGCGCTTATGAAAGCGCTGGATGCCTTTGCAACAGAGGGCTGCCGCCTGTTTATCACAGGTCATAGTCTAGGCGGAGCCAGCGCCACGCTCTTTGGATTTATCTTGGCCGAGGCCAAATTGAGTGGAACTCTCCCGATTCTCGATAAGATCAAGTCAATTCATATTGTGAGTTTTGGAGCCCCTACCTGTGTTTCGGATCGTGCACGCAATGAATTTAATAAGCATTTGGACTTGGGTGTTCTCACCTTTGATCGAGTGGTTAGTCAGGCAGTGGCGGCTCGCTCAGGTGCCACGCAAGTATTAATGGGGGGGATTCTGGGCCCCAACGATGTCATTCCCAATATTCCGGTTGGCTTTGCCCATCCAGGATTCCGTCCTCTTGCCACTGAATTTCGTCCTGAGGCCAATGGTCGTCCGTATCAGATGATGAATGTGCGCATCTACTATGGCGCGCCGTCCAAGACCAATGGCCGTGACCCCACCACTTGGCCGTTTGGAGCCTTCGCAGAACCCCCCAAGCCTGAAGGAGAATCGGTTGATACAGCAACAGCAGACCTTAAGAGTGTTCAGGTACAAGAAGCCCCTGAATCAATGTCGGGGGGGGGAGCTGAAAAATCGGTCTATGCACTTGCGACAAAGACTCATCTACCCAACTTTGTAAGTGTATTAGGAAGTGTTTGGGCACGTGGGTTTGCTCATGCAGAATATCTAGGGATGTTCTTTATGGGCGGATTCCGCCTTATGGGAATGAAAAATCCGGCCTCCAAGATGTTGGCCTATTTTATTCTAAATGACAAAGGAGTTCAAATCACGTATCTGCCAGCTGCAAAAAACAATGCAGAACGGAAAAATAATTCATCTGTGGCGCCTCCCTCCAATCAGGCATCTTCCTCCAATCCAGTGTCGCCTATGCCCTCCAATCCGGTGTCTCCTGTGGCCAATCCGGTGTCTCCTGTGGCCAATCAAGTGCCTTCCTCCAATCCGGTGTCTCCTATGCCCTCCAGTCCTGTGCCCCCCCCTGCAAAGCGTCGTAGTTTTTTTGGATTTGGAGGATCTCGTCGCCGATCCAAGAAGACCAAGCGATCCACGAAACGGCTTCGCAAGTAAACTAACCTAAGACGAGTGTCCGATCTTCATTTCAGAATGCGGATCGGAATCTCCTTTGTCGGCACCGACTCCATCTTTGACGCCGGTACAGCCCAGGCCGTCTTTGCAATTGCCGACGCCTGCAAAAAGGCCGGGCATGACGTCGCATTGATCGGGACGTTGTGGTCAGATGCGCCCAAGGGTCTGTATCCCTCTTTAAGTCCCGAATTGGTACGGTCTTTAAGTCCCCGACTCGATCTCCTCATTGATGTGGACGGACGAACAGGGCTTGGCGCAGCGGCTCGTGTCGTCGCTCTGCTACGAACGGATCCGAGTCGAACCGCATTGGAACAGGCGGCCTATCTGAGTCCAGAGCCACCTGTGGATCTCTCCCATGTGCACCAGGTCTGGGTCTGGGATGAAATGGTCGCTGCAGATCGACTGCCTCTTGTGGCACAACTGCTGCAGAAGCCCGTGAAGCGTGTGCCCTATGTCTGGACGCCGATCCTTTTGCAGCAGTTTGTTCATGCGCCGTGGACTGTTGAAAAACCCTACAAAGTCTTTGTGGCATCCAAGAACACAACAAATGCTAGCAGTTGTGTCGTACCACTAATAGGGGGCTGTGCATCACCCTCTGTCCAGTCGATCGTGATTGGGAACGGACTCGATCTCCCCACCAATGCCTATTTCCAGGTCAACATAGCGCCCTCTCTTGACAAGCCTGTTGAGTATGTCGGACGTGTTCCGTATGTCGATCTGAGCGGGGTTCTTGTTGTGAGCCATGGCGGATGGAGCCCAGGACTCCTGGATCTTCTGTGGCTCGAGGTTCCCTTGGTGCACAACTGCCCCCTCTTTAAGTCCTATGGCCGATACTATGAAAGTGATCTGGTTCTGGACACCTTTGAAATCCGTCGAGGGGCAAAGGAGGCCGTCGAGGCCTTTGGCTCACGGAGCTGGAGCCAGGTGTTTGAGAAGGAGACGCGGTCGGTGATCTTCACGGATATGTGGGAGGGATTCAAGAGTTCTGAGAACTTCTTTCTGGATCTGATGAATTCGGCGGATCCTGTGTATAAGTGGATTGGATCCGAGGAGGGATCCCTTTTGATCTGTGGGCCCTTTGGAACTGAATGGCAGGCGCCCCGCTATGCTTCCGTGCCCAAGGTCTTCTTTCTGGGAGAACCGTTCCAGAACAGGGTGGAGGATCCTCGACTGAACCTGGTCTTGTCGCATGATGTTGTCGAAGATGCAACTCATATGCGCTTGCCGTTGTGGCCTCTGTTCTTGGACTGGTTTGGCAGCAAGAGCGCTAATAAGAATCCTAATCAGCTCCCCCTTCCCTATGCCGTAAAACCCTTTGAGAACACGAACAAGGAGTTCTGTGCCTTCGTGGTCAGCAACCCTTGTTGCCAAATTCGGAATGAGGCCTTCGATCAGCTGAACGCGTACAAACGGGTGAACTCGGCAGGGGCGTACAAGAACAATCTTGGAGAACTCCTTTTTTGCAAATTTGGAGGCGGAGGCGGCGGAGACCAGGCCAAGTTCGAGTTCTTAAAGCAGCATCAGTTCTGCATCTGCTACGAGAACACGCAGCAGCCAGGGTATGTGACTGAAAAACTGTTGCATGCCAAGCTGGCCGGCTGTGTCCCTCTCTACTGGGGTTCCAAGGAGGCCGCACAGGACTTCGATCCGAGTGGCTTTATCGATATGGACGGCAAGGATATTGTGGAGGTAGTCAAATCATTGGAAGAACATCCGGATCTTATTCGAGAGATCCAGAGAACACCGGCCTTGGACAAGGAACGGTTTGCTTCCACCTGCGATCTGTTGCACCGAGTCGGAAAGAGACTTATAGGATTGGGGATGCAATACAGCATGCAGCCGCGCTTCGTTGTTCCCGAGTCCACCGTCCTGGAGTACAACCCGTTGAAGCCGTCCGACTCCGTGCCCCTCTTCGTCTCCTTTGCCACGGCGAACTTTCTGCCCAGCCTGGTCGGCGCCATTCAGAGCGTAGAGGCTCTGCGCCGATCCATGGCCGCCATTCGGTTCCGTGCCTATCTGGATTCGGATGTCACTCAGGAACAGGAATGTGCGCTCAAGGAACGGTTTGACTGGATCACGGTGCATAGGCTGGGTGAGCCGCCTTCTGACTTCCCTGATATGTTTGAGCCGCGATTTTTCGGCTGGAAACTGGCACTCCTGAAGGAGGTCTGCGCCGACCCCGATCTCGAGGGGGACGCCGTGATCTATGCGGATGCAGGGGTCTCCTGGACGGCGATGCCCGATCAGATGCTCCAGGTGCTCGATCAGACGGGGGTCTGTCTGGTCTCGGATCCCACCCAGATTAATCGGCCGTGGTGTTCGCCGGCCATGGTGGAGGCTATGCAGGTCACGGACAGGGAACGGGAGGCGCAGCAACTCCAGGCCGCCACCATCGGATTTGTGGCAGGATCCAAGGAGGCCAGTGCGCTGTTCGAGGAGGCCTTCACATGGGGTTCGAAGCGCGAGTGCTTGTTCGGCGACTATGCCTATCATCGCCATGACCAGAGCATCCTTTCCGTGTTGTCGTTGCGCCATAAGAGTCATACCATCCCTCTGCATCGGTTCAATTGCCCGATCTCCTTGAGGAAAGCCTATCAGAAGGGCACACCGGCCTATCATCATCATGGCCGACCGGTCATGCATGCAGAGGTGCTGCCGGGCATTGACGATATCTGGGTGATCTCCTTGGAGCGCCGCTTTGATCGCTGGAAGAGTCTACTTGAAACACATCCAGGCTTAGAGAACCATGCCAACCGGCTGCCGGCCATCGACGGACAGCAACTTGTTCTGACGCAGACCCTGTACAACTTGTTCCAGAAGAATGATTTCCGATGGAAAAAGTCGGTGATGGGCTGTGCCCTGAGTCATATTTTGCTGTGGGCACAACTGGCCTCGGAACACCCCTCTGTTCAGAACTATCTGATTCTGGAGGATGACAATCGATTTACGGGGGACTGGAAACAGCAACTGAAAGAGGCCATGGATGCGGCGCCCTTAGATGCCGATCTACTCTTGTTGGGCGGGGTTCTGCCGGCTAACTTGGCCGCGTATCCGACTGTCCTGGAACCCGTCAACCGGTTCTGGGCGACTGTGAAGCCCAACGGGCTGTTCTGCACCGCTCAGATCGATCACTTTCACTTCTGTGCCTATTCCTACGTTCTCAGTCGACGCGGCGCCACCAAACTTCTGGCGAAGCTGCAAGAGAGCGGCTGCCACACCAGCATTGATCACTACTTGTGCCATCCTACCCAGGGACTTAAAAAATATGTTCTCAGGAACTTGATTACGACCTGTTCGCAGGCGACCAACCCGGCCTATCAGACGGCTGCCTTTGACGAGATGTTGCGCGTCGACTCCTATGACAGCGATATCTGGAACAACAACGCGTGCTTTGATCCTGATTCCTTTAAGTCCTCTGGTGTGCAGCAACAGCTGCAACTTTGGCCAATCGTTCTCGACCTCCTCTCGACCCAGCCGCACAGCATCCAGACCCGCAACACCGTCCGAGAATCGGCGATTGTCAGTAAGTCGTCGTCGACCGTGTATATCATTAAGGATGCACTGGACAAACAGGACGGCACCGTGGAGGAGGGATGGCTCCAGTCACTGTGGCCGTCCATTCACTACTGTCCCTTTCCGTCTGTTGAGGATGTGCCGCCGAATTCCTGGCTGCTTGTCAGTCGCCCCCTTGTCGATCTGTGGTCAACTGTTTGCAAGCAGCTGGATACAATCAAGAAACCGTTCAGACTTCTCCATCTGAGCGATGAGAACTGCAAGGATCCCCTCGATGTCTATGATCTGGAGATGTGTACAAAGGTGGTTCGGAACTATGCACGCGAAGGGCTTGGGTCAAAGGTTACCGTGCTGCCCCTGGGCTTTGCCATCCCCTGTTCGTCTCCTATTCCCTCGTTCTCAGAACGCCCCCTGGTCTGGGGATTCCATGGATTTGACTGGAACGATCGGAAAGAGATGTTGGCGCCGCTCCAGAAATTAGAGCCCAAGGAGTGCCTGTTCCAAGAAGGGTTCAATGCTTCGAGCGACTATTCGGCGATGTTGCTGAAGAGTAAGTTCGCTCCTGTGCCGCGAGGCCATCATGTGGAGACCTTCCGACTCTGGGAAGCCTTGGAGCACGGCTCGATACCGCTCTATGTTCGTTCTGCAGGGGATGGGGCGTATTGGAACTGGCTGAAATCGAATCTGTCTTTGATGGAGATTCGGGATTGGGCTGGGGCGGTGAAGGTGATTGGGTTCTTCTTGGCAAATGGGGACAAGGCGGAACGGTACAGAACGGGCATTCTAGAACAGTGGAGCCAGTGGAAGGGGTTGCTGAAACAGCTGTTTGTTTAAATTAATATATAATAACTAACTATCTTCTTTTCATAATTATACAAAAAGAAGATGTTTATTTTCACACTGAATCACGAGGTAAATGCACGAGTGATGGTCGGCCTTTGGCCGACCATCCATCATTTTACCCTCATGGCTTAGCGCGGAGCTAAGCCATCTACATCAATCTCTCGGGGAAAGTGCACGAGTGATGGTCGGCCTTTGGCCGACCATCCATCATTTTCCGTCAGAGCTGGACGCAGAGTCCAGCTCTACATTTCCTTCTTCGCCTGCTTCATCGCATCCCCCAGCTTCGTGTTCGGGTTCTGCTTCTTCATGCGATGATAGCACTCCATGACCTTCTTCATCCACGGCGTCTGGGCGCGCTTTCCCTTGGACTTACGCGTTCCCTTTGCGTGCTTCTTGCTTGACATCTTTCCCTTGCGTGTCATGCGGCTCATTTAGGGTTCTACTAGGGGCTGCGAAAAAACATGAGCAGCAGAACTGCTTCCAACTGCGAGAATGCCCCGCAAACTGCCGACTCCATTCCTGTGTGGTGTATTGACTCCCCATGGACAAGTTGCACCGGCTGCACAGCGGTACGAGATTGTCAATAGCCGTTGCCCCTCCCTTCGATTCCGGGACACAGTGTCCCACCTGGAAATCGAACACCGTCATGAGATTCTGACACCAGGTCGTCGTACACTTAGCCTCATAGGCTTTGCCTAGATGCTAGAGCCAGACCTGTTCTCGCAAGGCCTTCGGGATCTTTGCCTTCGTATACTCGGAGGCCATTTATAGATCTATCGCATGAATCGTTTAGACCTACATGTCCGACTTTGCATCCTTTGTAAAAGACCTCGAGCAGGAAACGCAAGGAACCACGATGATTGTCAAGAACGAAGTCATTCAGCCCCTCAAGCTTCTCCTGATTTCGACGCATCTAAACCAGGCATCGGGATACGCAAAAGTCGGCTACGGAATGATCCGGGAGCTCGCCTCCATGCCCCACCTCCAGGTCACGCACTTCGCCATTCAGGCCGCGGTCGGAGTGGATTTTAAGCGCCCGTACCCCTCCTCCGTCCAGGTGGTCGACGCCGGGAAGGAGGACAAGGGCTTCGGATTCAGCACGATTGCAAAGGTCATTCAATCGGTGGAACCCCACGTGGTCATGATCTACAACGACATCGGGGTCTGTTGCCAGTATCTGGAAAAGATTGTACCCTTGCGACGTACCCTCTCCTTCCAGGTCTGGCTGTACTTGGATCAGGTCTATGAATGCCAGATGCCTACCTTCTTGGAAATTGTCCAGCGAGAGACTGACCGGTTCTTCTGTTTCACGGAGGAATGGCGCAAAATCCTCAAGAACCAGGGAATCACGCGACCCATTGATGTTCTCAATCACGGCTTCGACGCCAGTCTCTTTCCTCGCGTCGATCGCATGACCTTACGGCAACAGGCTGGCATGCCCGATGATGTCTTCCTCTTCCTTTCCGTCAACCGGAATCAGCCCCGCAAGCGTCTCGACCTACTTATCATGGCCTTTGCAGATCTCGTGGTCAAACATCCCCAGAAGTCTCTCTTTTTGATGTGTGTCTGTGACAAAGGCGAAAAGGGCGGCTTTCCTCTTTATGAGATCTTTCAACGCGAACTGGCCATTCGTGGAGCCCCCGTCGATACCTTTGCAAATCGCCTGATCATTACGCCGCGTGAAATGAGTTATACGGATGCTGAAATTGGACAGCTGTATCAGTTGGCAGATGTTGGCGTGAGTGCTGCAGACGGAGAGGGGTTTGGACTCTGTCCGTTTGAGCAGATGGGCTTGGGAATCCCCCAGGTACTGTCCAATGTGGTGGGGCACCGCGAATACTGCACATCGGAGAATTCGCAGCTCATCGATCCCGTCTTTCGATCCTATCTGCCGCTCTGCACGTCGCTGTTAGGCGGAGAGACCCATCTGGTGCATCCCATTCCCTTTGCAAAGGGAATGGAACAGTATGTGCTGAATGAGGAGCTGTTGCATTCGCACGGTGCCCAGGCGAAAAAAACAGTCGAGGCCTATACCTGGTCGAAGGTTATGGCACCCCTTCGGCGGCGCCTTGAGCAGGTGCGCTTGGATCTGGATGCACTTTGAGCTTCAAATACACCGTCATTCCGTCATGGTCAAGGGGCTCCTCCATAGAGAGTTGCCTACGATGAGTGTACCCGAGAGGATGCGACCAGAATTGCGGTTCCACCTGGGGCGGCAGAACAAGACGGTAGGCTTGGATAGCGCAGTCCAAGAGATCCTGCATATCCGCTACATGCAGAATTCGCTGCCGGGCTCCCGAAGGATCTAGGAAGTTATCCGGCCGTACAAATACAACGGGCATCTTGATGTGTCTATCCATCTATCGTCCTATCAATTTTATAGGCTTCAGGGTAGGATGAGCAAATTGTCACTGCTCGAAATGATTTTAGTCGGAGCCATGATTGTCACCGTCGTTATTTCGGGCTATTTTCTGATGGTTCGTCTTCTCTATGGAACGCATTCAATCTGTTACGATGCCTGGATCTTCGGCACCAACATTGCTCTGCTGCTGCAAGTCTATGATAATCACCATGCGATTCATTCCAAATAAAAAAGAGGGAGATCAATAGGATTCATGACGTTTCTATACTGGATCGGGTTTCTTGTGGCACTGATAGGGATTGTGACGATTGTGTACGTATCGGATAAGCGACTCCAGGAGGGCTTTGCAGAGAGTTCACAGACGGATGTGGCGTCCCTTGCACAGACTCGAATGGCGTCGAGAGCCGATTTTCACGATGCCATTGCGAGTCTCAGTGAAGAGAATCATATGCCAATTAATGAGCAATGCCTTGTAAATTTCTACACGCTTGGCTGCCGATTTACGGGATATCTGGGGCCCTTTGACGGGGGCAAGTTTGATATGAATGTGGCGATTCCTGCTGCACTTCAGATGGGCTGCCGAACCTTTGTATTCGAAATCGACTATTATGATGAGAAATGTGATAAAGATACGGACGGTGGCTACAATCCTCGCCTCGTAGTAGCAAATGCGAAAGGTATTGTCATGTCGAAGAGCGGCTCCGATGATTGCATGATTGCATCCAAGAGCAATATCTTGGACGCCTCCAACAAGATTGCCGAATACGCCTTTAGCGGCAGCGTACAGAACTCGAACGATCCCATCCTTATTGTCCTCTACTTGCTGCGTGAGCCGCCGCCCGATAACACGCAAAGTATGGATGCCATTCGCATCACCTACTATAAGAAGATTGCACTCGGATTGGCGCCCCTTCTGCGCTATGACGTCAGTACCACTCGGAGCGGCAATTACTATCGTCAGAGGCAGGAGTCTAAATTACTGACAAATAACATCGGAGACTATGAACGAAAAGTTCTGTTCTTTTCGAATGCCCAAACGGAAGTCTTTCGATCTGCGGATCCCCCTGTGGACACCAAACTCGATCTGGACTATATTGTCAATCTACGCTTGGTGGCGGAACAGACGGCACTCGGCTGCACCCTTGCAGCCGGCAAACAGAAGTCCAGTGAAACCACGTATGGTCGCTTGGAGACCGTGGAGGACTATATGTCCATTCCTGACGACAACATATCGGATATCCAGACAAAGACAAACAGTACCTGGACGATCTGCATGTCGAACGATCCGAGTGCGATTGTGCCGAAGAAATCGGTGGATCATCTGCAGCCCATAGTCATGCCGGGTCCCGAGGCGCCCCCCCCGATCGGTGTTCACTGTATTCCGATCCAGATCTGGTCAAAGGACTATGACTATATGTTTGAGAAGGATCGCTTCGGAATTCACAGCTTTGTTCCGAAGCCGCCGCCGCTTCGCTTCACGACGCCATCCATCCAGGTGCCCGGAACCACGCCGAAGACCCAGGATTCGAAACAGGGCAAGCTGGCAAGCCCCACCCCTTCCTATGTGTAAAATTTCTTATGAAAGGATAGAATGAGCGACGCGGCGATCATGCTAGAACTGACAATTGAAACGCTAGTCGGTCTTATGGTACTGTACGTAACGGTCATTACCTACCGTCTTAGTCCAGGCGGAATTATTGGCATATACATTCTCAGCGCAGTTGTCTTCTCCCTTATCCGCCGCTCGATGTATATCTCTGCAGAAGCCTTGGGAACTTCTCTCGAAACCACCTCTACCATCAAAACAATATATTATGGTATCCTGTTGATCGTATCCCTTGTAGGTTCCTATATCATTGCCATGAAGCGATTCACATTCCTTGAGTCGACCGGCATCTTTGTAGCAGGGGTTGTCCCCGCTATAATTATTGATCTACTCATTACTATGGTATGGCAACCAGAGCCTCCTCTGCCTCCAATGCAGCAGTACCGTTAATAGAATCTTAACACGAGTGCTTTATATAAATTTATCTCCCTGCAATTTGCAGGGAGATAAATTTATACCGTAATAATTTAGAACGAATCACTAGGGATGGAGGATCGCATCGAGAAGATTCAGTCTCCGCAGTTCGAAAAAAACAAATTCAGAGACCAGCTCGAACGCATTGAGCACCTCGCTGACGAGGCCAAGCAGAAGGTCGATTTCGTATCTGCCCATAATCCCAGTGTTCTGAAATCCATTGAAATTGTGGAGAATTTCTTACGCAAATCGCACCGACTCTGCTACGGCGGCCAAGCCATTAATGCCCATCTGCCCAAGAAACACAAGTTTTACGATCCTAAATTCAACATCCCCGATTACGACTTTTTTACGCCCGACCAAGAGGGCGACATCAAAGAACTCGGCATCGCCCTTCAAGAGGCCGGCTTCACAGAGATCAGTGATCGCGAAGGGATGCACAAGGGCACCAAGAAACTCTATGTGAACTATATTCCTGTGGCCGATCTGACGCAACTCGATCCCCAGCTCTATGAACTCCTATCCGAACGAGAATTCAAGGCCGAGGGCATTTCCTATATGGACGCCAATACGCTGCGCATGCTCATGTATCTCGAACTCAGTCGACCCAAGGGCGAAGTCGAGCGCTGGAGCAAAGTCTACGAGCGACTACTCTTATTGAACGAATTTGCTCCGAGCCGCCACTGCAAACCCTATGAAAAGCGATTCCCCAAGCACCTGTTCTCAGTCAAAGAGATTGACAGTATCATGGACTTTGTCATTCGAGAACGCCGAGTCTTTGCCGGCGCCGATCTAGGCGGATTCTATAAACATAGTTTCGGCAAGACCCCCAATGCCAAGTGGATCATGAATACGCACCAGCCCATCTATTTCTTTACACCCGAGCTGGAAGCCGACACGAAGCACTTCACCTATGAACTCCAGCACTCTTCGAGTCGCAGAACCTATATCACCCACGTGGAGTCCAAGGGCGGTGACCTCATTCCGAAGATGACGATGTTTCTGCGCAACAAGACGCCCTTTCTGGTTCTCTTGGCCGAATCAGCCTGTCACTCGTTCTATAATGTTCCGATCAAGTACAACAAGTATTTACGGGTCGCCACCATTGATACGCTGGTCACCCTGTTTTTCAGCATGTCCCTTCTGAAGTACAAGTACCTGAGCCTGAAGGCCATGGAGTGCCTGGCGAATGAGCTCGTTGAGATCTCGTACCGTGCCCGCAATCACCCCGACACCTTTCCGTTTCCCTTTGTCTCCCTGTTGTGTTCGGGGCATCAGAAGGGTCTTCCCTCCCTCATTCGTGACAAGGTGGCTCGCATCAAGGTGCAGCGCTTAGAAGACAAGACGAAGACTAAAAATGAGAAATAGTAGAGATGGAAGGACATGACCCTAGAATATCGCTTCTGCCAGTCGCCGAGGGAGGTGCCACTATTCAGCCGATGCGGGGAGGCGGGAAGAAAGGCAAAAAAGACAAGAAAGACAATACCATGAAAGGCGGCGGTGCGGCAGAGGATCATATCGCGAATCAGTTCTTAAAACGAGTTCTAAGCGCCTTGGAAACTGAATCCAAAGAGTTTACAGCGAATGATAAAACTCTTACAAAGACTACGGAAACAACCCTTCGCTAACTGACATTCTGATAGATCGTGCCATCTTCCCCTTGCTTCTTATAGTCTTTTAGCTTTTGATACCCTGCCATGACAACTTGTAGTTGTGATTGCAGAGTACCCTGTTCTACAAGAATCGTTTGTACACGAGCAAGTACTTTGTTCGTTTGATCCTGTTGCTGCTTTGAAAGATCTTTTACAGCCGGTTCTGTTTTTGCTGCTGCTGTTGCTTTAGCTGTTGCAGCTGCAACAGCCGCAGTACAGTCCTCAAATCCCTCCCTATAATCCGCAAAGGCGGAGACACTCACATTCGCTGAATTGAGGGCGGATTCTAGCTTTTCAAGCGTATCCGTAATATTCTTGTTTAAAAATGCAAATGTATCCTTGTAGACCTTAGTGGTTTCAGGAATGGACGCCAGTAACACGGAGAGGGTGGAGGTTTGGTCAAAGGCTTGGCATCCTACAAACGAGGCCGTTGTCGAATAGTCCTTTTGTAGGTTTAAGACAAACTGTGCTCTCGGCAATCGCTCTTCAACGGGCTGACTCACCTGGTCATTCTTCATAATATCCTCAATCACCTCGTTCCATACAGTACAGACCTGTTGATGAAATTGCAAAAAGGTCATAAAATTGGCATTCTTGGACAGGTCTTGCGACGGCAAGGAGAAATTGGGAAGATCGGCGAACCCGTCCATTCGTTTGCTCTTGTATACAATAAACAGAAGCAACAGTCCTATTAGTATCAGTAAAGAGACTATCATCAGAATTCTCCTCTACCTGTAGAGGTGAGAAATGGCCGTCGCATTCGATCGCTTCAGTGGTAATTTTGCATCGAGCATTCCAGAACAGGATGCAAAGGCCACCCTCGTGGCGGCTATTCCGAGAACAGTCGGCTTTCGCACCTCCACGGCCTGCTCTCAATGCCCCCTTCCATCACCGCCCCTCTACAGGGGGGGCACCTCCAGCGGCACCCTTCTGGCAGATAAGATGCGCGCAGCGGAATTGTGCGCCGCCGCACAGAACTTGGCCGTTCAGAAGTTAAATATAGTCCCGGGATGCCCGGTGGATCCTGCAATGCGGTTTAGTCAATACAAGCGTCTTCCCAATCCAGTTCCCTGCCCGGTGAGTACGATCAATCCGGCAATCCCTACGTCTTTGATGGGGCCCTGTACGAATGTGATTGGCATCTCGACGGTCTGGCCGCCCTCGTAAGCTTAATCGGTAGTGTACATTCTTAGCAGGGATGGAGCAAGATAGTTCTGATAACTGTCTTGTCTGCTTAAATCCATGTAGTGCCTTTAGCCATGAACTCTTTGTCTACAATTGCGAATGTGTCTATCGAATCCACCCTACCTGTTTCAGAGAGTGGCGGCGAATCACCCAGTCGGATCGTATCTGCCTCATCTGCCAGGAATCGTTGGAGCCCTTTTCGGACGACGAACAGCAACCACAACCACAACCACTTCGTCTTCTACAAAATCCGGGAATTGATGCCCATCTGGATAGGATCGGCGGCGGTTGCACGCGATATTTTGTAAAAAATATATGTGTTCCTTGTACCTATATACTTATAGGTGTCTATGCATGGCTCTATTTGTACGGATTTTGGCGAACAGTGCTATTCTTTATGCCTTTGAGACGATGAGGTATTACACCTTCTTCGCAATGACCACCGGCTTGCGCTTCGTCACCTTGGGAGGGGGCGCGACAGGACGCTCGGCCTCCTCCTCGTCGTCGTCGTCTGCTGGGAGAACCGCCGAAAGGACGGAATTGGAGGGAGGTGCCACGGCCGCCTCCTCCTCAGCCTCCTCCACATAGTTGGAAGGAGGGGCTGCAGGGGCTGCAAGTCCCTTGAAGGCGAACTCCGCCCCTGACTCGGCCATCTTGTGCACAATGATCTGGGTCGCATTCCAACGGACACTGAACTTACCCGTGCCCGCAATCCAGACATCCGTGCACTCCATGAGCACCGTAACGAGGGAGCCCTTGGCAAGCATCTCATCGGCCGAGACGCCTGTGAGCTTCTTGCCGTGCACATCGTAGAACTTCGTCTCAAAGGTATCCCCGTTGCGACGAAGGTTGAGCTTCATCGTCGGCGGGTACTTTTTCGTCTCATCCTTGCCGAACTTGACCGAGGAGGTGAAGAACTCCTGCAGAACCTCGCGGCTCTTCTCCTTGCCGAACCAGGCCTTGGAATTGGCAATGGCAGCATCGACCACGGTACGATCGACGGCGCTCACGGCCTCATAGAAGGCCTTGACTTCGCCGTCGGTCTCGTAGTTGTTGAAGGAGAGATTGATGCTGTACTTGTCCTGCCCCCCGCCCTCGGCCTTGAAGACACTCAGACCGAAGGGGATGCGCATGGACGTGGCCGACTGCAGCTGGAAGCGCTCCCCATTGTACTGGAGGAACGCCTTCTTGCCGACCGACTGACGCTTGCCGTCCTTCTCAATCTCCACCGCCTTCGGTGCGCCGACCGTGACATTGCGTCCGTTGAACTCAGAAGAAGTAACAGTGGTGCTTGACATTTTATATGGATGTATCTGGTATACTTTTAGGGGGGGACATCCGTCAAATTTTTTGAAATGGAAGTTGTGGAGAGGAGTCTGTTAATTGTATTTGCAGACTTCTCTTTTTTTTTATTTGAAGGTGGCTGGACTCTCGTCCAGCCACGGAGTATAAGAATGGATACTCGGCCTTCGGCCGAGTATCGTTTTTGCATTATACTCTCATTGTCTGGGGGCGCCACTCCGCGTGGCGCCCCGAGGTATAAGAATGGATACTCGGCCTTCGGCCGAGTATCGTTTTTGCATTATACTCTCATTGTCTGGAGGCAAATGCACGAGTGATACTCTCATTATCTGGGGGCAAATGCACGAGTGATACTCGGCCGAAGGCCGAGTATCCATCATTTTACCTCAGATCATCTCTGCTTCCAAGGGAAGCAGAGATGATAATATAGTCCTGACCCGTTGGGTCAGGACTATCAGAGCTGTGCTATAAGGTGTTGCTAAGCAACACCTTAATGAGCACAGCTCTCTCTACATCGCATGCAGCCACGGAAAGGCCTGTCTTGCACTCGCATTCACATGGGTCAGAGCCGTTAGTACATAGACCGCTGCCAACGCTCGATCCTCCTTTTTGGGCGCAGCCTTTAAGAACACTAATAGGAATGTGACGAGTTGGTTGAGTGCCGACGGCAGATGATTGGAGCGTATGAGCGGCACGAGGTTGGCATCCGAGGCATCCCACTCGGGGAAGATCGTATAGCGCTCGGAATTTGTGAGCCCAAGTCGTTGCGACCACAAGTCGTCCAGTGTATCGATGAATCGGTGCACTGTAGTGATGGACGGCAGCTGGAACCAGGCCACATTGGTCAGATACCCGTGGCTGTCAATGGTGAAACAGAGTTCCACAATCTTCTGTTGGCAGGGGGTTTCAAGAAGGGATCCCTCGAGTTCCAAGGGATAGTGGCGCCGAATCAACCATTCCATATGGACACGGAGTCGGATCAGAACGGCGGCCGGAACAGGAATGGAGGTGTAGGGATTGCTAAACGCTAGTTCTGTTCGCCGGCGTTCTGCAATGAGAGAACGGACATCAAAGAGCCAGAGATGTCCGTTCTCTAGGAAGGAGAAGCGATAGGGTTTGGAAATGGTGTTGACCGGTTCCATGGACGCCAGTTCTGTAGCATTATTGGCCAGGGACACATCGTTTGAGGCCAAGCCTTGCCGGCGGGCACTGATCAGTCCCACTTGGAGTTTGCAGAGCCGCACGAAGGCCTGGAGTCGTTTCGTACGGCGCTTGGAGAGCTTTGTCATGTCCACAGGCTGTACAAAGGGTCTCGGATTCTTCCAATGGAAGGAGCAATAGTCGCCGGTTGTGGCAGAACGCCTGCAATCTGTATCAGGATGCTTCCGGCTTTTGATATTCCAGCATTTGCGCTGATCCATTCCTCTGCTAGAGAGGGGGTTTAAGATTTTAAACGCACCGTTTCTATTGATTTATCAGGTTCTCCGGCAGTTCAAATAAAAAAAGATGCAATTGCCGGGGCGGTTAAAGCCGGTTCCCCTTTTGAACAAAAATTTGACGGACTGATCCGCCTTTGTAACAGTCAGTGCGTTTAATTACGATGAATACTTCCTCCGCCACAAGTACAATGAGCTCTGCATCCAAGCCTGCCGCCGTGAAGCGTGTCGCGAAGAAGGAATCCCCCGCTGCTGCCCCTGTGGCTGCCCCTGCCCCTGTGGCCGTTGCATCCCCTGCGGCTGCCGCCCCCAAGGAGAAGAAGGCGAAGGCCTCTCCTGCTGCTGCCCCTGCCCCTGCACCTGTTGTGGCGGCTGCAGAGGCGCCCGCTGCCTCTGCGGTTGCGGCAGTCGCCGTGGCCGCGGAGCCTGTCACGACGGTCACCCAGGACATCGAGTCCCTTACGTCCCAGCTCCAGTCTGTCCGTGATGCGGCCATCTCGGGTCTCAAGGCGCTCACCAAGCTCTCCAAGCGTGTTGCCCGCGAGGTCAAGGAGGCCGGCCGTCGCCGCCGTGTTCGCAAGGCCGCGCCGGTTGAGGGCGCCCCTCCCGTTGCCAAGCGCCCCACGATCTTCACGACCCCCGTGACGCTCCGTGACGGCCTCTGCTCCTTCCTCGGCAAGCCCAACGGATCTCAGATGACGCCTGCGGATGTCACGCGCGCCTTCTCGGCGTACGTCGACTCCCATAAGCTCAAGGATGCCGAGAAGGGTCACACGATCCACCCTGATGCCGCGATGCGCAAGGTGCTCGGTGTCAAGGAGGGCGAGACGCTCACCTACCGCAACATCCAGACCTACCTCTACAAGCTCTATGACCTTCCCAAGAAGGCCGCGGCGGTTGCGGCGACTGCTTAAGAACGTCTTAGGACGTTCTTACGCCATGGCTCATCAAATGCAAGCATTTGATGAGCGACCGCTTAAGAACGTCTTAGGATGTTCTTAGCAACTGTGCATTTGTTGGTAAGTAAATCATTATTTTATTTGGACTACATGTGTCCACATAAAATAATAGAATCGATATTTATCGCCTTGCACGACGCTTTGTTTTCCGTTGTTTACGAGATCGGCGAGATCGTTTTGTTCGCCCTCCTCCTTCAGAGACCCTTGCAGCGGCGTGTATATGATCCCACTTCGGAGTCTCCCGAAGTCTCTCTAATGCGCCATATATGTCAGTCATACCAAGACGCCAATAATCAGCCACGAGTCCCTTATAACGAGGCGAATTTTGATAGAGAATAGACCCATCATAAGCTGCCTCACCCTTCGCAACCTTGTCTATTATACGATATATATCTTCATTAGAATAACCCGGCTGGAGAGCCTTGAATTTTTCAAACTCCGCATCTCGCATATTCTTCTTTATTTTATTTATTTTTCGAACAAGCTCAATAAACTCAGCATCTGTAAATTCAACCGGAGCAGCCATATACTATATAACAGTATTTTAATTTATCGCCTTGCACGACGCTTTGTTTTCCGATGTCTACGAGATCGCTTTGTTCGACCACCTCTGCATCCAGCAAATCCACAAGAGGAGGAGGGTTTTACACTAAATCTTTCTCTTTGTTCTCGTTGCCCTTTCCGTTCATTCGCTTTGGTTCGTAGATTTTTCCCTGCAGATACCTCTAGTTTCGCTTGTTTTTCTGGAGGCAATCCTATGAATGCAGCCGCTATCGGCATACTCGCATAGCCTTGTAACTTCTCGTTGACTATCCCCCATTCTGGTGTGTCTTTATATGGAATACCACCATATGAATCCTTATAAAAATCAACATAATCTAGTATGGCATGTATATCCTCTTCCTCGGTTTTTGGCGGCAGCACCTTAAAGCTAGCAACCTCTACATTTCGTAGGGCTTGTTCTACCGTATTGCGTTCACGAAGATAGCGTATAAAGTCATCCTCTGTAAATCCAGATGCACCTGCCATTCCCTATTTGTTGTATTTAAATTTATCGCCTTGCACGACGCTTTGTTTTCCGCTGTTTACGAGATCGGCGTTTTTTACTTCCTCCTATACCTGTGTATTTTTCGTGGGTTGCGTCTCGTTCTAGTAGTTCTTTTTCATCTCTTGCAGCTTTTCTTGCGCGTTTTGCTGCTTCAGCTCTCACATCCTCTCGAATCCGTTTATGTATTGTTGCATCTAATTGTTGAAATTCCTTGCCTGTTCGAGAATCCAACTGTTCTGAAAGAAGGTTATTTAAAGTGCTAATCTGCTGCTCTAGTTCATTCCGCTGTTTCTCATAGCCATATAATCGTAGAGCAAAGGTTAAGAACTCATTATATTCGGTATTTGATATGTTTGCCATCTACATAGTATCAATATATTCCTCGTCCACACTGTACCAATATATTTCCTCATCTACACTAAGGACATGCCGTCTCTTCTGGAGATCGGCATTGAAGCCCAGCGATTCCTTCCTGGCATTCTAACCACCTGGCTGACCAAGGGCTACTGCAATGAGATGGGCAAGAGCCGGCGACTCGAAGACAAACTCAAGTTTGCCAAAGAGTACAAGATCAACTGGCGGCAAACCCGCAAATACCGAAAAGGGGACACCCTGGAAACCTGTTTGGCCAAATTTCCCACACTGAATTCCTTCTTTGCCCGGGAAATCGATGATTCTTTGACAAAGCCCTCTACCACCAATCCGAATGCGATTGTAAGTCCCGCTTATTGCTACGCGAGGCGCCTCCAAAATGCTACAAACGGTACCTTTGACATCAAGGGGGCGCCGTATACGCTGGAGACGCTTGTACGCCGACCCATCCAAGAGGCCGCCGTCTATATCTTTCGGCTCGCCCCCCACCATTACCATCGCATTCACAGCCCAATCCAGGGCACTATCAAATCCATCGAATCCGTCGGCGGCCATTACCGCAGCGTGAATCCGATTCTGCTTGACACGATTCCGGTTCTCCAGCAGAATTACCGAAAAATCATCACCTTTACCAACGGAATTATTCTAGTGGCAATCGGTGCCACCGCCGTCGGTTCCATCAACCTCACGGTGCACCGAGGATTCAAAGTAGAACACGGACAGGACATCGGAGACTTCCAGTTCGGCGGATCTTGTCTCGCTCTGATTGTACCACACCCTCTCCGTCTCCTTCGCCCCAGTCCAAAGTTTACGGTACAGGAACGAGACTGTTCAGTCGGCGACTACATCGGGCTGTTTGCCTAAACGCCAGGTTCCTGTTGCATAAGCTCCAGATCGGTGTCACTCTTGTTGCGTTTCATACCACGAATAGGGTTGGGGGGTGAGCTCTCTTCAACGGCCACAGACTTCTTGCAAATGAGAGAGAGAAAGAGAAGGATCGATACAACAAGCAGCACGATTCCTGTGACTATGAGTGGCTCCATCGACATCAGAAGCCCCGTCACAAAGAGACCGCCGCCTAGAACGCCGAGGGTGATTCCAATACCCAAGATCTGAAGTTGCATTCCTGTTCTTAAGAGCAGGAATGCAATTTGCTTTATGCTAAGAGCTCTATAATTTTACCCTCAGAGCTGTGCGTGGAGCACAGCTCTAGAGCATCATGGAACTCGTCGGCACATTCCATGATCTCTTTAAGTCCCCTGGGGGCATAAAGGTGAGACGGAGAGAACCCTGCAGCGGTGCCGTGGGCAGCGCCTTTTCCAGCAATCCCCATCGCTGCCACCAGAGCGCTTTGCCCACCGTGTAGCGCCACGGGAATCCCTGATGACCGGGCTGCATATGGCGCCCTTGCAGCAAGGCCGCATTCTGCGTCATGATCCAAGATGCCTGTTTTTTGACATAGGACTTAAAGGTCTTTAAGTCCCCCCTGGCCATAAGGGCACACCAGATGAGTTCCGCCCAGGCCTCCGTTTCGGCCTCGCGTTCTTCCAAGGGGAGATTGGTGTTGTCGCAGCAGCTTGAATGGAAGAGCTCGTGAATGAGAACACGGGTGGCCTCTTGAGCCCGAAAGACAAAGACGCAGGTTGCATCACACGGATAGGTGTAGCCACCGTTGATGTGGAGGGGCGTGACGGGTTGACCGAATGCGGGGAACTCTCGCCGAGCCGGGTGCGCACATAAGAAAATACTATAGGGCAATCCGTCTTTCCGTTTGAACATCTGCAGAATGATCGACCACAAGTCCCAGGGGATCTCGTCGACCTGTTTCGGATCGGGCAACAGAGCGACGACCGTCCCGAGGCCGTTGGGGTGCTGCTTGACAACGGGATGAATACGGCCGGCCTTAAAAAGCGCCCACAAGTGTTTCTTTGAAAAAATCTCATCAAAGTCGGACGGGGCTTCGCATTCTCGTTCTAAGGTGGCTAGATGCGCCTCTGACAGGGGCTTCGTGATCCACCGCTTTGGTTCTGGTAATCGCATATGATCCGTAATGGCCTGCAACATGGCCATTCCCTGCTTAGGAAGGGGATAAAAGCTCCACAATCTCCTGAAAGTCTTTCACAATGGCGAGATCCAGAGCGGTCATTCCTGAATGGGTCAGCCTGTCCTTGGATGCGCCGTTCTCCAAAAGACGCTTGACAATAGGGATGCGACGATGATGGGTGGCATAGTGAAGTGCCGTCCAGCCATTGATATCACTATGATTGAGATTCGCGCCCGCCGCCTGCAACTGATCCCATATTTCAACGGTACCTGCGAACAGGATCGGGCTTCGTTGCTTTGCATTCAGACGGTTCACATCCAAGAACGCCAAGAGATAGGCGCAGAGTTCGACACAGTTGAATTGCGCCGCATAGTGCAGCAAGGAATTGCCCTTCGGATCCGTTGTTTCTACAGAGGCGCCGTGTTCTAAGAGTTCTAAGAGAATGGGAAGATGGCCATACCGAACAGCACAGCCGATGGCCTGGTCTTCTAACGCGTCGGCGCCTAGAGCGCAGAGCAGTTCTACCATGGTGAGGTCGCCGTTCCGAATGGCATGGCAGAGGGGCGAGGATCCGTTGCAAACACAATTGGGATCGGCTCCCTGCCGGATAAGGGTTTCGACCATTGAATATTGATGATCTTGGATGGCATAGACGAGCGGGGTCTCCTTCTGCTTGTCGAGTTGATCCACGGGCGCGCCTCGACTGCAGAGATAGTCCACAAGAGATAGGGGCGCCTTGTGCCGCACACAGTATCCGATAAGAGAACGATCATTCGGATCACACTGTGTAAGCGGATAATAGATCTGCTCACAGAGCCATTGAATACGCGCCAAATCGTGCTTTGTAATTGCATGGAAGAGGGAATAGAATCCCGCAGGGCTTCGGAGAAGGGGGATCCAGAGGGCGCGCTCCTCTCGTAACTCTTTGCAGCTCTGAATCACTTGCCGCGCCTCCTCTGCGTATCCCGTGGCCGCCACCAGTTGAAGAATTAGACTCAGAGACTCTGTCATGGTGGAAGTATGGATGGGACACAGCGCCCCCTCTGAGGAGTCTCGTCCTTCAATTTTTCTACAGATCAGTAGGGATGGCCAGAAAGGCAACCAGAACCAAGAGTCATCGTGTCTATGCAAAGGGCGCCGTCAAAGGGACGTCCGCGACCCTGAAGCGTGCGGTTAAACGGAAGAGCGAGAGTGCAAAGATCCATGAACGCATGGAGCAGATCCGCGACAGCCTGTCGGCCATGGAGCAACGGCGCCTGGAAGAGGAGGAGGCCGCCGCCGAGTTCGAGCGGCGGCTTGCCTCCGACCCCACGCGTCTCTTGGCGTTGAGGGGGTTGCGATTAGTGAAACCGGGGAAACTAGAGGAGATCGTGGAGAACGAGAACAATAACAACAATAACAACGACGACAACGACGAGAAAGAGCGTCTGCGAGAGGAACGCAGAGCCCGGGCTAAACTGCAGCTCGAAACACAAAAGGCAGAACGGAATGCAAAGAAGCAGAATGAGACACGGCGCAAGGGGGAAAAGAAGTTCGGATTGGCGGCCGTTAATTCCAAGACCCTCTATTTATCTAAGCGAGAGGAGCTGATCGCCGAAGGAGTCCCCGTAGCCCGTGCCGAAGCGAGTGCAAAACTCTATGCCGATCTAAAATCCGACCCCAAGATCCGTGCCTTTACAGAGGGCGCCAAGGGCTGGGGAAATATCGCACTTCAACTGGAGCCTGTCATGAAAGAGAAAGTTGTGAAGAAGCCCGTCGTCATTCCTGCACCTGTCGAAAAGGCAGCGATTGCCATCCGCTCGAAATCGTATGTCTCGGCCTTGGCAAGCCGCAAGGCCGATTACAAGCAGCTCGCACTCACCAATCTTCCGAATAAGACGGACGGAAAGGGCTTTGATATCAAGGCTATGAAACGCCAGGTCTATGGAAAGATGAGTGGCAAAGAGATCTTTCCTGAACTGACGAAGGCCACGACGCCCGTGGAGCATGTGTACATCTCTGCAAAAACGGACATTCGCGGTGTTCTGCGCGTAGCCGCCTTTGTCACCTATAAGTCTCATGCATACGCCAAACGGGCTCTGGACTACCACCGAGCTCATCCGATCAAGTTCAAGTACTATGAGGAAGGACGGGTGGTCGAGAAGGCGCCGATGATTGATCAGGCGAACAAGGAGGATGAGAAGGCGGCGTTTCGGGCGTAGTTTACTTGCGATTACGCTTTGTGTGCCGTTTGGATCGGTGTTTGCGAGTGCGTGTATGTTTACCGCCACGACTGCCTGTTCTACTACGTTTGGGTGCTGCTGGCAGATCACGATTTCGCCTTTGGCGAAACTCTTTTACTATGGACGCATTTACATTTGCACCTACATTATTAAAGAGATGATTATTTATATTATTGCCGTGTTGAATCGCTTGATCCCCTATATTCTCATTCTCAGGTGCATTGGGGAGCGCATTGTTTGGTCTCTCCTGAATGAGCGGGTCATCTCCTCCCCATTCAGGCGGTATAAATCGTCCGCGTCCATGATTATTCGTCCAACCCTCAATTAATGATGACTCATTTATTAAGCGTTTGCTATTTTTAACAGCTTGACGACCTTCAATTGCATCAATATACAAGTCTATTGCAATTACAAGCGAATCAATTTCCGTTTGGTTATGCCAACCAAGTGTATTTGCTAGAATCAGCTGAATCGCTTTATTTGCATCAGCTTTTACTAGAAAAGGGTAATTATCAGAGAATGTATTAATAAATTTTTTTAATTTTTCTAACATGGAAGGCTTAATATTGCTAAGGTCTTGAGCACGTGCAACTGCTTTTAAATACAAGCCTATTGCAATTCCAAGCGAATCAGTTTCCTTTTGATTACGCAACTCAAGTGTATTTGCTCGAATTAGCTGAATCGCTTTATTTGCATCAGCTTTTACTATATTATCGGAGAGCGTGTTAATAAATTTTTCTAATGATACTAATAGGGAAGGCTTAATACGGGCGGCACTTGATGGAAGCCAGTGCATTTGTCCATCTACCCCTAGTGTTCCAGTAGCAATAAATGCTTCTAGTGTCAATAGATGATCCCCCATATCTCTATAATTCCCTTATAATTTATTCCGCACCAGATGCTTGGTTTTCTATTATCGCTTACCTCTTTGTAAAGTATTGCCTACCTCCAACTGATCAACAGCTGATCGACCGGATCCTTCAAGAACTCGATATCGCAGTCGGGGAACAGAGGTCTCAGGCCGTCCAGAATGCGATCGAGCAGTTCTATAGGGATCGGCCGTTTCATGCAGCTATCCAGAATACGATTCCCTGTTTTCCGAATGAACTTGGAGTGCCACGGGTAATAGTATTCCAACGTGTTCTGGATCCAGTCGACGGCCTGGGCTGAATTGATGAGCCAGAAGGTACAGAAGGTTTCGTTGCCCTCTTTGGCCTTCTTGAGAACGGTGTTTCGGATGTCCCGAATATAGTTCTGCACCTCCTGTTCGTCCCTCTTACGTCGCGCACTTGTTCGGAGGTTGAGTAGATCGCGTTTAGTGAAGGGTTCCATGTCTAAACTCTGTATTTGTTCTAGAGAGTTTAGATACCGCTTAGTATAAATTTACGCCCCCTGCAAATTGCAGGGGGCGTAAATTTATACTAAGCACTAGTGTTAAGAATCGAATTATGCCTCCTCCGACGGAGGAGGCATAATTCGATTCTTAACGGTACGTTTGATTCAAGTTTACTTTTGGTTACGTTTACGTTTTGTGTGACGCTTGGATTTATGTTTGCGGATAGTTTTGGATTTGCGTTTGCCGCCGCGCACAAAGTGAGCGCCACTACGAGAGGAACCCGCAGGAAATGATGACGAAGGAAGAAGGTATGAATTTCCTGTTCGCGAAGCCCTTGATGCTACGGCTCTTGGTACAGGGAATGCCGCTGGTGCACCAGCTCCTGCGCCTGCAGCGGCATCCCCTGCAGAAAGTGCAGCAGCAGGAGCTGGTGAAGCGGCAGGGGCAGCACCAGCTCCTGCAGCGGCATCCCCTGCAGAAAGTGCAGCAGGAGCTGGTGAAGCGGCAGGGGCAGCACCAGCTCCTGCTGCGGCACGTCCAACTACCTCTACAGGAGGACGCAATCCATTTGCACGATAATCATATAGTCCTCTTATGGCTGCAATTGGGGTTTTTGCTATCATGCGTCCATCGGCTCTCGCTTTCTTTTTAATATCAGATTCGGGGGCTGATAAATATGCACGTACGGCGCTACATACTATATCGGCATTTTGTTTGTTATCACCTGGGATCAACCTATCAAGATCTCCTCCCATTAAATATAAGCGCTCAGTTTTCAAATTATTAATTATATCTAGAAGTAACCCCCTTTGTGTAGATAACATTTTCATTTTATATCCCATGGAGTGAGGTCTTGTGATATTTATTACTATAAGATAGAGTGCCTGTAATGAGTTATGCGTAAATGATAGCACCTCTCCAAATTGAACTGTTAGATCGTCAACATCCTTCATACTAAATTGCTGTTTATCACAAACCCTTCGAATTAACGAATATTCATCTCTCAGTCTAGACATCTATCCCTACAAACCCCTCACAAATTATTCCGCAGCAAATACATCTGTCGAGCCAGCTTCAGATGCACCGATTCCCACAGAATCGGGATGCGATACGACGGCACAAGAACCCACCCCGAACCCGACTCGGCCTGCCACAACACCTTCAACAACACTCTCCGTTTCTCCTCCGTGATCCACTTGGACGCATAGATGGCCTTCAACCAGTGCTGAATGACATCCGTCCACCGCAAATTCCGTTGCAGGCACAGATAGATCCAATTCCGCACCTCCTGGATGCGACCGGGCGACCACGAACTCGACCAGTCCTCCACCGTCTTGGCAAAGAACAGTGTCCAGACATCGGTCGGCGGCAACTTCGCCTTGTCCACATACTGTGTCAGCAAGTGGTCACGATCGCTCGTGACCGGAATCTCCAGACAATAATCGCGGAGCCGGGGGCAGATGGGGAGCTCCGTTGTCAACAACACAGCAAACGACGAACTCTGTTCCAAGGCCTCCTGCAATTGCAAGGTACTTTCATCCGTCAAGTAATGGGCATGGTACAACACCAGGTACCTCGTGGCAATCGCGGACGAAGCCAGGGTCACATCCTGCTGTCCCGTCCAACGCGTCAGAATCGACTGCAGAAAGATCTTGTCGCTCATGCTCATGCGTGCCACATCGAAGCCTAGGTGGAGCGCAGATTCCTCATAGGGAATGGACTTGCTCGTGGCACCGTCCTCATCCTCTTCGTCCGGATCCGCCGAGCCGTTGCTCGGTTTGGTCAGGTACCAGACGGCCTCTTTCAGACGAAACGGGATGCCTAGGCGCTTGGCATGCCCTTCCAGATATCGGAGCAACTGCGTCCGTTTCCCGGATCCAGGAATCCCTCGCCACGCAAAGGAGGGCGTGTTCATTAGGGAAGAGATCATATGCGTCCCTTAGGCACTAGACGCAGATCGATCCCTCGTCCTTGTAGTCCTTTGAATACCGCTTTCGAAGGGCGGCGCGATCATAGGCCTGCACATGCACGGCTCGACCGGTGATCTCTGTAAAGAGCGTGCCGGCCTTATGAATTCGACGAATAGAGGGTGCGTAATGGCCGGATTTATTGTTCAAACAGATGGAGCCGTCTTCATTGACGGTGCCGGCACCGGCCACGAGAACGGGCATGCAGGGATAATAGAGTTGCACGAGGGTCTGAAGCCGCTGTTTGAGCTGATAGAGAGTATACAGGCTCCCCTTATGTTTCTGCTGCACGAGTTTTGTATAGAGGGTGCGAAGTTCATCAAAGAGGGGATCGCCGCGTGTCTGTTCGAGAATTCCCTTGAGAATACAGAGAGTGTGTTTGTTATAAGAATTGCCCTGTATCACATAGATATGCTTCTGATCATCGTATTCGAACAGAACGAACTTGAACCACTTGTTGTGTGTGGTCTGAAACTCGAGAAATCGTTCCACGGTGTTCTTTGTTAGTTCAAAGGGCTCATTCGTGGAATTGACAATGTCCGTGCCGATTGTTTTATAGAAGAACTGTTTCCAGGGCGAATGCCCCTTCATTGTATTCTTACGATGTGTATGCAGATCACAGAGATACCGATCAATCAACTGTCCGCGTTGAAACTGGACGAGTCGTTCCTTCTTTCGTGTCTTTACCATCCACCTATTGGCATAGCAGAATATTCAACAAAGGAGTGCTTAAACCACGTGCAAGGAGCATTCCCTAGTGTGAATGCTCCTTGCAGTACCGTATCAAACAATTGAACTCGCAAAATTTCATATAGACCCGTTCTATACTGATAAAAAAGAGCGACGAATAGCCCCCCTCTTTTATAAGGACAGGGGGCTCACCTTTACGGGGTGTGCCATTCAAATGCCGCCCATGCCCTTGCTACACTACGATGCAACGACCAACCGTGTTCAATTGGATTGCGCGAAAGCGCTGGGAAACAAGCTCCATGCCATTCAAGACCTCATTGCGAATCATATCTATGGCCAACGACATCTGTTCTCAGAACCGTCCTGCCATTTCAGTCTTCGCGACATCCATGGAATTCTGCAGAAACTCTATCTTCCTGGCGTTCTGACTGTGTATGCCTATCCTACTACCCCTATACGAACAGGGACTGGATCTATACCACTACAGACACTGAAGCCGGGGCAACCTCTGACCTGTGTGCTTCGACTCCACGGCCTCCTTCTGCTCGAGAATCGAGGAACCCCCCATATCCGTATTCAGCATTCGATCGTGGCGCTCAGTGCGTAATGGCGGACAATCCGAGGGCTGAAAAGGCAAACCCAAGTGCAAAGCAAGAGAAGAGGATCGAGACCGCAAAGACAAGGCGAACATCGATCGTGGAATAAGCATAGATCCCCATCATGAATCCCATGAAAATTCCACTGACGGCAATGGAGAGCGGAATCTTGAGTGCATAAGCACTTGAATCCGAGGCACCCCCACCAATACTTGTAATGATACCAAATGTGGATCCTACCATCGATACATATCCTATTGCACAAACAACAATTGCAATTGGCAGAACATAGTTCATGAAATCCCTACTTCTCATGATTAAATTAATGTTTTATAGAAGCGGATGCCAAGGCTCCCACGGACAGGGCAAGAGCAACGACCCCTATAATCACGGATACAGAGATCGTAATATCGGTCTCGGACATCATACATGCGGATAGAATGGCAACTATGAGCGCAAAAATACCTGCGCCCAACATGAAACCAAAATTGGCATATTCGGCATTATCCTCCCGATTGCCTATTACACAATAGGTTGCACTTGCCATTACGGCAAGTGCAATTATAATGATTGGTGCAAAGAAGAGGGCGGCGGCATAATCGATTTTGTTCATAGTACTCTTCTATTCTAGGCATCACTTATTTATGCATGCGGTAAACCAGGGAGTTTGCGTGTTGCAATCGCGATCACATACATCAGAATTGAAATTAAGAGAGCGAAGATCGCCGTACCAAATGCCAGTCGACATTGAAACTGTATAAAAAATTCACTGCCCCTGCTTAGCAATATGAGGCTAATGGCAAGTAATATGAATCCAAACATGACCGCAGGGATCACTGTATTGAGACTTCCTCCCAATTTCTTCTCTGTCCAACTGCCCCCCTCCCCTGTTAGAGTTTTCATTTCTCGCGAGAGCGAGGTCGCATAGCCTGCTGCTAACCCAAATAAAGTCGCTGCAATACCCATTATACTTATTCCGCCCATTGCAGGAGTTGCACTTTTGGACGCTGCAGTGGCGGCCATTTTTGCCATCTTCTCGCCACTTAATGTCTTCATAATCTCATCCCGCACCCATTTATGATTTGCTGGATCCGCATCATTTGCCATAGAGGCTGCCTGTGGTGCGCTCATACTCTCTACCGATAGCTAGAATAAATAGTGTCCAAACTAACGTTAGCCCAAACTAACGTTAACCCGTAGACGCCGTTGGTTTCCCCGCAGATCGCTTTATACTCGCCATCTCCTGTGTCATAATGCTTGCCCTTGCAGGATTATTGCTAAACATGAACACCATTATTAAAAACAGGACGATATACATGTTTTTATAGACAAGCATGATAGAGTCCGCATAGATATAGTTAAATTGCGCCATTCCTCTATCAGTTGTATCTATTTTATAAATCACTAGTAGGGGATGGCTGCGACCAAGAAGCGGAAGCTCTCCATTCAAGAGATCGGCAGTTGCAATCCAAAACGGAAAGGGGCAAAGGGGAAGTGTCTACCCGCGACCGTGCGTAGCAAATTGACCAAGGGATCCTGTGCGGCCACCGATGAGCACTGCATGCTGAATGCATCGAATTTAGCCGACAAAGAAACACTCCGTAAAGAGTATTTGCGCCCCCGCTATCCCGATGAATGGAAACAGAAGCCCAATACCTGGCTGGACAATTTCCAGATTGCATCGGTCATGAAGCAGTACGAGGAGGTCTTTCCCTGGTTTCGCTTTATGGGGGCGCTGCCGATCGACTTTTCGGCACCCGATCCCTATCAGCAGGACAAGAATCGCTGCATGCATCCGGAAATCTGCAATCTCGATCTGCGTCACGAATACGAAAAGGGCACACGGGGGATTGGGTTCATCTTCAATCTGGATCCGCATTTTAAGGGGGGAAGCCACTGGGTGGCCATGTACATTGATCTGCACGATCTGGACAAACCCCTTGTGGGCTATTCGGACAGCTACGGATTCAAGCCGCCGCGCCTCGTGGCACGGCTCATGAAAGCACTGCGGCTCCAGACACCGAAGGCGACCCTCGCGTACAACGCCCGGCGATTCCAGAAATCCGACACGGAATGCGGAATGTACTCGATCTACTTCCTGCTCTCCATGATTTATGGAGTTCCCTTTCAGCAGTATGTGAAGGAGGTGGTGCCTGATAACTATATGTTGGAACTGAGGAAAGTCCTCTTTACATAGGGGGGACATCAGTTCACCGGCCAAAGGCCGGTGAACTGCCTCCCCCGCCCCCCCTGTTTTCTCATGTTACTTCTGTTTGTTTAGATCTATAAATACACGCCTTATAGAATAGGACAATGGCCAAAACACGAAAGGCCAGAAAAGCCCCTGTTGAATCAGCGACTTCTCTGCCCGAAGGCACCATCAAAGGATCCTGGGTCATCAAGAAGGCCTCGAACGGGGTGCCTCGCTGGATGCCCGCCAGTTCTGTGGAACTGAACGGCTTCCGACTCTTTACGGTGGATCTTGCCGCAAAGCAGATCGGGAAGCCCGTCACCCTGTTCTGCCGTGAATACAAGGAGAAATGGCCATCTAAGAACGCCTGGTCAAAACCGGCTGATTCCACGTATATGAAGTATACCTTTGTGCCGAACGGGGATGCCATCAAAGGAAAGACGAGGATTCCTGGGTGGTTGCGAACCAGAAAGGTTGCTGTTCCAAAAGGATCCCATTTCTATCTGGATGGGGCTCTATATGAAGGTGCTGTTCGTGAGGCAAATTATCTGGCCGACAGTATTCCTGTGAATTCGGGGGACGGAAAGGTGGTGAGTGTGGATCTGATGGGCACAGAGACGTATGTGAAGGTATAGCAACCATAAGTAAACATAAGTAAACATAAGTAAACATAAGTAAACAGGGGGGGCGGGGGAGGCAGTTCGCCGGCCTTTGGCCGGCGAACTGATGTCCCCCCCGTGGGTTTTTTGAATCCCCATATTAAACCCATCTAACGGTAGAGCCTTATGCAGCGTTCCGGCCAGGTCAAAGCAACCCTTTTTAGTCAAAAGAATCGCGACACTCTTCGGCAGATTGTAGCACAGGATGTGGAGCGCCGCCAGGGCATTCAGCTGACAGACAAGCAGCAGGATCGCCTGGAGCGCACTGTCGACCACTATGTGGAGGAGGTCTATGCAGCCCAGGGCAATCAGCCTCTCCCCCTGTTGAACAAGGAGGTTATCAAGGCATCCGCCCAAGACTTCTCCAAGTATCTGCAGAGGCAGAACTCGGTGGCAGTGGCGCCTGTAACAGCCGTTCAAACTGTCATGACCACGAGCCAGGCTGCCACCATCTTCCAGGACACGAGCCAGCGCTACGAGACCATTCAGACCGAGCGGAATGAGGGCAAGACGGTGCCCCCTCCCATGCCCGATTTTCGGATTGCATTGGACGACGATGGGCCTTCACCTGCCGATCTCTACGAAACAGCCAAGAAGGCTCGGGAAGCTGAAGCGATTCGCCTGGCCTCTCTGTCTAAAGACGCCATGGAACGCATGGATCCGGGACTCCAGGCACGCATGATCGCCGACGACAGCTTTCGCCAGGGACAGACCCAGCAGAACCGGGCAACCGATCTCGTGCTCACCGAGCGTCGGTCGGCGCGCCCCGAGGCCGTGCCCTTGACCGCCCCTCCCGACGGCCGCGAGCTCGCCCTTCTCGCCATAAATCCCGGGCCCCGTGTCCAAGGCGATGCTAATGCCTCCTCTGTAACCACGATCCCCCCCTTCATCAGCCCCCAGAAGTCCAATCTCCCCCAAGACTACCTTATCCGCCAGAACAACGTAGTGGAATATAAAGAGATCGAGAACAATCTGTTCGTCTGCTCCGCTGATCGCGACTGGCTCAAGAACATTGCGGACAATCGTTACAGTTTCTCGGTGAACTTCGATCCTGGAAACAACGGACAGGGACTGTTTCCGCAGGTGTCCGTCCAGCAGAAGTTCAAGAACATCAGCCGCATCGAGCTCGTCAAGGCCATTCTGCCCATCGAGGGACTGCAGACGCTCATTCAGAAGAACACCGATCTCTCGAACAATACTGACTTTCAGGTCAATGTGCTGAGCTATCCCTACGTGACCGTGCGGATCCCGGAACTCGAGAACAACAACTACGGCTCGGACAACTTCATTGATCGTTCTTTCGGTGTTCTCCAGTACGACGCCAACTGGTACTCCGACCCGGGCACGAGCCCGAGTCAGACG
>Ga0114962_10000033_pt1 | contig 103143 bp, 147 predicted proteins | sample C_130820_MF_Meta_FD_87017 | JGI IMG/M metagenome (GOLD analysis project Ga0114962, IMG submission 87017) | Freshwater microbial communities from Lake Croche, Canada to study carbon cycling - C_130820_MF_MetaG | ecosystem: Environmental > Aquatic > Freshwater > Lake | place: Lake Croche... | reverse complement strand
TCTTGGTACCACTGATTTTACTTTGATAGGTGCATCATCAAATACTCCCGGAGTAACTTTCACTGCAACAGGAGCAGGATCTGGAACAGGAACAGTTACACAATATTTTAGATCAAACTTTGCAGTGCCTACCGGAACTGCATTAAATGCCGTCATTGAAGGTCAGTACTATTGGGGCAACATATCCAACGGAGCAGCCAGCAGCTTGCCAAATTACATAATGCAAACAGCCAGCAGCACACAACAAACAGGCGTTAACATCGTAAGCCCGCTTGAACCACAAAATATTTTGGTTTCTAACATGCGTATGATTACTGACCAATCCATGAATGGATTACTAATGGAACGTGCGCATGATTGTGCATTTACCAATGTGACTATTCAAGGTCCGTTGACCACAAGCACATTAACTTCGTCTACTGATAACAGCACAGCAGTGAACTGGGCCAGTACCAGTGCATTGGTTAACAATCATATCAATTTTGATAATTGCAGTTTTGCAGGATTCACATACGGTACCAATACCGCCCAACAAATTGAAGGTATTACAATAAGCAATTGTAAGTTTAATACCTTGTATCAGGGCGTGTATCTGGGCGGTCTAACACCAGTTAACGGCGGCCCAACAGGTGTGAGATTGATCAGCAACATGTTTGACAACATCTATGTTGAAGGTGTTGTAATTGATGGTGTGAGCTTGAACACCACCACCAACAATGTGTTCTATGATGTGGGCAATCACTTCAATGGCGCCGCATTGGCCGCAAGCGCAATCATTGACATTGATACCGACAACAACGTGTGCCTAGGCGACATGTTTGAAAGAACCACAGCACAATCGGCTACCTATCCTAGAATTAAATTGAACAACACTGCCAGTATTGCCATGGAAAATGGTTATCGCTTGCAACAAGGCACATACAAACGTGAGTCAGGTGTTTCGTTTACTTTGGTAAACAACGTGTCAACGGCTGCTGTAATAACCACATTTGATGCTGTCACAGTTGCCGCGGTGCAAATCAACTATACCATAGTTCGTGACACCACTGTTAGAACTGGTGTGTATACCATTGTGCGTGGTACAGATGCATCAGGCACCGACCTACAAGGCAGTGATACCGGAGTGCAAAATTCTTCACCAGGCGTGACATTTTCTGTTACAGAAAGTTCCAGTGTTGTGTCCTGGAAATATGTTACAACCAATACAGTCACCGGTACCTTAAGCTATTCAGTCACCTATCTAGCCTAATGTGGGCCCGCACCTTTGATGCCAGATTGGCCAGTTGGAATCAACTGCGTGTGGCAGTTGCTGCCATGCCTGCAGACCAATGTTTACACGCTATAAATGCCTGGTGGTTTGACACCCCTTGGCGTGCTTACCATTTGCACTGGGATGATCAACCCAGTTGGCCTGATCCTTGGCAATTGTTAGATGACAATTTATTCTGTGGACTTGCAAGAGGGCTGGGAATGTTGTATACTATAGCTCTGCTGGATCGTGCAGACATGCAAGATGCTGAATTAATAGACACAGGCAGTGACAATTTAGTCCTAGTGGAACAAAAGAAATATATACTGAATTGGGACAGAGATCAGCTGTTAAATATCAATCTAACGCCGGTTAATCCTCGGCACCGGCTCAGTCAAGAACAAATAAAAACACAAATAAAGTAGCGAAAAATGAAAAATATAACAGTTGTCAAACGCAGTGGACAGCGCGAGTCATTAGCATTGGAAAAATGGCAAACTCAAATTGCCAAAGTGTGTGCAGGCATAGCAGACGTAAGTCAGAGCATGATAGAGATACGCACACAGCTACATTTTTACGATGGAATTACCACCAAAGAAATTGATGGCATAACATTAAGAGCCATTGTGGACTTGATTGATGTGGAACAAAATCCTGATGTTGGACACACCAACTATCAGCATGTGGCAGGTAAACAACGACTGTCAATGTTGCGCAAAGACGTATACGGTTCATACGATCCTCCCCACCTGTATGATATTGTGAAAACAAATGTGGCTACAGGTTTGTACACTCCTGAACTGTTGGAATGGTATTCAGAGGACGACTGGAACCGCATGCAAGGCATGATTGACCATGCCAAGGATGAACAGTATTCCTATGCTGCCATTGAGCAGTTGATTGAAAAGTATCTTGTTAAAAATCGTTCAACAGGAAAAACATATGAAACTCCGCAAGTTAGATACATGGTTGCCGCAGCCACAGTGTTCCATAAGGAAGAGCCTAACACAGCTAGGATGCGTTATATCAAAGAATATTACAATGCGGCCAGTGATGGTCTTTTTACTTTGGCTACTCCTGTGTTGGCTGGGTTGGGGACTCCTACTAAACAATTTTCAAGTTGCGTTCTCATTCGCAGTGATGACGATCTTGATAGTATATTCGCTTCGGGCGAAATGATGGCCAAGTATGCCAGCAAACGTGCTGGTATTGGCCTGGAGATTGGACGACTGCGTCCACTAGGCTCGCCCATCCGTGGTGGCGAAATCATGCACACAGGTATGATTCCGTTCCTAAAGAAGTGGTTTGGTGATCTGCGCTCATGTTCACAAGGAGGTATCCGTAATGCAAGTGCCACTGTTTTTTATCCCATCTGGCATCTTCAATTCGATGATCTTATTGTGCTCAAGAACAATCAAGGAACCGAAGAAACCCGTGTCCGACACATGGACTATGGGGTGGTGCTTAGTGCTTTTTTCTGGCGTAGATTTAAACACAAACAAAACATCACGTTCTTTGACCCTAACCAAGTACCGGAACTATACGAGGCATTCTACTCCAACACTGCACTTTTTGAAGATCTGTATGTCAAATATGAAGCTAGATCTGACCTCCGGAAGAAAGTTATGTCTGCTGAAGAAGTATTCAAATCAGGCATACTCAAGGAACGAACAGACACTGGTCGTATCTATCTAGTGTTTATTGACAACGTGATGAACCAGGGACCATTTGATCCTGAGTATCACACCATTTACCAGAGTAACCTTTGCTGTGAAATTCTTCTTCCTACTAAACCCTTTAAACGTCTGGATGACAGCGATGGTCGTATTGCACTATGCACCTTGGGCTCAATCAATTGGGGTGCATTCCGTAATCCAGAAGACATGCGCCGTGCTTGCCGTATATTGCAGCGTAGCCTGTGCAACATTCTTGACTATCAAGACTTTCTCTCCATCCAGTCTAAACTTTCAAATGATGAGATCCAGCCCCTGGGTATTGGAATCACCAACCTTGCCTACTGGCATGCCAAGCGCAGCCTCCAATACGGTGAATCAGACGCCTTGGCTGAAGTCAAGACGTGGATCGAACACCAAGCCTACTACTTGACCGAAGCCACTGTTGAGCTGGCCAAGGAGCGTGGTCCTTGCAAAGATTCTCACCGTACCTGGTATGGTAAAGGCATATTTCCATGGGAACGAAGAGCTGCTGGGGTTAATGAACTTGCGAATTTTGCACCAGAACTAGACTGGGAACCCCTGCGTGAACTCATGAAAACTCACGGAGTACGTAATGCCACATTAATGGCAGTGGCTCCTGTTGAATCAAGTTCTGTAGTGATCAACTCAACCAATGGCATTGAGATGCCCATGAGCCTAATCACTGTGAAAGAATCCAAAGCCGGCAGTCTCACGCAAGTAGTGCCTGAATATCACCGGTTGAAGAACCGGTATCAATTGATGTGGGCACAAAAAGACTGCATTGGCTATTTGAAGACCGCGTGTGTGTTGGCTGCTTATATTGATCAGTCAATTTCTACCAACACATTCTACAATCCAGCGCACTGGCCTGATCGCAAGGTGCCTACCACACTGATTGCTCGCAACCTAATGCAAGCACATCATTGGGGACTCAAGACATTCTACTACAGCCTTATCAACAAAGCCGGCAGTAAAATGATCAAAGAAGATGCACCTGCAGCCATGCCGGAGATTGATTTTGATCTTGAAGAAGACTGTGAAAGTTGTAAACTTTGAACAGTATAGAAAAAATCTGGGCACGAGCCACAGGCCACTTAATGGGGCACACAGATGACGACCGTCCTGATGTGCCCATTTTAACTTTGAAGGAAGCTCGATTGGCCTTGTTCTTCAAGACCTTTTGGGTTATAATACACGTTGTGACCTGTGGGTTTATCATAGCAAACACAATAAGACACTGGAACAATTAACATGTTAGAAACCTGTTGTGATATATTGGTAGATGCGTACAAACGCAATTGGATAACCAGCAGAGATGGCAACATTTCTATTCGTCACCACGATCGTGATCATTTTTATATCACACCGTCGGGTGTGCGCAAGCAAACACTACAGCCAGATCAGTTTAAAAAGATTGGATTGATTGACAGCATCAGTGCTACTCCACCTTTTCTAACTAGATCCTGGCAAGAAGAACACTACACTGACATTAGTGCCAATCTCAAGCCCAGCGGAGAACTACCATTGCACTTTGGTCTACAAAAAGAAATGGGGCAGCACTCAAACGAGGTTAGAGTTGTTGTTCATGTACATCCAACCTATTGCATTGCAGCCATGCATGCTGGCATTGATCTAAGTACTATTAGCGATGCGTTTCCAGAACTCAATCGCTACACTCGGGTAGCACCCAATGTAGGTGATGTGAAACCAATCAGCCAAGAGCTTGCTGATCAGTGTCATCGTCAACTGAAGTTGGATGACCGTGGTAATATTGCCTACGACATAGTGGGCATCAAAGGGCACGGAGTGGTAGCAATTGATGTCACACCATGGCGTGCTTATGAACATATTGAAAGATTAGAACATATTTGCAAAATAGTTCTTGCATCAGGAAAAATCTAATAGGATATCGGTCATGAACAAAAAAGATTTTCCTGCTTGGCACAATGGTAAATTTTGCCAAGTTGGCGATTTAAAAATCAATGTTCAAGATTTTGGACTGCTACGTTCTTACGGCGTTTATGATGTAATCAGTATTAAAAATAATCGAGCCTTAGCAATTGATCAACATATCAATCGTTTTTTACAAGGTTGCAAATATTACTACATCAATGTAAAACACACAGCTGATGAACTCGTTGGCATTATAAAAGAAATCAACACTCATGCCACACAAGATATTCATGTGTGGATAATTGCCACTCGAGGAGAACCTTCGTCATATGACATACGTGATGTTATAAAAACACAACCTCATTTAATGATAGGAACAGGGCCGTATGAATCAGTCAAACCAGACCGAGACATGAAGTTATGCATTGCTAGAAAAGTTCGCCGCATTCCAGATACATCAATCAATCAGTCTTACAAAAATTTTGCTAGACAAGATTTTACTATGGCACAGCTTGAATCGACCATGCGTGGATTTGACAATCCTATTTTGTTGGATCACAATGACCTGCTTACCGAAGGACCACAGTTTAGTGTAGCAATTATAAAAGATGGATGTGTGTTGTCTCCTGCTAGTAATCGACTGTCAGGAATCACTATGAAGATGATAAACACATTATGTCAAGAGCATGGCATAGATTTTCAATACTGCGATATCAACGAAGAATTATTGAACATAGCAGATGACGCTTTTGCAACTACGGCTGCCGGTGGTGTAATATCTATTGCATCAATTGATAACAAACATTTTTTGGAAACTGCACTACAACAGCAACTAAGAAACTTGTACCAACAGGCATGGGAACAAGACAAATACTCTATAAGGATATAAAATGAGCCAAGCACAATACAATCTCTCCACCAAAACAGACTATCTACATCGCAAGATGTTTTTGGATCCTGCTGGTCCTGTGACCATTCAGCGTTTTGAGGAAGTAAAATACAACAAGCTGGTCAAGTACGAACAAGAGGCTCGCGGATTCTTCTGGGTACCAGAAGAAATTTCATTGACCAAAGATGCCAATGACTTCAAAGAAGCATCAGACACAGTCAAGCACATCTTTACATCCAACCTGTTGCGTCAAACAGCATTGGATAGTTTACAAGGCCGCGGTCCAGCGCAAGTGTTTACTCCTGTTGTGGGCATACCTGAGCTGGAAGCGTTAATGTACAACTGGAGTTTCTTTGAAACCAACATTCATTCGCGCAGTTACAGCCATATCATTCGCAACATCTACAATGTGCCCAAGGATGTGTTTAACACCATCCACGATACCAAAGAGATAGTGGACATGGCTTCTAGTGTGGGCCGGTATTACGATCACTTGCACATGGTCAATTGCGAAAAGGAACTGGAAGTTCCTGTTAAAGAGTATGCTCATGTCAAAGCCATTTGGATGGCACTCAATGCCAGTTATGCATTGGAAGCATTCCGCTTCATGGTATCATTTGCCACCAGCTTGGCCATGGTGGAGAACAAGATCTTTATCGGCAACGGCAATATCATTCAGTTGATCCTGCAAGACGAAATTCTGCACAAAGAATGGACGGGGTGGATTATCAATCAAGTGGTGAAAGAAGATTCTCGCTTTGCTCAAGCCAAGGCTGAATGCGAAGCTGAAGTGTATCAACTGTATTTGGATGTGATCCGTGAAGAAAAAGAATGGGCCGACTACTTGTTCAATAAAGGACCAGTGATTGGTCTCAACGCACAGATCCTAAAAGACTTTGTGGACTACACAGCCGCAAACGCACTCAAAGAAATTGGCATCAAGTATCAAGAGCCAGCACCGCGAAGTACACCCATACCGTGGTTCAACAAGCACGTGGACACCAGCAAGAAACAGACTGCCCTGCAGGAAAACGAATCAACCAACTATGTGATTGGTGTGATGAGTGATGCCATTGACTACGACGAACTGCCTAACTTATGATAGATGAGTGGTATTATAAACGAGCCGAATGGAAAGAAACATTTGCATTGATACCTCGCCGTTGCGATCTCAGTGGTAGATGGATATGGGGTCGGCATGTTCGTGGCACTAGGTTTATCACAGGCCCCGGAGATACAATAGAGATTAGTATCTGGAATCATCGTCACGAACACACACTTTATAGACTAAAAGGAAAAATAAAATGAAAGCAATTGTATGGTCAAAAGACCAGTGCCCTTACTGCGACCAAGCCAAAGCGTTGTTAAAATCACGCAACATTGAGTTTGAAGAACGCAATATTCAGCATGAATGGACAAGAGAGCAACTATTAGAAGCAGTACCAACGGCTCGCTCAGTGCCACAGATCTTCTTGGACGATCAACTGATAGGCGGGTTTACCGAACTCAGAACAAAACTAACAGAAAGTAAATAATGGAAACAGGAAAAGTATACACATTCAAAATGAACTCAGGCGAGGAAATGATTGCCAAAGTTACAGAAGTCGGCGAAGGCTATGCCATGCTACAAGACCCTGTAAGTGTGGCTCCTGGTCCGCAAGGCATGGGACTGGTACCAAGTATGTTTACCGCAGATCCTGACAAAAACTCCCGGCTAAATATGAATTGTGTTGCTATCTCTGCGCTAACAGACGAATCAGTTCGTATGAAGTACATTGAAGCAACCACAGGCATTAAGGTGCCAGAAAAACGAATCTTAGTGGGATAACATGCCAGCAGTACAACGAGTAGGTGATGCAGACGGCGCAGGGGGTGTGGCCAGTGGTGGTGTTGGTTCAGTACGAGTCAACGGTCGCCCAGTGATTGTAGATGGCAACTCTGTAAGCGCTCATCCCTGTTGCGGACAAAAGGGTTGTCCACCTATTCATTGCAGTGCCGTCACAGCTGGTGGGTCCGGCACAGTTAGAGCTGGTGGCATTCCTGTAGTTTATACAGGCGCCGGCGACACCTGTGGTCATGCTCGAGCTGGCGGTTCAGGTGATGTGAGGGTGGCAGCATAATGGCACAAGGTATTTTAACCCCGTTGCAGTTGACAGCGGCATCTGCTTTATTAAACAATACTGGCATCAAACCACTGCCCGCAGCATTGACCACTGCAATCGCATCATTCAATGCTGGATCACCAATCCCAAATTTTCTTACTGCTGTGGCTAACTACAGTGCCGCATTATTTGCCAATGCAACAACACTATCATCATTGCTAACCATTGGCAACACAACCATTCCTGCATTGGGCGATAGTATTCCTGCTGCCTTTACCAATCTTACCTCTGTTTCTACTGTGCCTGCAGGGTTTTCAGGATTGATTCAACAGACTGGAAACAATTATCTTGGTAACGGCGATGTTGGTCGATTCTCACAAGGCTTTATGGCAGTGCAAGGTTACATCAACACTACCAATCAGTATATTAACTCTGCTGTAAATGCTCAGACCTATCTTGGTCCCACATTCACTAACATGAATAATTTAACAACCAACAGCGTCAATGATGTGAATCCAGATTTTGGAAACTTTGCTACAGACTTGACCAATCAAGGTAATTTAACCAACTTGAATGATCTTAGATCATATGGCACACCTGCTGGTTTATTGCGTCAGTTGGCTGCCGAAGGCAATATGGTAGGCGGTGTATTTGGACCTGTGCAAACGCCATTGTTAGCTGCTGGATTAACGTCTGGAGAAATACAAACTTTGTTGACAGGTCAAAGCACAGTGTCAGAAAACGAATATCTTCGTTTGCAACGTTTGGCCTACCAAGGCATGACCAATGTGGCTGGTACTGACCTACAACAAGTGTTGAGTATTTTGGGAGTGACCACACCAAATCTTACCAGTATGGCTGATTTGTTGGATCAGGCCATGATATTTCCCAACAGTTATACCACATTGCAAACACCCAGTCCTGAAGGACCAGTTTTGATATACGGTCCTGATAGTAGTGTAAACATAAGTTTGGCCGACAATGTGTCGGCATATCTGGCGGCACCAAATGGCTGTGAGGATTTAGGCAAAGTAATACCACCTGCACAAGCAGTAAGTAATAAAGCAGTGCAGGTGGCTTTTGAGCAAGTGACCAACATCACCAATACAACACTGCCTGCCTTGGCTGCAACAGTCAATACCCTGCCAAGAACTCCGTGGAACATCAACAAAACTTATTTGGCCAACAATCTAGTGGCCAATGCTCCGGCAGTAAATGGCCTGGCACAGTTGAATCCTGACACGGTTTTTTATCGTGCTCAGCAAGACGTGCCAGTTGGCACCAGCATCAATGATACTGATTATTGGTTACCTACAACTGCGGGATGCGGATTAAGTACCATGTCTGGGCTGCCACTGATACAAGCACAAACAACTGCTATCGATTCTTCGGTGGCTTCGTATTTTTCTAGTAACATAGCAACCGGTTCAGGACCTGACGGAACTATTACCACTTGTGATGTTATTGGCACTGCAATTGATTCCAGCAACATTACTGCACAACTTGCTATAGCAACATCTGCTATGGCAAATATTAGAACTTTGGTTGCTAATGCTACAGCCAATGTTACCAATATAAATTCAGCTTATGCGGCTATTGCTGTTGCAACCAGTGGTACTGATGTGGTAGCCAACATTGCCAAAGCAAATGGAAACATTGCCAATATTTACGCCAATGCCAATGTTCAAGTGGCGTCTAATGTAACAATCCTTAATAATGCATGGTCCGCTATAGCCAATGTGTTAAGCACAGAAAAAACTTATCAAACATCTGCTGGCATTGATTATTTTAACTTGCAAGCTGGTGAACGGGTCAGCACAATGAGCTTTGTGCAACAACTGCCCATCTATGGCACTCAAACCAGTTCGTGTGGTCCTGCATATTTTATTGAGCAAATTGCCAACACTAGCATCATTGGCGGTCAGGCCATTGTGGGTGCCTTGCGTGAAGGCAAAAACAATCAGTGCCTGGGAGAGGCAGGATTGATTGTCAACACCACTCCTGGTGCAACCTTAGCAGTGACCCCTGTGCCTGCTGTGACTCCTGTATACTAAAGTATACATTTTTATTGGTTGACCAATAAACACATTGCCGCTATAATTAGGGCATGTGGACCAAAATGCAACGCCAAATACAGAAGTACTACTATCGTACTAATTTTACGGTGGTAGAACTCCTAGTGATTGTAGGGTTATTATTTTGGTTGACCAGAAAAGCCGTTTTTGCTATAATTTAGGCATAGTAAGCAACAAAGGAGCCCCAAATGACCCAGATGTCCAAGATCCAGCAAGTTAATTCTGCTATCATGTTTGGTGAGTTTTCAAACACTGAACTTGACAGCATTATCAGTGCAGTGCAATTTGCCAAGGCCAGTCTGCGTAAACACAATATCCGTCAGTTTGCAAAAGGTGACACTGTGAAGTTCCATAGCACCAAACGTGGCATGACCATGTCAGGCACTGTAAGCAAGATTGCCATCAAGTATGTGACAGTGAGCACCCCACAAGGCTTGTGGCGTGTGCCTGCTAACATGTTGGAGGCAGCATGAACTTCCGCGCCTGGTGTCGTGAAATGTGGTACGAACATGTGGAAGAATCTCGTGTGTGGGAAGGGTTCGAGCCTACTGGCACACAGCAAGAATATTTCAACAAATACAAATATTGGCTCAAACGCGAATATCGTCATCAACAAGGAGAGAAAAATGGGTCTTGATATGTATGCCTATGTGGCCACCCGCGAAGGTCAGCAACGCGACTACTATGACGGCGCTGAGTGGAATGAAACTTCCAGAGAGTTTGTGAATACAAAAGTTAATAAGCCGCGTGAAATTGCCTACTGGCGCAAGCATCCTAACCTGCATGGTTGGATGGAACGGCTGGCAGAACAAAAAAAATTAAGCTATGACAGCTTCAACGGCATTGAAATGGAACTCGCTCCTGAGGACTTGGATGAACTTGAACGAGCAGTCACACACCGTCAACTGCCGCCTACATCAGGTTTCTTCTTTGGTAGTGAAGCAGATCAACTCTATTACGATCGGGACTTGGCGTTCGTCAAAGCCGCTAGAACAGAAATGTTCATGGGCTTGAAAGTGTTTTATAACTCATCCTGGTAAGGCGTTAAGTATATGAATGAAACTGATTACAGCCACTCAAGGTTTGATGCCATAATGGCCGCAGGTTGGATACGCGATCTCGAAAGTTCAGACAGTCGCATTCACAAAGAAAAAGTGATTGAAAAAGCCCTGATGGCCGCAAAACTAGGCAGTGCCGATGCGCAGTGTTTTTTGTTCAATTGCTATCAAGCCTACAATCCGTTCTATGTGTTTGGCATCCGCCAGGTACCTGAGACTGAGGGCTTAACTGGGCGTGACAATCCTTGGACACAATTCTGGGCTATGCTAGAAGCCCTGCGCACTAGATCGATCACAGGCAATCGTGCTAGAGAAACAGTTGAGCGAATGAGTCAGCAGTTTGACTCTGAAGAGTGGAACATGTTGGCTCGCCGTGTGTTGATCAAAGATCTGCGATGTGGTGTCTCTGAAAAGACTATCAACAAGGTTGTGGGCCGAACTGAATACCGGATTCCCGTATTTTCATGTCAGTTAGCACAGGACTCAACAGATCATCCCAAGAAAATGAAAGGCATCAAGCGTCTAGAGTGCAAGTTAGACGGAGTGCGTGTGTTGGCAGTGGTTAGTGGCGCCACAGTCACACTATACAGCCGCAATGGTAAAGAGTTTGAGAACTTTCCGCAGGTTGCCGACGCTATCGAAGATGCTCGCAAGCACTTTCAACACGGTCGTGGCACCGGTGGACATTATGTGTTGGATGGTGAGATTGTGGGTGAAAGTTTCCAACAACTCATGCGCCAAGCACATCGCAAATCAAATGCCGAAACCACAGGCATGGTATATCACATTTTTGATATCATCCCACTTGATGCCTTCAAAGAAGGGCATTGGAATGTACAGCAGTACAAGAGACTGGAATGGTTAGAAGCGGCTCGTGCTGGCTTGGAAGAAACTGCATGTCTGCGCATCATGCCCGGATTGGATGTGGATCTGGACACAGCCGAAGGGCATGATATCATGCAACGCTATGCTGAAGCTGCCGTAGAAGGTGGCTTCGAAGGCATCATGATCAAGAGCCTGGACGCACCTTATCAGTGCAAGCGGTCGGACTCGTGGATGAAATGGAAACCTACCATTAGTGTTGATTTGAACATTGTGGGCTTTGAAGAAGGAACTGGTAGGAACAAAAACCGCTTGGGTGCTATAATATGTGAAGGAGATGACAATGACCGTAGAATTTGCGTTAATGTTGGCAGTGGCTTTAGTGATACTCTTCGTGATGAGTATTGGGCCAGTAGGGATCAGTTGCTTGGTCACTTGGTTGAAGTCCAAGCAGACGCAGTCACCCAAAATCAAGACGGAACCTACAGTCTCCGATTCCCCCGGTTCTTGAGATTCCGTGACTTTGAAGCAGGTGATAAAGTATGAAAATTGGACTGAGCTATAGTCGTTGTGTTCGAGACATTGTGCAAGGTCGCGTGGACATAAATGATGTGCTGGTGGTGATCTCCCGCACAGATTTTGACCCGAATGACGACAAGCAGTGGGCGGATATTTGGCTTGGTTATCGTTATGGATTAAATCCTGAGTGGTGGGATTGCAGGGATCAGGATGATGGTCACTATCGACTAGTTAGTATTGCACTTTGGGAAACTGGCCGGTTCCATCAACCACGCAAGTTTGGAGCTCGTCCTCGTCGCCACAGCTATCACTGGTTGGAAACAGTATTGTCCAGCGAAGAACTGGATGCCAATCCCACAGTAAAAGATGCTTGGAACAAATTCCAAATGGTTGCTGGGTTAACCAATGTCACACTAGATCAAACGTATTAATCAACTAGGAGATTCCCATGTGGAAACTTGTAATCCCTGCACTGGCAGTGGCTCTAACAGGATGTGGTGGAGGTGGAGGTGGAAGTGCCAACAATGGTATGCCGGTAACTTCTATACTTGTTGCTGCCGACTCAATATCAATACCCAGTGCGTTTGTGCCTAGTCTAGCTACCGGCAAGTTTGACAATACTGGCGATCAATATGTATTGGTTAGCGGATGGTTAGTCAACAGTTCGCCAACTCCTACTGTTAAAATTTATCGATTATCTGGTACCGGACCAAGACCACAATGGGCCACAGGTACAATCACAGATGCCACTGCCGATGTGTTAGGTAGCGAGTTTGGGTGGTCAGTTAACTACCCACAGATAGCCGACTTTAACCGCGATGGCATTGATGACATATTCTTTCCAGGATTTACCGACGGTGCTAACTTGTTGCAAAATAATCCATCAGTGGTGTTCCTAAGCAGAGCCGGGCAAAGCCATCAACGAGTAGATCTAGCTGGGTTGACTTGGAATCATGGAACCACTGTGCTAGACGCCAACCAAGATGGGTGGTTAGATGTGCTTAACAGCAATGGAGAGATGTGGATAAACAATCAAGCAGGTGGATTTACTTACAGGCCTAAGGACACATCGCGCACTATTAAGTATCCTCTTGCCGGTGCTGGAGTGTGTGCAGGCGACTTAGATGGGTCTGGTGCTGCTCAAGTGGTGCTAACTGATCAAACTGGACTTCAAGCCAGCCAACTAATCTACAAGTTGAATGCCAACATGGAGCCTATATACCAAGGGGCTTTGCCAGTGCCATATTTTGACAAAAACAACACTGATGCCACAGTGAATCGAAGTCATGATGTAAGCTGTCAAATTGTAGATGTTAATGGTGATGGGCGTAAGGATGTGGTGGTTGTAAGTTATCTTAATGATAATACAGTAACTAGATTAATTGGTGCTCAAAGCATGGTACAAATTTATTACAATCTTGGTGGCTATGTTTTTAGTGATGCAACAGATATCAGCATGTCCGGATACGATCAGGGTGCGTTAGCCAGTTACACACCCAAGGTCATGGACTTTAATGGTGACGGGCACCCAGACATTTGGTTGATGAATACCAATCGCACAGAAAGTGGTAACCAAGTTTGGCTGAATGACGGTACAGGCAAATTTAAACAAAGTCGTCGAGAATATTTTAATGATTTGGTGTTGCAACACTCAAAGTTAAACGGTGTAAATTCTAATACCTCCGGTATAATGATGCCTATTAACGTTAATGACAAATGGAATTTTATTATAGCCACATCATCGGATGTTTTAGATCTGCGTGTTGGTGGTAAAGTTTATGTGGCCTATGCTCGAACACAATGGAGTTTTTAATGAAAAAGATCTACTATGAAAAAAAGGGCCGCAGGTATGTGCCTGTGAGTGAATATGACAGTGAGTACTTGGACAGTTTCGGCAAGGGCACACACATTGTTATGTGCTACCCAGGTGGACAAAGCCGACGCTACAACATTGACCCTAACTATGCCGCAATGATTGCGGCAGGGCGACTGGCCGAAGATGGCATCTGTGAATCCATACGTAAAGCCAGTGAAATGCGGCCACAGCGTACTCCTCTCACTCCCGGACAAAAGAAAGCCTGGGAAAAATTGGCCAAAGAGTTTGGTGATGACTTGTGTCCGTTGACCTATGGCAGTGCTCGAGATCATGCAGAAGCAGGCATCAACACCATGATTGCAGAAGCAGATAAATTAATGAGTCACCCGGCTGTGCGTGATGCATACGAGCAGTTTCAAACAGTTTGCAATCTTGTCAAACAAAAACAAAACACTTGACAGCCACCTCAAGTGTTGTTATAATTACTGTGCATGATCAAAGAGATTGGGTAGTCTATGGTGGGGCGGGGTGAATCGATAACCTGGGCCTGCTTGAACCGTGGCAAGTGGACGTAAATCCTGTAGGTTGCGACAAGGACCTCGATCTTAGGATCAAAACCAGGCTGATACCCTGGGAGTATGCCGAGAGGATAAATCTGGAAAGGTTAGAAATGACTGTCAAAATTGAGGGCTCTGCGTTGAGTATCCCTGAGTCACTTGACTCGCTTAATGTAACGCCTTTGGTCATGCACCGTATTTGGTTTCGATTGCATACTGTTAAAGAATGGTATGCAATCATGAAAGAGGCTAGAGTGATGTTTGGAAAAAACTGGCGCACCCAAAGCAGAGTAAAACGCAGATTAGAACACACTACATTGTGGGGGATTTCGTTGCAACCAGTGCCTGTATGGTTTGAAGTGCCGGATCAGACCTTTGCCACATGGGTGGCAGTAAAGCATGCGGTGATTGCCATGCCTCCGCCTGGTAAATAATTTTTATGATATTTGGATTTGGTATTCTCGCCACCGCATTACTCTTAAGCGGCGTAGCAGCCTGGTACTCAGTAGCAGGCCTTACTGCTATATTCTCAGCGGCCACAATACCTGTGATCATCATGGGCGGTTCGCTAGAACTGGGCAAAATTGTTGCCACTGTATGGTTGCACAACAACTGGCGCCGTGCTGGTATTGTGTTCAAACTGTATTTGATACCGGCCATAGCATTCCTAATGATACTGACCAGCATGGGTATATTTGGCTATTTGTCAAAGGCACACTCAGATCAAAGCCTGGTGTCAGGCGATGTTACTAGCAAGATTGCAATATATGATGAAAAGATCAAAACCGAAAAAGAGAATATTGAAGCAAACCGTAAGGCGCTTAAACAAATGGATGAGGGAGTGGATCAAGTATTGGGCCGCTCAACAACAGAAACGGGTGCCGAAAAAGCTGTGGCTATGCGAAGAACCCAGCAGAAAGAGCGTGCTCGCCTTCAATCAGAAATATCACAGTCGCAAAAGTCTATCGCGGGACTTAACGATGAACGTGCGCCTATTGCCGCCGAGGTCCGAAAAGTGGAGGCAGAGGTTGGACCAATAAAATACATTGCGGCCTTGCTGTACGGAGACAATCCTGATGCCAATCTATTGGAACGTGCAGTGCGTTGGATGATCATAATGATTGTGTTGGTGTTTGATCCCTTGGCGCTTACACTTATTCTAGCGGCAAACAAACAGTTTGAATGGGCACGACAAGGTACAGGTGGGTTTGTGCATGATGAGCCCCAGTATGAACCTGACGACGGACCCGTTACTGATGACCAAATTGAACAGATTCAAGCCAGTTCTGAGCCACCTGAAGACAATCGTCCATGGAACGAACGCTATCCTTATCTTGCCCGGCCATTTGATCACTTTCAAAATCTCAAGCCCATGGTAGCACCAGATCCCGTCCGAGAAGATGAGGCCGCAATGGGTATTCAGCCTCCGGAAGAAATACCGGGCATAGAACTCCGTGCTTGGACTGAGGAAGAAATTGATGCACTCGATTCAGCTGATGAAACCGACAAAGAAGCCATGCGCCGTTGGAAAATGGAACATCCTGATGAAACTATCAAAGCACAAAGAGTTAAATTGACCCGAGGGCAAATTGATCAATTGCCCTGGACTGATCCCAAGTACACTCAAACCAGTTTTGGTAGAGAGTTTCCGGCAGCACCCAATCGAGGTGACACCTTTGTAAAAACTGATCGCATGCCTCCACAGTTGTACAAATTCAACGGAGACGAGTGGATTATTATTGACAAAAATTCTACAGATAACTATACTTACGACACAGCATACATTGATCACCTCATTGACAAGATCGCCACTGGTGAATATGATCCAGATTTGTTGAGTGACATTGAGAGAGAACAAGTATCAGAACGTCTAAAACCAACCAATACCAACGCATGAAACAAACCGAAAATTTAGATAATTGTAGTTTTTGTGGCAAGCACAAAGATGCAGTGGTCAAGTTAATAGTGGGCGAAGATGTTGCCATCTGTAACGAGTGTGTGGAACTTTGCCAAACTCTTCTAGTAGACGAACATATACTTACTCCTACAACGCAGACTATCAGTCTTGATCCTAGAGCTATCTTAAAACATCTTGATCAATATGTTATAGGACAAGGTCAAGCCAAAATGGTATTGAGCGTGGCAATTGCCAACCACTACAAACGCATAGGCAATCAAGACAAAAACACTGAAATTGAAAAAGTCAACATTCTCATGCTAGGTCCCACAGGATCTGGCAAAACATTGTTGGCTCGATCAGTAGCAAGATACTTGGATGTGCCGTTTGTGATTGCTGATGCTACATCACTGACTGAAGCAGGATATGTAGGTGATGACGTTGAAAGTTTAATTTCACGTCTGTATACTGCCTCGGGCAATGACATCGAAAAAACACAACGTGGTATTGTGTTTGTAGACGAGATTGACAAAATCAGTCGACGTTCAGAAAGCCAAAGCATCACAAGAGATGTATCGGGCGAAGGGGTGCAACAGGCCTTGCTCAAGTTAGTAGAAGGCACCAAATGCAGAATCACACCCACAGGAGGTCGCAAACATCCCAACGGCGAAACTGTGGAAATTGATACCACTAACATTTTGTTTATTGCTGGCGGCGCCTTTGTGGGCCTGGACAATATTGTGAAGAGTCGTATTCGTGGCACATCAATTGGATTCCAAGCCGAAGTGTCATCAGATCGTGCCGGCGACCTTGATCAAGTAACTCCTGACGACCTGGTTAAATTTGGCATGATTCCAGAGTTTGTGGGACGTTTTCCAAGTTGGGTTGCGTTAAACGAACTTGCTCTAAAAGATTTGATATCTATTCTAACAGAAATCAAACACAGTTATGTAGATCAATACAAATGGTTGTTTGTGCAAGATCAAGTTGCATTAGAATTTGATAAAACAGCTCTAGAGCAAGTGGCCAAGAACACATTAAAAAACAAAACAGGAGCTCGTGGCCTGCACAGTGAACTGGAACGTGTGCTACTGCCACACATGTTTAACCTGGCACGTTACAAAGAACAAGGAATAGACCAGGTAAAAATAACCGATGGCCTGGTAAATATTCCTATAGAATTAAAGGCACCCAATGAGCAAATTGCGAGGAAGATCAGTAATAGTCGCTGACGGTAATGTAGAAAAAGCCCTGCGCAAATTCAAGAAAAAAATTCAGTTATCTGGTATTCTTAACGATCTAAGAGATCGTGAATTCTACACCAAGCCAACTACCGCCCGCAAGCTCAAACGCAGTGCTGCCAAAAATCGTTGGCGCAGACAACTAGCCGACCAGGCCCTGCCTAAAAAAATGTACTAATGTACATCGAGTTTCAGTTGCCCAGAGGTGCAGGGGGCCAGGCAGCAAATTATGCATTAGGCTTAGTTCGAAACAAATTGAGTTCATGGGCGGCAAAATACAATATTAAATATCGCACCAAAATATTCAAATACACCTTGCGAGTCACATTTGACGCAGACGAATCTTACACATTGTTTGCTATGACTTGGATAAACAATTCAAAACATCCAAGTTGGACAAGTTACCGTCTGATAACTGACCTAAATAATAAAATATAGTTTTTTTTCGTGTATAATAAATAATGTTGTAGTGCCTATAGTGGGGCTACATCACAAGTCATCTTGCTTATATAAAGGAGAAAACAAATGACAAAAACTCTCACACTTCGGTCTTTCGACCTACCCGCACTCACCAAATTTGGTATTGGTTTTGATAACATGTTTGATGAACTCATGCGAGTAAGTGCTCAACAATCCTCAACAAACTATCCACCTTATAACATTGTTCAAATCAATGAAGATGAGTATATGATTAGTCTTGCTGTGGCTGGCTTTGGGTTTGATAATCTTTCAGTTACCAAGGACAAAAAGTTCTTGATAATCGAAGGTAAAGAGTATCAATCAGATAGCGAAAAAATAGTGCCAAATTACCTACACAAAGGCATTAGCAACAGGGATTTCCGCAGGGAATTTCAATTGGCTGATCATGTGGAAATTAGCAATGCTCATCTTGAACTTGGAATTCTAAACGTTTACCTAAAGCGTGAAGTGCCAGAAGACGCCAAGCCAAAGACCATTGCGATCACCTACACTTCCTAATATAATAGTGTAAATACAGTGGCAGCAATCCTGCTGCCACTGATTGTATAGCAAAGCAAGGAATAGAAATGGCACAGAGCGATACTCGCACACGAATCAAACCATCAGAGGCCGTAAAAGAGCCACCTATGTTTCGCGTGGTTTATTTGAACGACAACACAACTTCTATGGAGTTTGTGGTTGAAAGTTTGATTGAATATTTTGAATACACCCACGAAACCGCAGAACAAATCACCATTGACATTCACGAAGAAGGCTCTGCTTGTGTGGCAGTGCTGCCTTATGAAATTGCCGAACAAAAAGGTGTTGAAGTTACTGTGAGCGCTAGATCACAAAACTATCCGCTACAGATCAAACTGGAACCTGAAACAGTTCAATAATCAACAACCACACGTAATGGATGATACACGTATTGTGACCATGGTGTTTGGCCTCGTCCACGGCAGTTGTTAACATATCGAACGCCATCTCGATACTGATCAACTTTGCCATGATAGTGTCCAAAACACCAGGTATCAATCTTGTGTTCGGTATCTACATCAAGTGCATTTAGCATGTGTCTGTTGCCCATAACATTGAATTTAAGTTTGTTGGCCAAATCGATATCGTGAGAAATCAGCTCGGGCCCGGGCACAGTATGTGTGATCATGACTATTTTCTTTACATCTCTATGTGTTTGTAGGCGTTTTACACTGGCTATCATATAGTTGGCATCAGTGGTGCTGGCTTTTCGTATGGCATTGTAATTGTCATGTGTAAAAGAATACTTTTCACACCACCAATCTCTAACTTCTTCGGGACTAATCGTGTTATCAAAATCAAACCCCCACCATCCATTTGTGCCCAAAATAGCCACACCATCAATCACTACCACATTATCTTGTAAGTATACCACATTGGGTATTTGGCCAATTTTGTGTGCTAGATCTTGATAACTAGATCCCAGCTGGCCAATGTAATTTGCATGTTCGTCATTACCATCAACATAAAAAACAGCTTGATAACAGTTTCCCAGGTGAGCAAGCGTTTTAAACAGCAGCGGTCTATTTTCGCATATGTCACCAATCACCACACAGTGTGGACTGGTAGGTTGTCCAGTCCAATCAAACTCTCCATCCCATGTATCAATATGTAAATCAGAAATTAAATCAAAAGCTAATTGCATGATACATATTTAAAAGGAATTGACCATGAACATAATATTTGGCGATGCTGTTAACCAAGTAGTCGATACTCACACTGTTTTAGAACTAGATACATTCAAATTAATGCCATCCGAACAACTGGTAAAAACTTATTGTGTGATTGATACTATACCATTGACAGAATTTCCTCAACTAGAAAATAACAAACACATACATCAACAACTGATAGAACAATATAAACAACAAAATTGGGAATTTTGTCGCAGTGCAGCACACTCGTTGATAGGATGCTGGAATGGTGAAATGGATACGTTTTATCAACACCTGGTTAGCCGCATAGATGAATATGTAACAAATCCTCCAGGCAATGAGTGGACGCCAGTGATCACACGGTATTGAAGAATGTTTGCAGTCGTTTAAACCGATCAAAGTATTGATGTGAATCGGTTTGTATGATTAATTGGAATGCCTGGCTAAAGTTAGTGACAAATTCTTCAACCACTTGTGTGTAAAAACTTTTGCTAAAAAATCTCTGTCTGTTAAAATCACATATGGACTGTAGATTAGAATACAACTGCTGTTTTTGATTTTGTGGCAAAGAAGACAGTTGTTTCATTAGATGCACAATGCACTCAAGTCGTTGCACAGGATCGTGAATTAAATCATAGCTTTCGTCAAAGTAATTATGAAATGTTTTAAAACCATAGCTTTGCAAATACTGTAAACTTCCAGGAGTGCTGGCCAAAATAAAAGGAACGCCACACGCCAATGGGCGCAATGTTTTTTCTGTTAGATGCCACTTGGTATCATCAAATACAGTTTCTAAAACAACTTCAATAGCACAGTTTTGGTAGTCTAAATTTGAATAGTCTGCGCTGGCAGCAGCGTCAACTGTGGTTGGATCAAAATATTCACAAAGATCATCTCTCGTGAGGGCAAAGGCAGAGTTAACAAACTTATGCTCTTTGTAGTGGGCATTGTTGTCATAAGGGTTGAAGTTCAACTGACAAAAACTTTGTAAACTTTGATTCAAGACTAACTCTGTAAATTTTAAACGATATTCTCTTAATCCAGACCAGGCACGATTGTAAATTAAAAAATCAACTTTTGGATTTTTTTCTTTATAGAGTAGTGGGTCAATTTCAGCATATCTATACCAATCTCTAGCTATGATTGCATGACTCCACCAATAGACTCCTGTTGAGCCGTTGTTTTCAAACCATTCAAGGTCTTTACTACGCATTTCCGAATGCAGTAATAAAATCTGGTCATAGTAGTTCATAGCGCCATGTTTAGAAACTTTATTGAACACAGGATATGGAATATTGTTAATTTTAGAGTGCAACTCCAATGGTACCTCATAAGATTTGTAATCTAGTGTTTCCTGATCATGGCAGATCATTTGCACTTTTGGGTTTTCTTCTAAGTACTTGTAGTTTGGTTCTGCCAATGGCAGACAGTCTTCTATTTTTCTTGACCCGTGTGGCAAAAAGCGATAAATTAAAATATCCTGATTGCAAATGTCTTGCAAAAAATTGTATAATCTATCTAAAGGAACGCTCATGGCAAAAATTGGTTTTATAGGAATTGGTAAACTTGGTTTGGATTGCGCCGAAGTAATGGCAGAGAAACATCAAGTCTGGGGATATGATATTTACCCTCGAACAAGTGACTCAGTAAAAGTATGTGGAATTGAAGAGCTTGTGAATGAAAGTGAATGGATCTTTATTGCAGTGCCAACTCCACATGCAGAAGGATATGATGGATCTGTACCATCCAGTCACATGGAACCACGAGATTTTGGGCATGATGCTGTGATTGATGCTATCAAAAATGTAAACCGATATGCAAATGACAGCAAAAAAATTGTGTTAATATCCACAGTGTTGCCTGGCACCACTCGCAATAAATTTGTACCGTTGATTGACACCAAGCATCAGTTTTGCTACAATCCTTACTTGATTGCCATGGGCTCAGTAAAGTGGGACATGGCCAATCCCGAAATGGTTATCATTGGCACAGAGGATGGATCACTCACAGGTGTTGCTGGTGAACTGATTGATTTGTACAAGACTATCATGCAAAATGATCCACGCTATGAAGTAGGCACATGGGACGAATGCGAAGCAATCAAAATCTTCTACAATACATTTATCTCTGCAAAAGTTGGTTTGGTGAACATGATTCAGGACTTTGCATTACGGATTGGAAACATCAATGTGGATGTGGTCACAAATGCCTTGGCCAGATCAACCATGCGCATCATGGGACCCAAGTACATGACTGCTGGTATGGGCGATGCAGGTGCTTGCCACCCACGCGACAACATTGCTCTGCGTTGGTTGGCTCAAGAGTATAACATTGGTTATGACTTATTTGATACTGTAATGCATGCTAGAGAAATTCAAGCAGAAAATCTTGCCAGGTACCTGATCAAAGTCAGTGAAGACAATGGCAATTTGCCCATTGTGATCCATGGCAAGGCCTACAAGCCCGATGTGGAATACTGTATTGGCAGCTACTCAACTCTGGTAGGACACTATGTGACCAAACATGGTCATACTGCATTAAAATATGTTGACCCGTTGGCCGATGATCCAACTGACGTAGTTGATGGTGTAGATTATCCCGCAGTATTTCTGTGGGCGCACAATCGTAAAATCACTTATGAGTATACCGGTGATCAAGCAGATACCAAACCATACTGTGACATTTTACGCAGTAGTGTGATTGTTGACCCATGGCGTAAACTTGAATCTACCAAGGATGTTGAGGTCATACACTATGGCAATACCCGCAGTGCGTGAATACAATATCAAAAAGTTCTGGGACGACGAGTTCAAACAACTGGACTACATCCAGGAACCATTTAATGATCCAGCCAATGTAGCGTTATGGACCAGTCAAGGTTACACAAGTAAAATTTGTGGCGATCTTTGTGACATGCGTCATCGCTTGCCTACTTGGACCAACAAGTTCATTGAAATGTATCAAGCTCGCGGATGGCAAGACATTGGCCTGGCATTTTATCGCATGAGCACAGACACTGTGATGCCGGTGCATCAGGATCTATATAAACGCTACGTAGAAGTATTTGGTCTTCAAGGAAAAGAAACTTCAATTTGTCGAGCTCTGCTGTTGTTGGAAGATTGGAAACCAGGACACTATCTTGAAGTAGATGGTAGGCCCTATGTTGCATGGAAGGCAGGCGACACAGTTGAATGGGTATATGATCTGCCACACATGGCAGCCAACATCGGACTTGAAGACCGATATTCTTTACAAATTACTGGACACGTATGATATCCACAGTTGATGAGTGGAGCCCACTAAGAAAAATTGTGGTAGGTAGTGCCACTGATGCAAACTGGCCTGTGAATGATCCTGTGTTTTCTCGAGAAAGTGAAAAGACTACATGGACAGAAACACCGGTTCCACGCGGACCTGTACCACAGCGCATTATTGATGAAGCTAATGAAGATTTGGACGCATTAGCAACCACACTGACAAGTCTAGGTGTAGAAGTAGTACGTCCAGATCCACTGAACTTCCAAACACACGATGGCATGTATAACTATTGTCCACGCGACAGGTTTCTTGTGTATGGATCTACTATAGTTGATCCTGCCATGATGTATCCTTGTAGAGACATGGAATTGCAGTGCTATCATCACATTGTGGATTCTGCTGACCATTACCTGTTCATGCCACGAAACGAAGGTATGACACTGGATGCTGCCAATGTGTGCAGACTGGGCGACAAGATGCTGTATTTGGAATCATCTTCGGGCAATCGAAAAGCGTATGATTGGTTGTGTGAGCAATTTCCGGATGTCACAATAGAACTGTGCAATTTTTATGCTGGTGTACATATTGATTCAACCATTGTGCCGCTACGCGAAGGTTTGGTCATACTAAACGGACATAGAGTTGGGGTTGATACTGTACCTCAAGTGTTTGATGGATGGCATAAAATTTGGGTGCATGATGTTGTGGCACAGGATTTTTATCAGTATCCATATGCATCAAAATGGATTGCCATGAACATGTTGGTAGTAGATCCACACACAGTGATTTGTGACGCCGCCCAAACTGAATTGATCAAAACTCTAAAGAGTTATCAATTTGAAGTAATTCCTTTGCGGTTAAGACAAAGCCGCACTCTAGGAGGCGGCTTTCATTGTGTTACGTTAGATTTGGTTAGAACTACTTAATCTTAAGGTTAATAAGGGATAAAACTTTCTTGATCACCCCAAAGCCAACATCCTTGTTTGACACCCTGAACAGAAGTTAAAAAATCATCAATTTGCATATTAGCGGCAGAGCCAATGGCAGGATGCTCGTTGTCATCACAAGTTACTACCCATCTTCTTATTGGTAGATCCGTGACTTTATTAGTTCCGGCCCAATCAATTGCTGCGGCAAGGGTCGAATCATCACCCCAGTAATATCCAACAATGAAAAATGCATCATTGTCTGGAGTGGTGCACCATACTTTGTAATCTAATTCATGCATGTCAAGACTCATGACATTCGGATAAGCATCATTGAATTTTTTTACCCAGGCATCAAATTCTGGAAATTGTCCTAGTTTTGGCTTTTCCCAAGAAAGTAATTCTATAGATGCATGAAATCTTTGTGTAAAAACTCTCATTCTTGATTGGATAATTGAAACTTCAATCAGTTCTCATGACATCATATGTTTCCCAAAGAAAGTATCCTTTTTTAACACCTTGTTTGGCAGTTAGTAAATCATCAATTTTTAAGTTTGAAGCTGGACCTATAGCAGGATGCTCGTCGTCACTGCATGTTATCAACCATCGCAGTTGTTCAACGCCTAACACCTTATTATGATTGATCCAATGAGTTGCTGCTGGAATTGTAGATTCGTCTCCCCAATAATAGCCCACTATGAAAAATTCTTCATGCTCGGGAGTTTCGAATGCTACTCTGTAGTCCAATTGATGCATGTCTTTAAGAACGGCATTTGGGAAAATGGCATCAAATTCAGCAACCCAAGCATCATATGCAGGAAACACCCCTGGTGCGGGTTTAGTCCAAGGATGCTCTTCAAGTGGGTTAAGTTGGTATTTTTGTGTAAAAACTCTCATGTTTATCCTTTCAAAAGATTTGACAAAATATCAGAAATCTTGTATAATATACTTATGACTACACACTCACGTTTTGGATTTTGTTGCAAATGGCTCAATGACCCTGAGGAATGCGGGGGTATGAAAGTCAATGCTGTGGACCGTGATATAAACGGAAGATCAACTACCATGCGCTGGCTTCGAGAGCACAAGGACGAAGCTGACCAGCGTCAGTGGGACATCATGAACCATAATGCTGCCGCGGCCCTCAAACTGGTCGAGCGTGTGGGTGCTATGGAACCCGAGCGCAGAATGGTGCGACTGGGCAGTGAAATGTTACAAGGCTACACCGAACCCTCCTGGATTGCATGGTGGCAACGACGTGAAATTCAAGATCATTGCGAACGCATATTTGCGCCGGTTGGTGACACTGCTCGGCGTCTGGGTGTTCGGCTTTCCTTCCATCCAGGACAATTTTGTGTGCTGGCAAGCGAATCGGATGAAATTGTCGAGCGGTCCATACTTGAATTTGAGTATCACGCTGATATGGCCCGGTGGATGGGTTACGGCACTGACTGGCACGATCATGGGTTTAAGATCAATGTGCATCTCTCGGGCAAAGGCGGCCCTGCTAAGTTTTTGCGAACTTTGAGCAGGCTAAGTACAGAAGCAAGAAACTTAATAGCAATAGAAAATGACGAACTCTCAAATGGACTGGATGTTACTTTGGCCGTGGCTGATCATGTGGCTCTCACTTTGGATATCCACCATCATTGGATCAACACCGGGGAATACATTACCCCCACGGACTCACGTGCGCAACGGGTGCTTGACTCTTGGCGCGGTGTGCGTCCTGTTCTTCATTACTCAGTATCTCGTGAAGACTGCCTTGTCGATCACGTATCCAATGTAAAACCCGACTTGAGCGCACTGTTGGCACAAGGTTACAAAAAGCAAAAACTTCGAGCACACAGTGACTTTTATTGGAACCGTGCTGTGAATGACTGGGCACTGACATTTGCAGATCAGTGGGACATTCAATGCGAGGCCAAAGGCAAGAACTTGAGCCGAGATCAATTGTACCAGCAATGGCTGTATTCTCGATGAATGATATTTTAACCGGCATCTTTGATTGGATCAAAAGTGATTACAAGACCCACCCTTTTAGGTTTGTCATGGAAGTATTGGCTTGGGCTATCAGCATTGGTTGCAGTATTACAATGGCCTCCACTGTACCAACACCACCCCTTCTGGCCCTTTACCCTGTTTGGATTACTGGTTGCGCTATCTATGCCTGGGCTGCTTGGACTCGCAGAAGTTTTGGGATGCTGGCTAACTATGTTCTGCTCACGACTATTGACTCCATTGCGTTGATTCGCATGCTGGCAATGTAACAAAATTGTAATGCATTTCTCCGTAAATACTTTATGGAGAAAACATATCGCAGCATCTTTATCTCCGATGTTCACCTTGGTACCAAAGAGTGCCAGGCAGATCGTCTTAACAACTTTCTCAAGCACAACACCTGCGAATCTCTTTATCTAGTTGGCGATATTATTGACGGCTGGAAGGTTCAACAAAACCGACTGCGATGGAAACAAAGCCACACCAATGTGGTTCGCAGGATCTTAGGCCACGCCAAACGCGGCACACGAGTGGTGTATGTGGCCGGCAATCACGATGAATTTTTACGCCCAATGATACCTGATGGTATCACATTTGGGCATGTGGAAGTTCGCAATCAATGTGAACATGTGGGTGCGGATGGAAAGCACTACCTTGTGACCCATGGCGATCTATTTGACGGTATCACTCGACTGGCACCTTGGCTGAGTTTTTTAGGAGATAAAGCATATGATTTCATACTATTTCTCAATACTAAGTTTAATTGGATACGTCACCGCCTGGGTTTTGGGTACTGGAGTATTAGCCTGTATCTTAAGCATCGCGTTAAAAAGGCTGTAGACTTTATATTTCAATTTGAACGCAATCTCACTGACTACTGCCGCAAGCGTGGATTTGATGGGGTGATATGCGGCCACATCCATCACGCAGAAATCAAAGACATTGGCGGCGTTGTTTACATGAATGATGGCGACTGGGTTGAATCATGCACAGCATTGGTAGAACATCATTCAGGTGCATGGGAAATTGTAACATGGACACAACGAAATGACAAAGAAGATACTGATAGTAACAGACAACTTGCCGGATCAAATTAATGGTGTGGTTACGACCTACAAGAATTTGGAGGCACATGCGCTTTTGGATGGGTATCAGCTTGTTTATATTGATCCCGGGCAGTTCCCCCACCGTGATTGTCCTGGCTACAACGAAGTCAAGATTGCCTATCCCCGGGCGCTACGCCAGAAGATTGCGGAGGTGGGTGCGACTCATTACCATATCGCCACAGAGGGTCCTCTCGGTGTGTCTGCTAGACACCTGCTTGAGCGTGACGGTATACGGTATAATACCGCTTATCATACTCGCTTTCCTGAAGGCATAAAAAAACTTGTGGGTGTGCCAGAGTTTATTACCTGGGCCTACGTGCGTTGGTTCCACAAACATTCGGGCAAAGTGCTGACCACAACAGACACCATGGTCAACGAGTTAAGAGATCAAGGCTTTGACGGCACTGTGATCAGTTGGACACGCGGTGTTGACCGACAAGTGTTCAAGCCTGACTGGCGTGATCCTGCAGAAAATGATCGTCCCATACTGGTATGCGTGAGCAGAGTTTCAAAAGAAAAGAACCTTGATGACTTTTGTGCCATGCAATATCCTGGTGCTAGAAAAATCATGGTAGGTGATGGTCCCTACAGAAAAGAACTGCAACAGAAATATCCTGACGTGGAGTTTGTGGGATTTAAAACTGGTGCAGCACTGGCCGAATACTATGCACAAGCAGATGTGTTTGTGTTTCCATCTAGATGGGAAACATTTGGTCTGGTCATGATTGAAGCCATGGCCTGCGGAACGCCAGTGGCAGCGTATCCTGCACCAGGACCACTAGATGTGATTGATCCGGGAGTTACAGGTGTTATGGATCAAAATCTAGCCACTGCCACATACAAATGCATGGGACTGGATAGAGAAACTGTGTGGCAAGGCAGTCAGCGATGGAGTTGGCAACTGGCCTGGGAGATATTTCGAGACAATCTGGTGTAATAAAATTGTAATTTCTCAAATATAAGTAATATAACCGACCACAACGATTGAGTGGCGCTGGAACTCGTAACCAGCATAATAGGACTACATAGTCCTATTATTTTGGCCGTAAATAAGGCATGTGGCCCACCCTGTTTATACTTGTGTTTGCGCCCATGCAGTCATGGGCTGTGAACCTAAATGATTGCACCAAGATTAAAGATCCCGAGCAAAATGCCATGTGCATGGCTCAAGCCACCATAAGTATTAACCATTGTGATAAAATTAAAAACTTGTCACTTAAAGAAGATTGTATCCATTGGGTGCGCAAAGAACAACGCAGACTGGTCTGGAACTACAACAAAAAATAAACACTGGTAAATACTTCAAAAGGACACAGCCTATGAGTTGGTTCAAACACAAACCTCCCCGATATCCCTCAACACCCCGCCCCGCTGCTCCGCATAGAACAAGCCCAGCTACAGAAAAAGCCAAACAAAAAGCCAAAGAACATGCGCCTCCTCCAATTAACCAGTCAGACTAAATGAAAACAATTGCGCTGTTCTTACATCAGCCCAGATGTTCAGTACAAAGTGGCAATGGCATAATACAATCACTAACTCCTTACTATAGATTTAAAATTTTTACACGACATCAATTGGAAGACAATTTCTTTGATGATGTTGATTGTGTGGCATTTCCTGGCGGCATGGGCGATGCAGACACATACGACTGGATGCTGAAAGAAAATGCACCACGCATACGCACGTTTATCAATCGTGGTGGTAGATATCTTGGCATCTGTATGGGTGCATATTGGGCCGATCGCAATTACTTTAACATTTTGAATAATGTGCGAGCAGTACAATACATTCGACAACCTCACACTGACACACGACGGCCACATGCCAAAGCCTGTGCTGTCACTTGGAATGGTCAAGCTGATCGCATGTACTTTTACGATGGATGTGCTTTGGTAGGTACAGGGTTTGACACTGTGGCTAGATATGCCAATGGTGATGCCATGGCCATCATACAAGATAGAATTGGGCTAATTGGATGTCATCCAGAAAGCCAACAGTTCTGGTATGACAAAAACTATCTAAAGCCACATTGGCATCAAGGTCGTCACAATCAACTCCTGCAAGATTTTGTGCATGACTTGTTCAGCCGGTAGTTATCGACCTATATATGTTATTGGTTCGGCTTCTTGACGACGTTGTTGAGCAGTCTTGGGAAATAACTCATTGCCGTATTGCGGATACTTTTGTTGACGATCGTATGCCACATATATGAACAACCCGCCTACTGTTAGTATTGTTACCACAATAAACACACCTACAATTGCTTCATCTCTTACTTTTTTCATCCAAGCCGCACGGCGTGCAGCATAAGCTGCCTTTATTTTCATTTGTTGTGAGATAAGAATATTTTGTTCTTTGCCCAACTGTTTCATCATCTCTTCGACATCAGTATACAATGAACCAAGTTCCGCTGGGCTTTGATATATCATTAGTTCTCGCAATTCAACTTCCATTTGTTGCAGTTGTTTGCGCATGAGAACTCTCTGTAGAGCACGTTTACCCAAACTGTCGTCGCCTGTGTAAACTTCTGTCTTGGCACGGCGCTCTTCTTCTTGAAAAACTGCAATGCATTTGTGATAGTTGTCGTAATATGTGCCCAGATGTTCGCCAATTTCTTGGTAAATGCCAGTGTGCTCGCCTGAGTTGGCTTTTTTGTTCAGTTCAATTACACGATTTTTTTCTTCTATGTAGGCATTCTTCTGTGCGGTAGTTGGCGGCTTTTCGGGTGGATAGAGTTTTTGAAATTGACTGTCGAGATCCTTGAGCACATCTTTAACTTCTCCGGCTGCACCCTTGATGTCTTTGTAGAGTTTACAGCCAGCCTTGACCGCGGAGACAGCTCCGTTGGCCAGTGCAAAGAGTGTCAATGGATCCATATTCTTATTATTCTCGGATCACTTTCGCGAGAAAGCCCCGTAGTATATTTACGGGGCTTTTTGTTAAGTTCTAAGGTGTGTTTATTAAATTGCCGGAATTACAAGCCAAACAGCCTGACTCATGAGTGCAATACCTACACCGCCGACCCACAGGCTAGCCCAGAACAAGCTCATGTTTACGGCCAATATACTGGCAGTCAACAACACAATGGCAATTTGAAACAGCGACCCTGCATAGGTATACCAGGGACCACGCTGTTTGGCAATGCCGCGCTCGTGTTCTAATTCACGGGCCTTGGCCATGAGTTCTTGCTTGCCTTCGCCTGTTTTGGGATCACTTTCGTAACGATCAATTTTGGATTGTAATGACTGCATCTTGGGCTGATCTTTTGCACGAGCCGCATCATCATATGCCATTTCGGCCAGTGTTTGTTTGATTGACTTGGCTTGATAAAACGCCCAAGTGTTGTTGGCGTCAATGGTATTGTTCAATACCTTGCTGGCATTGCCACCGCCCATGAGTGTGTTAATGGCCAACAGTGCAGCCAGCACAGTGATTACCCATCCTGCTTTGTCTTTTATGTGTGCTTCACGTTCACTGCGCGAAATTGGTTTTTCTTCTGCCATGTTATTCTCCTTTCATTGCGCCAATTTTCTTAATGCCCGCCCTATCTTCTAAGATAGCAATGTGCTGGCGGTTCTCCATGATTGCATCCCGGTTTTTTTGGATTTCTTTTTCCATATCTTGACGCAGTTTTTCTCTAGCAAGTTCTGCTCCAGTGTTACTAGCCTGTTTGTTGTCTGTAGTAACAACCAAACTGACCTTTTGATTGAGAATGGTCACATCGTGTTGCAGCATGCTCAATGCTGATATTAGATAACCTACTGATCCTACCAAGAGCGGTAACAAAGCAAATAGTAATTTTTCTATGAATGCGCCCTTTTCGTGAGCGTCTTGTGCTGTTTTTTCCGACATAATGACTCCTTGACAAGTATTTATTGGCTCATTAAAAAAGCCCCTTACGGGGCTGAATTTATTTTGCTGGAGTCTTTTTTGCTCTAGGTTTAGCAGGTGCTCGTGGTTTCTTTACAGCAGGAGCCTTTGTGGCTGGCGCCACTGCTTCGACCTTTACTGGTTCGGCAACAGGTGCAGGTGGCACAACTTCTGCTGGTTTGGTAAACGTGTCCAAAACATATGATCCATCGGGTTTTTCTTTGTTAAAAACGGTGTAGGCCCAATAGCCAATCAACACAATAACAATAACGGCAAGTACAATTTCCATGATAAATTCTCCTATTGTGTATTTAGTATGCCTTTTTTGGATTTGCGTTTTTAGTGGCAGCTCACTACAAAAAGATATTGCAGAGCAGCATAAAAATCATATATAATACTACATAGGACGCTGGATAGGCCGGGTCCTATAGCAAACTTGCTTAATTAAGGAGAACACTATGTTTACAGCAGACGCATTCATCGACACCGTACAAATCGGTAAAAAAACTTGGGTTAACACTTTTGTGACCAATGAGGCCATGAAAGACGCAATGATCAAATTCGTTGACAACCAAGCCGACTACACCAAAAAAGCCATCAAAGCAACCACAGACGCCGCAACCACAGTGGCCACTGAAACTGTAAAGGCCATGCAAGAAGCTACCAAATTTGACTATGTTAAGTTTGGTGAAGGCATCATGAAGGCTTACACAGCAACTTCTAAAAAGTAATACTCAAGTACTACAATTGCCCTACAGATTGTAGGGCTTTTTTTTGGGTTGACCAATAATTCCCAATTTGCTATACTATGGACATATTAACGCAAAAGGAGCTTGATATGAAGAATATTCTAAAGATGGCTAAAACTATGGTAAAGACCTTTGAATACCAAGGGTTTGAAGATTTGACCCTTGAGGACCTGCGGCATATTGCTTTAGAAACAGGACAACCGTTTGGTATTGTGGCAATGTTAATATACGACCAGACCTACTACGATTAACACAAATGGTTGACCGGAAATTCCCAATCTGCTATACTATGGACATATTAACGCAAAAGGAGCCTAACATGCTTGCACTAGACAATATCCAATCAGTCCACAACACTGCTATTGCCGCCGCGCAACGGGCCGAAGCAGACTTCCGCGCCCAGCATGGCGAACCTGGCTACTGTGGCTTTGCCTGGGTGCATGTGAGTGAAAAGGCTTCAACCAAATTGGGCCGCGCACTTAAACAAGTGGGTTTCCGCAAGAGCTACCAAGGCGGATTGGATCTGTGGAACCCCGGTGGCTCAGGCACCCAAAGCATGGACATCAAAGAAGCCGGTGCCCAGGCCTATGCTGACGTCCTGCGCAGTTTCGGTATCAACGCATACATGAGCTCAAGAGCTGATTGACCAATAAATCTCAATCTGTTATAATTACATCATGAAGACACTAAGTTTTACAATTGAACTACCTCGACAACGCCGACGTGCGGTGGAGTTGTACTCACGAGACACTCCGTTTAAACCCAAGACAGAGAAGTCACGTGTGGCGTACAATCGTAAAGCCAAACATCCCAAACGTGATGAACATTAAACACCTGGCATCTGTTGTGGCTCTAGCAACCCTCACAGGTTGTATGACACCCAAAACATCACCGCCCATTGAAGTGGCCATGATGCCCAACGACTGCGGCAACAGAGAAGCCATCATAAACTGGCTTTCACAACAGGCCGCTATTGCTCAACAACCCTTGGAATCAGATGAAAACTTTCAAAGACATCGCAGACAAATTCGTGCTAAAATTTGGAACATGCGTTATGTGTGTCAGCCTATGTAGTGGTTGTGCTACAGGAACACCCAGTCTCACTGCCATGAGCATTGAAGATTTAAAATACTTCCAGACTGATTGCAAAATAGCCCCGCAACAAATTGCCATGTTGAACAGCATGCGGCGAACTGCTGATGATCAGTTGTTCAGCCTTAGTGGATGGACTGGGCAGGACAAAAGAGTTAATTGGTTGATAAACTGGCACATTCGTGAATTGAGAGATTACTGCTAATGAAAACGTCCCTAATTGCCCTATGCCTGGTACCTGTTATGGCAGTGGCCCAACAATGTGTGCTCCAAGAAAAAACTGTGAGTCGTGGTGCTGTGGTGATTGCAGAACGCAGTGAGCTTCGTGCAGAAGTAGTACCCGGATTCTCAGGCGGTCGCAAATGCGTGGTCTCTTTTAGAGCCAGGATTGGTGCAGATTGGCACACTGCCTTTGGTGAATATGAATGGTCTGGTGATCGCCCTAGAGAAGAAGCCTGCGGTGCGGCTGTAAAGCGAGCCGAGGATGCAGTGCGAGAGCGTGTGGGACGCAGTCAAGTCATGAGCGAAAAAATGCTGGTGTGCAGGGACAATCCTGATCTGGAAACCTTACGTTCAACCAATCCAGGTACTGTGGGCGAGCTGGCTCAATTTCGTCCGCATCCAGATCGTCCACAACAGTTTTGGCACAATGGTGCTCCGTGTAGGTACTTTTTGGACAGTGCCTACGTGCGCAATGACATCAGAACTTTTGAAGGTGTGATCTGTAAAGTGCATGATTCAAAATGGGTAGTGGTAGACAAATTTTGATTGACCAATATTTGTTTTTGTGTTAAACTTGTATTATCTTAACTGTGTGAGGTTTGTATGAAAAAACTTTTTGTTATATTGCCCATTGTGGCTGTGATGTCGGCCTGTAGTTCTACCAAAGAGCCAGTAGCTACTGTGCCTGTGATTGAGCGTGAAACTTATGATGCTCGTGCTATTCAAGCACAAGATCGCAGAGATGCCCAAGTTAACCGCAGTATTGAACAGGCACCTGCTTGGATGACCAAACTGCCTGTGAGCGACAATGCTGTGTATGCCAATGGCACCGGTGTCAGCAATGACATGAGCATGGCAGACTACAAGGCCAAGATGTTTGCTTACGGCAAAATTTGTATTGCAGCCGGTGGACGTGTGAGCCAGCAAGCCAAGATCTTCATGCAAGATACTGGTAGCGCCAGCCTTGAAACTAGCGAATTGGCCATCAAGAGCATGTGCCCGGCAGTGGATATTACCGGAGCAGAAACCAAAGAAGTCAAACGCATCAGCGAAGGCGGGCGATTCCGTAGTTATGTGTTGGTTGCACTGCCCACAGGTGATGCCAACCAGTTGCAACAACGCAAAGATCGGTTAAAACTGCAAGATCGTGCAGTTGTGCGCGGTGATCAGGTATTCCGTGAAATGGATGCCGCAGATCGCAAGCCTGAATAAACGGCGTATAAATAAAAGGCAGCTACGGCTGCCTTTTCCTATATCCAAATCATGCCCACAGATAACTCTCTTCAACTTGAGCAAACACACAGCCAGGCCTTGGCTGACGCAGGAATGTATGTTTTTATGGGAGAGGTGAATGACGAAAACATCAAGCCCATTATAGAATGGATCCTACATGAAAATCATGTGGCCAAGAAAAAGAAAAAAGAACTGCTGTTGATGGTGTGCTCAGAAGGTGGCGACATGGGTGCTGCCTTTGCCTTGATTGATGTCATGCATAGTAGCACTATTCCTGTAAAGACTGTGGGGCTGGGTGTGATCGCCAGTGCCGGCCTGTTGATATTCATTGCTGGCAATCGGGGTCGCAGAGTTCTCACACCTAGCACATCAATCTTGAGTCATCAATTTTCATGGAGCAGTGAAGGCAAGGCACATGAGTTATTTGCTACCATGCGAGAGTTTGAACTCACACAGGCTCGAATGGTCGCACACTATCAAGCCTGCACTGGCCTGGATCCAGAACAGATACGCAAGCATCTATTACCACCACAAGACATTTGGCTCAGCGCCGAAGAAGCCTTGGCCCTGGGCATCTGCGATCATGTGTCGGCAGTGACCAAAACTTAAATTATTTTCTGCGTTCTCTGCCCAAGGTGGTTACGTCAGTTTTGGGTTCGGCTTGGGTTTTTGCCGCACGAGCTCCGGGACCTTTCAGTCGTTGGCGATCAGTTTCAGCATCCAAATCAGCTGTTGAAGTTCTTGCTGCCACCCCTGAATCGGGTTCTTGAGTTTCAGCATTGTCGTCAGTTTTCTTACCTCTTTCGTTGCCCACACTAAATGCCAGCTTTCCACTGGATTTTTTGTTGCTTTGAAAATCACTGGCACTAAATTTAATTTTTCCAGTAAAGGTTGGTGGCCATATCACATCAAATTTACTAAATGCTACACCATCACCTTTTCTTTCTGTGAATTGATTTACCTGCACCAAGTTAGCACGACTCAACATAAACTTAAAAAATTCTGTGGTCAACCCAATGTCGTCATTCAAGTGCTTGATCACAAGTCTAGCCAAGCTGGCTATCACATGATAGCAGACCTTGTAGTCAGGCTTGTCTGTTCGAGCTGCAAAAATAGTCGGGTCATTTATGATTTCTTGCAATCGAGGAGTTAGTGCCCGTGGATCATTGGTCTTTTGTTGTAGATTTTCCAAAGCACTAGCTGCATCTGCAGAATCAATGTAACCAAATTGTTGTGCCAGGCGCACAGGTCCTTCGTATCCTTTTGCCCTACTAATGGTTCTTAATGCAGTGATAAAATCTCCATACTTGCCGCCAGGTTCCAGCATGGCTTTATCTTTGTCTGTAAATCGTTCCGGATATTTGTCTATGATTTCTAATATGGAAGTGGTGCTGGCAGCTCCGCCCTTGCCTTCAGCCTTGTTACTAATCCGCAGTTTTTCACCGTTGGGCCACATAATTTGACTGTCATACAAAGGTTCATTTCCTGCTTCAGGATAAAACACAGTTGTAGCTGTGCTCCAACTCACTCCTAGTGGACCCAACAGTTCGCTATCTACCTTGGCATAACTGCCGCCCACATGTTTCCCTGCTACTAATCCCAACGGAGCAGCCACTTCGCCGTAGTCTACTCGTATATCTCTTTCATACTGCGCCAACCCGGGTACAGGTTCTAAACTGCCAGCCAGTGTGTTGTCTAATAATGTCTGTAGTTTTTGCGCAAGTTCTAAACCCACTTTGTCGTTGGCAGCTAACATCTGACTAGACTGAGCTGGCACACTGGCAATGCTCATATTTGTGTTGGTAGGAACAGCAAACTTTGGCTTTAGCTCAATCCTACTGATAACTTCTGCTTGTCGATTTTTGCCTGTGCCTGTAACACGAGTCTGTTCCCATGCCAGGCCAGTTTCTTTTTCAAACTCTGTAGGAGTCCAATGCATGCCCAGGTTGCCCATATCACGCTTGCTAAAAAATTTAAAATATGGAAATAACATACCATTTTGATCTTTCATTATGATCAACATACCAGCGCCTTGTTTTGCTGGCATGCGGTTTAAAAAATGTATATTTCCTTTTGTTAGGCCCAATGATGCAATTGCAGTTTCCAGTTCAGCACCTAGTTCTGCAACTGGCGCAGACGGAACTTGATCAGGGAATATCAAAAGATTGTCAATGGTGTATCTATTTCCTTGTGCATCAAGAAAATATATAGGTTTTTGTTGACTCTCTAGCCATCTTTTGGCCATACCACCTGCTGATTCTGATAGTATGTTGTCGAGTATATTGAGTAGATCACGCATTGCTTTTTCCGTAAGAATATGCTATACTTATGCAATCAACCAGGAGACCCAATGTCAAATCTAGTGCCCATTGTTATTGAACACACTTCCCGAGGCGAACGCAGTTACGACCTTTACAGCCGTTTATTAAAAGATCGTGTGATCATGTTGGATGGCGAAGTTTCACAACATAGTGCCAGTTTAATCTGTGCGCAGTTGTTGTTTTTGGAAAGTGACAATCCTGAAAAAGCCATCAGCTTGTACATCAATTCACCAGGCGGAAGTGTCACAGCAGGCATGGCTATCTATGATACCATGAACTTTATCAAGCCTGCAATCCACACCATTGTGATGGGACAGGCTGCCAGCATGGGCTCGCTGTTGGCCACAGCAGGTGCCAAAGGACAACGCTACATTCTGCCCAATGCTCGACACATGATTCATCAGCCCTTGGGCGGTGCATCAGGTCAGGCAACAGATGTAGAAATTCAAGCAAAGGAACTATTGCGTTGGAAAACGGTGTTGACAGATATATATGTAAAACACACTGGCAAGACCCACACGCAACTGCGAGCAGACATGGAACGAGACTTTTTCATGACTGCCGGTGAAGCAGTTGAATATGGTCTTGCTGACAAAATTCTAACCACTCGTGACACTTAAACAAAACTTCTGTTCCAGCCCTTGGTTCCACATGCGAATCAACAATGCCGGGCACTATGAATACTGCCGCTGGGCTGACAAGAGCCAACGCACTCAAACAGCACATATTCAATCAGTATCACCGCAGGAGTTTTTTCAACAGCACATGACACCCATACGCCAACAGTTATTGGCCGGGGAACAGCCTGCAGGATGTGGTGAATGTGCTGTGATGGAGCAGAATCTCAAGGTCAGTGGGCGTCAAAAACAACTGCTCAAGGTGGGTGTTCGGCTTGAACAGTTTGAAAAGACTTTGGTTAGTTCACCTTGGCGGGACACCTTTGTGGCAGATCACTTTGATCAACTGCCACAGGACTGGCAAATTGATCTTGGCAACTACTGCAATTCTGCTTGTGTGTTTTGTGATCCGCACAGCAGTTCAAGATTGGCTGCAGAATGGCAACGCATAGGATTCACTCAGGATTTACCGCCCGCCAACTGGACTGATGATCCTGTCCTGATTGATCGGTTTGTAGATACCTTAACACAAAGTTTACACATTCAATATCTGCATTTCATTGGTGGTGAAACTGTAATCACTCCTGCATTCAAAACCATACTTCGAGCTCTAATCCAAGCCGGCTTGAATCGCACAGCCACCATTGGATTTACTACCAACCTAACTGTGTGGGATACTGGTGTAGTAGACTTGTTGAAACAGTTCCACGGCGTAAATCTTGGTATGAGTGTGGAATCATTTGAAATTGTTAATGACTATGTGCGTTGGCCCAGTAAGTTGCCTGTGGTGTTAGAGAATCTTGATCGTTGGCAAGAATTAGCTGGTCAACAGGGGTGGTTATTGCAGTTAAGAACCACTCCCACCTTGTTCACTGTAGGCAGTTTGTTGTCAATCTATGACTATGCTTGGAATCGTGGAATCTGTGTAGAGAGTTGTAATTTTTTAGCTGAGCCAGCAGTCATGCGTCCATCTGTGTTGCCGTTAAGTTATCGATCAGCAATTATTTCTCGCATGCGCACCTGGCTAGACCAACATCCAGTATCAGGAGATACTGTTATTAACATTCGAGATCCTAATGTTTTACAGCTACAAAATCATCAAGACCTGCAAAGCTATGTGAACTATTTGGAAAATATGCCAGACGAAAGTGATCGGCTACCTGAATTGATGGTGTTTTTGAAACAGCTCGAAACCAGCCGTGGCAACTCAATTTTGACTCACCTACCTGAATATGAAGAACTTTTCAGATCTGCTGGCTACTGAACTGCATCTAGCAGTTTCAATAAACAATACAACTTATTCAGTTGGCTGGGCTATGCCATTGGAATTTAACGCCAACAATACTGTTACTGTGGATGGTGAGGAAATACTTCCCAAATACCAGTATCTAGCAGTTGACGGAAAACTAACCATACCTGAACCATTTTATCGGTGGTATCACCGAGTGTCGGGCCAAGGATGGTTGTTAACACCTCAATAGTACCAAGTGCGGCTGGCTCTGCTCATTCTGTAAGAATGAATAGTGTCGCCCCACGCTACCAGCATTTCAAATACTCTATTAAAAAATTTAGCAATCATAAAAATCCTTTGAATTCTTGACTGAACTCTCTTTGGAATCGTTCAACATCAAATACGTCCATTGGACGTCTGCTGGCAATATATGCTTCCAGTTTGGACTGGTATCCCAAATCGGGAAACATCTCGGCCAGGCGTTCTAATAATTTTGTCATTAGTTCGGACATGGTTTTCTCCTTCTCAGTATTTACCACTAGTGCTAATGGTTTCTACTAATAGATAATGGTTGGTTGACCAATAATTCCCAAACTGTTATAATTAGTCTATGAAGAAATTAGATTGGTACATCAAGTGGGCTGCCACCACAGTAATCTGTGCAGGGGCACTTTGTACGTCACTCAACATCTATCCTTTGGGTCCAATCTTGCTAAACATTGGAACGGTGCTGTGGCTTGTAGTCAGCATCATGTGGCGTGAAGCCAGTTTGATAGCAGTTAATGCCATAGTATTAGTGATTTACACCACCGGCTTGGTGGTAAAACTTTGGTTGTAATTGACCAATAAATCTTAATCTGCTACAATCAGCACTTACAACGCAAAGGCACCTATGGAATTTTATGTCGAAGCAGGTCCCAAGACCAAAAAGTTTATTGAAAGTATCTTGCCCAGCATGTTAAGTCAGTTGGGACTTACTAACAGTAAAAAATTGTTAATGGTTAAGATGGACCCGGAGCTCAAGGACATGGGAACCACTGTGCCCATGCCGGGCATTGACACTTATCTTGTGGTGATTAAACCCTCACGGAACCTGCATACACTGGGTTCTACCCTGGCCCACGAACTGGTGCATGTACGGCAGTTGGCCCGGGGTGTGCTAAAAATCACGCCCCGAGGCCGCACTTGGCAGGGCCGATTCTACTCAAAGAAAACACCATACCTGCAACAGCCCTGGGAACTTCAGGCCTTTGCCCAGCAGGAAATTGTGTTTCGCAGGGCTATAGACTAATACTTTAGTACTAGTTTTTTCGGTTGACCAATAATTCCCAAACTGCTATAATACACACATAGACAGCAACAAAGGAGCCAGAATGTTTTACATAGTCGCAAAAGGTACCGGACTCATCGTTACAGACGGTCCCCACCGAACCCGTGCATACAAAACTTTTGGTGCCGCTCGTGCCACCCGCACCCGTCTTTGCCGCAAGGCAGGTTGGTCAGTGAATGACTTGACCATTGTGGACACCAAGCACTACCAAGCCCCTATGGTAGAACGCACCAACATCATGACTGGCAAGAAGTTCATGGAAGATGTGAACACGCCTTACTTCTGCTCGCCCTCGTCAGAATCCTACTGGAGCATGTGATATGAAAGTTGTTTACAATGGTATACTTGGAGGTTGGTTCATTGTGCGCGGCGCACACCAAACACCCATCAGTGGCAGGTTTGAAACCAAAGAGGCCGCACTGGCTCATCTTCGCAAACGCAACCCGTTTCATACCGGAATCTAAACCATGACACTCTACACCATCCGCTGGACACAGCCCTACACTGCCTGGGAACCCATGGAGTTCCCCATCCGAGACCTCTCCCAGGCCCGTGAAGTTTTAGCAAGGATCATGGCAAAATGAAACAAATCACCTGCCCGCATTGTGCGGATACCTACCCAGACTTTGATGTGGCTCATGTGTGTAGTCGGGGACCATATGCCCCCAAACTCAAACCCCGAATGAACGAACGAATTAAACAACTATGGGAAGAATCTCAACATTGGAATGGATCGGATGACGGTCGTGGTGGGTTAAAAATACTTGAGAGTGTAGAAAAGTTCGCCGAGTTGATTGTGCAGAAATGTGCCGACATTGGTGAGCAATATGCTGACGGCAACTACGAAGTTCGCAATCAGATTTTGAGTCATTTTGGATTGGAAGAAGAATGAAATGGTTTGCTGAAACAACCGATTGGAAAGACTCTGTACCCAACGGCATCTACCTGCTGGATGATGGCAAGAGCAAGATGTATGCTTTCCGAGCCCGGGGCACAGAAGCCATCAAGGTGTTTCGAAATCCCATCCGCATGGACATGCGTGGGCGCAAGTTTGTGGTGAATCCTGTGCAGTTTAAAACCCAAGTGTCTGCACCCGAACCCGAAGGCCGTACATGGACGGTGAAAGGTAGCAAGGGCGACACCTACCAAGTGAATGAGGTGCGTGGTGATTGGTCTTGCACCTGCTCAGGATTTCGATTCCGTGGGGACTGCAAGCATGTGAAAGAACTGCGCAGTTAATGGCCAAACCACCCAAAAAGCCCGCTGAAATATGCGGGTTTCCTTTTGCTTCCTTAAATATTTGTCCGCAGGCCCTAGGCTTGTTTTTTTAAGGAGTCTATTTTATGGACAATGTGTTATCTAAGGCCAATGGCCTATTGGTCGGTATTATTGATATCGGCATCAAGTTGATTGCCGCTGGCGTCATTCTGCAAATCCTTTTTGGTGCCGCAGTTCCGTTCTTGGCAATCGATGTGACCGCAAGTCTTATCAAATTCGTGGGTGCCCTTGGCTCTCAAGGTTTGGTTGGTTTGGTGGCATTGGCAGTGATCTATTGGTCCTTCAACAAGAAGTAAACTCCGATAGCGCAAACTAAAAAGCCCCTTGCGGGGCTTTTTTTATGCTTGGTCTACAAACTTCTTGAGTTCTTCTGCCTTGTTGATAATATCCGTTGTGGACGGAAAGTCTGGCATGGTTGGGAACGAAAGGCTTCCACGATTAGCGTCGGTCAACTTGGAATGATATTCATTGGTCAGTTCACTGCGTTTTTCGTAAATTGGCGCCTGGAGGATTTCCTTGGCCAAGGTAAGAAGTTCAAGACGGATCTCGTAAGGTGTTTTGCTCATGTTATTCTCCTTGTGTGTGATGTGTGTTATCCGGTCCCGCCCCTTGCAGGACCGGATTGCTACACGAGCATGATTACTTATGGCTGGTAAATTGGTACCACACAAAAAGTGATGGCGCCCTTGGGTATCATTCTATCTCTGCGAATGGCCATCACAGTTTCTATGTTGTAATAACAGTAGGCAGGATCAATTGGAATGCTGTAAATGCAAGCACTGCTTTCTAAATTGGCAGACTGTGCACCAGAAAATGTATTGAAATCTTCACTCCAATCCCACAACGTGGGCAGCGTGAGCAATCGCCATCCTGGTGCCATTTTGGCACGCCACCCCCAATGTAATAGTTTCAGCCTGTACCGATAAGGACTGCTATCTGGTGCATTGTGGGCCGGATCTACCCAATGATCTGATGGTGCCCATGTGGGCCAAGTCTGTGCCCAGGGAGTTCCGTGGATCATTTCTGGATGTAATCTTCCCCGGGCAAATTCACTATCACCACCGCCAACCACTTCGGGCAAAGGCATGGTATATCCAATGTCCATAAGTCCACGGAATCCCAAGCAGTGTCTTATGGTGTGATCTTGTGCAAATCCATCTGGAAGATATTCTCTTATGTTCCCACTCAACTCTTTGACCCATTTGGGTAGATGATTCCTGCTGGGTGTAGGCGCGTCAACTGGTAGATGAGTGAATCTTGGGTCATCGCAAGATTCCCAAGTTAAGTAATCTGTTACTTGAATGCTTTGATTTGGTATCACTTGTAGATGTAGTTGATGGTATCGGGATTTTCGCGCAATTCTCTGGCACCGTTCTTCAAGTGAAAGCGTCGAGCCATTTCGGTCTTGGGACTCAGTGTCACATAGGTTTGGATACCCGGAAACTCTGACTCAATTGACTTTTGGGCCGCTATGATCAAGTCACGTCCTGAGCCAGCGGTGTACGACCAAATGGTGTAAAATACCGCAGTTGTGGCGCTCTCAACCAAGCCGGCCATGTCCTCTACTGCGGCAGGAATTACATCCAAAAACTTCACACAGGTAATAGCCTGCGTTTTGTCTCCATCTTTGAGCATGTAGATTCTGCTGTTGCTGTTGATACGGTCACTCACAGGAATCTCAGGGCGAACAGGATCGTCCTTGAGCAGTTTTACAATTTCTTCGGTAATGGTTGTTATGGTATGCAACATAATGTACGCTGTTATTATCCTTGCACAGGTATTTATGAAGGCAAAAAAAGTTTGGGGAATTACCCCCAAACTTCTTGGTATCGTTTGATGGCAAAGTACCGAGCCAGTTGTAATCGAGTGCTTACGTAGTCAGACAACTCATCATCTTGGTCGGGTTGACCATGAACGATCTTGGCTCTACGATAAGCACAACAGAGGGCCTCGTCATCGACTTCAATTAGAGTTGGATCAACCCCTTGCAGTCGAATTAACGAGAACCTTAAGGGATTACTTCTTAGCAGCTTCGGCTTTTTTATCGCCAGTCGGTGCACTTTTGGGATCGGCCTTGGCAGGAGCACTGGCTGCAGGAGCAGGGGCAGTGACAGCAGGCTTGGCTTCTACTTTCTTTTCTTCTTTCTTGGCAGGTTCGGCTGCAAAAGCGGTAACTGCAAAAGCAGCGGCAATGAGTGCGATCAATTGTTTCATAGTAATCTCCTTTGATTTGAAACTGTAACAAGAACTTTCCTGCTACACATATACAACGCGGCAGCCCTCAAATGAGTTTACGTGTTTTGGAGAGATTGCCAAAACATTTTATTTTGGCAAATGTTGGGCCAAACTGTATTGTGTTTCTAACACAAACTCCGTACAATAGTGGAATGCTGTGCAACACAGCTACATTAAAGAAAGGTATTTTATTATGATGCGTTTTAATCCTGAAACCAAAACTTTTAAACTGTTCAACGCTCTGCGTAACGGTGAAGCAATTTCTGCCAGCCAAGCTGAAAAGCGTTTTGGCATCAAGAACATTTCGGCTGAAGTGTCTCGTGTTCGTCAAGCTGGCTTTGCAGTTTATGCCAACAGCCGTAAAGCTGGCAATGGCGTGCAAGTCACTGAGTATGTGATTGGTAAGCCTTCACGCAAGTTGGTGGCTGCTGGCTATCGCGCTTTGGCCATGGGCCTCGTTTGAACCAAACTCGCTGATCCGTTCACAAGGATCACACAGACAAAACCCTACATCTAGTAGGGTTTTTTCTTGACTGAAATTGAAATTTATTGTATAATCATCATATGCTTAAAAAACTCTTCCAGCGTTTGGGTCGATATCGCATAATCATGGACCGTGTGCATGGTGAGCCTTACTTGGAACGCTATTATGTGTTTCTCAAGGACAGGAAACGATTCCCATTCAATGTGTTTGTACACAAGTTTCTAAAGTCAGATCCAGACGACGTGCATGACCATCCGTGGCCGTTTGCCACCGTGATCTTGAAAGGTGGTTACTGGGAATGGCGCCCACAGTTCAATTCCCGGGGCGAAAAGATCGGCGAGATTGCTCGTTGGTGCAAGCCAGGATCATTCCGTTGGGCCAGTGCCAACACCTATCACAGGGTAGAGCTGGATCCTGATGTGGAATGTTGGACTCTGTTCATGCCCGGTATCAAGCAAAGAGACTGGGGCTTCTTGGTTCGTAATCAATGGGTGCAGTGGGAACAATATTTGGCAACAAGAAAGGCTGGGGTATGATTAGGTTGATTTGGAATTTTATCATGAAGTGGGGTTGGGATTTCAATCGCGATCTCCGTGATGGCAATATGCCAGCAGACACAGTGCGTGGAAGCAAAGTGTCTCGACTGCTGAGAACATCTGAAGACGTAGATAGTGATCAAGGGCTCAATATCACAGTGCGCAACGCCATGGGCGGTAAGATTGTGACATTCCGTCAATATGATCACAAGACCGATCGCCACAGTCACCGTTTGTATGTGGTTCCTGATGAAATGGACTTTGAACGTGAGTTGGGCAAGATGATCACCCTGGAATCCATGCGAGGCTGAAAGTAAATACATTATGGAAATTGCTGAATTTTTAATGTGGTTGGGCGAAGTCTCAACAGTAACGGCCCTGGTCATTATGGCATTCAACCTGTTGGTGTTTTGGATAGCTCGACGAATCGAAGCCCGGATTGAAGCCCGACTGACAGAAGAACTGGGCGAGATTGCCCAGGATCTTGAAGCGGAAAAGCTAATTGCACTCACAGTAGAGGTTGACGGAGATCAGTTTTTGTGCTACAATGCACAGACCATGGTGTTTGTGTGTCAGGGTCGAGACCTAGAAGAAATACGCGAACGGTTTCGGCAAAGGTATCCTAGCAAAAGCGCCGCAATTTACAATGGTGATGAGTCAGCCGTAAAAACACTCAAACAGCAACTGAAAGAACTGAATGAAAATAGCCGTAGCATCGGATCTGCATCTTGAATTTGGAGACTTGTATTTTGACAACAGCGACCATGCTGATGTGTTAATCCTTTCAGGTGACATTTGTGTTGCGGCTGATATTGGCCGTCCAGACCCGCACGGTATTTTGGAAAGTGCTAGAAGCAATAGAATTGTGGATTTTTTCAAACGCTGTTCGTTTCAATTTCCGCATGTGATTTATATCTTGGGCAACCATGAACACTATCATGGAGACTTTGCTACCACTTACAATATTATCAAGAGCATGTTGGAATCTAATTTTTTGAGCAATGTTTACCTATTGGACAATGAAATCAAACAGATTGATGATGTCACATTCATTGGTGGCACCTTGTGGACAGACATGAACAACGAAGATCCCATCACACTGTATCACATGAAGAGCATGATGAATGACTTCCGATGTGTGCGCAACACCACATTGGGTACTAATGTTAGATTTTTGCCCGAAGATGCAGTTGAAGAACATCGCAGATTTGTGGGTTATATACAAGAAATCATCCAAGGCAAGTTTGATCAAAAGTTTGTGATTGTGGGGCATCATTCGCCCAGCAGATTATCTACACATCCGCGTTATGCAGATGACACTATCATGAACGGCGGCTACTCCAGCAGTCTTGATGACTATATTATTGACCATCCGCAGATTCGACTGTGGACACACGGGCACACACATCATGACTTTGACTACATGATTGGCAGCACCCGGGTGGTGTGCAACCCAAGAGGCTATATCAACTATGAGGAGTCAGCAGACAGATGGCAACTGATCACAGTAGATATCTAAAGTGGATTCGATACAGTGGTGCTTCGGTGGTTTTCTCACTGAACCCACTGCATTGGAGCTTGGTGCCGCGGGCTTGCCGTGAGTACAATGATGGCTGGCCCAGTCCCAACGAACGCACCTGGCGTGCAAGTTGGTTATGTTTGACTGTGCGTTTTTGGGTAGATGATGGAAGTTGGTAAAAGTAAATGACTCCTGAACAACAAATTAAAGCTGCCGAAGATTGGGCTAAACTACGAGTAGAGTCTGCAGAGCGTGAGCGTGATGAAGCATTGGGCTTGGCCAGTGCGGCACACTTAGAATTGATACACAGCATCAAGTATGGATTCAATCCTGGCACAGCACACAGTACATTGATCAGTGTAGGTAGATTGAGTCCTAAACTAAAAGAAAGAATGGATAGAATGTTAGGAGAACAAGAATGAAAGTATACATTAGCGGTTATCGAGATCACTGGATCTCACCTTACACCATGTTGGACTACATGTTCTGGTGGACTGACTGGTCCAAATGCGCCCGAGACAACACTGTGATTCGTTCACTGGCCGAAGAGCGTGAACACAAATATGTGGAACGTCCAGAGTGGACAGAACGTTGGAGTGATCGACTTGCACCCATCAGTCGTGCCATTGAATGGGTACTGGACCGTGTGCATCCAGCCATCAACTATGTAAAGATTGATCACTATGACACCTGGAGCATGGACCATACCTTGAGTCCTATCATTCTGCCCATGCTGAAACAACTCAAAGAAAAGAAACACGGTAGCCCGTTTGTAGACGATGAGGATGTGCCTGACGAACTCAAAAGCACTGCGGCACCTCCCAAGAAGAACGAGTGGGACACAGATGAAAACCACTTCAAGCGTTGGGACTGGGCCATGAGTGAAATGATCTTTGCGTTTGAGTGCAAGGTTGATGACTCTTGGGAAGATGCTTTCCGTGAAGGTGAACACGACATACTGTGGGTGCCTGTGGACAAAGACGGTAACGAAGTCGCCAAGGGCGATCACAAGTACACCGAAATGCGGCGTGGTCCCAACGACACCTACAAATGCGATTATGAAGGAATGAAGGTAGTGCAAACGCGGATTGACAATGGCTTCCGCTTGTTTGGCAAATACTACCAGGCCCTCTGGGATTGATTTTTTAACTCTAAAGGTGTTTATGGGCGAAACTGTGTTTGCAAATATGGTCAGTGACATGACTGAAGACTATCAAGAACTGGTTGAAGACAATAGTGTCAGCATAGAAGACTATGAACTGTGGAAGCGCGAATACACTTGGGACGCATTGATGAACATGAGATATGGACAAAGTTTCTGCAACCACTTTGGCATCCAAGACAATCGACTGTACTACGAACGAGATTGGGTCAAGTGCGACAGTATCATACGAGTTGACTGGCTTGCACGACCGTGAATTTCCACACGGTGCCTGGTTGGCCTGGGGCAGACCGTACGACACCATAACCAAGTGGGATGAAGTGTCTGTCTGGGGCATAGAAACATTTGGCCTGCCGGGCGATCGCTACATCACTCAAATCAACATAAATGAAATGGTATGGTGGTTTCGTGATCCACAGGATAGACTGTTATTTGTGTTGAGAAATGGACAGGCCCGATGCATAGAGTTGTCATTACAGACATAGCACTCATTGAGATCTTTCAATTGAAAGACCAACTGATTCGCGATGGCTTGGTCGTGAATGAAGATTTTGAATGGGCATACCATCCTCCACAGTGGGATGGGTTCACTCAAGAACGCCCAAACCATACAGTGTTTAGTTTTCGAGATCCGGCACTAGCAACATTTTATCAACTCAAGTGGTCATGAACATAGAACAAGATATTATTGACACAGCCGCCAAACAACTTGCCGCCGAGATTGACCGCAGTGTATTGAAAAGTATGGGCTACTACAAAGATGTACAATTGGTGCGTGATACCGGCACAGTGTTTGGCACTCGATATCACACAGTGGAACCACGCAATCTTGAATGGCAAGACAGTCGCCGAATGTGGGACGACATGATGTTGTGGTGCAATCATGCATTTGGAGAACTATCTTCACCTTGGAAGACCAATCCCAATGGACGCTGGTATGCCAACAATGCTAAATTTTGGTTTAGAGATGAAAAGGACCTGACCTGGTTCATGTTGAAGTGGTCATGATTGAATTTGTGTTTGACCAGCACAGTCATCATTTACAAAATGAAATGGTGCGGTGGTGTGAAGAGAACATTGGTCCAGGTGGCTGGTTGAATGAGCCTTACTATATCTGGCATGTTAGGGCGATATTTGGCAATACGTTTTTCATGTTCGAACACGAAAAAGATGCCACAGCATTTTCATTGAAGTGGAGATAAGTAGACTATGAAATGGATTTTGTTTGTGTTGCTGGCAGTAAACTTGGCTCATGCCAGGCCTGCACCAAATTCAGACTCAGTATTACTACTGAACTCTACCACTCACAAGGTTGAACTGAGTCGTAATGCGGACCGTGTGCGGGCTATTGCTTCAATAACTAAGATCATGACTGCTATGGTTGCCTTGGACTATGACAAGGATCTCAGCAGACGACTTACGCTGACCCGGCGGGTGGGCAGTTTTTTGCCTAGGCAACAATACACTAGAGAACAACTGTTAGAAGCCATGTTGGTAAAATCTGACAATGGTGCAGCCGAAACCTTAGCAGAAGACTACCCTGGTGGCAGAACGGCTTTTATTAAAGAAATGAATAGGCATGCTGAAAACTGGGATCTCAAGCACACACGGTTTGAAGATGCAAGTGGCTTGGGTGCAGGCAATACCTCCACGGTGCATGATGTAGCTGTGATGATGACTGTGGCTGCAAACTATTGGTTCATTCGCGATACCAGCACCAAAAAACAAGTGGCATTTGAAACTCGCTACAAAAAACAGATCCGAACCATTCGTTTGGCCCATACTTCGGGCACGATCCTGTTTACATTTGACAACATTGTAGTAAGCAAAACTGGACTAACTTCTAGTGCAGGTTGGTGCGTGGGCCTGGTTGCAGAACAAAATGCCCAACAGTATGTGATTGTGGTCTTGGGCAGTCGCAACAAAGCCGAACGCCTAAACACAGTGAAAAATATCATGTACAACCATGTGCTGGATCAAAATTTACAAACGCAGGAATTTGTCAATACATACAATTGATGAACCTGTTGAGACATCAATCCACCTTACAAATACGCCCAGGGGACAGCTTTCGCTATGCCCGTGAAATACTCAAGCCCTACGGCGAGCTAGACCGTGTGTTGGCCTGGTGCAAGACCGAACTGATAGCCGAATGGCGCTGGCAACTGGTTGAAGGCAGCACAGACAAAAAACCAGGCCGATACATTTTTTACTTTGATTCTGACCGTGACTTTTTTGCGTTTGTGCTACAGTGGTCATAAACCAATACTTCAGTAGTACTTGACACAAAATCCCTACCATGCTATACTTACAGCATGTTTTTAGGAGATTCAAATGAACGACTGGGACCGCGACAATCTTAACTTCCTGCTTAATGCAGATCGTGAAACCATGGAAGACTGGTATCACATGGCCACCGACGACGATTTTAAATATGCCGCAGACTTGTTCCGCCGTGCTCGCACTGAATTGGCCATGACGGAACTGGCTCTGGTTGATGACGAAGCAGTGGAAGACATGACCGAAGCCTGCTCTGTGTTATCAAGGTTCCGTCTGTGAAAAACAATCGTTTTGTGGTGATGTGGGACTGCAATGGCCTTGAGGCTGTGGAGCTGTTGCCCGATCCCGCTGAGACCACCTTTGCCCTACTCAAAGGTACAGAACCGCCCAAGCCTCCCAACATCATGCACTGGCGTCTCCGGGCTCAGTTTAACTCTCAGCGGCATTATGAAATCTATGTGTTTGAAACTGTGAAAGGCATCACAAAAGACGACATTGTTGAAATGTTTGAGGCCTCGCCCCAGACAGCCGCTGACACCATTCGACGCATCGGAACTGTGTTTCATAGTGATCGACAAACTCAGAAAGCGGCTATTGTATAGGTTGACAATTTAATCATAATCATATATACTACAAGGGCTAGCCAAGTATGGTACTAGGCGGCTCGAACCCAGATGCATTGCGCATCATTTTAAAAGGAAATTAAAAATGGCTGCAAAACGCCTTACTCGCAAACTCACTGACGTTATTGCCGAAGTTGAAACTCAACTCAAAGCACATTACAACGTCACACAAAAAGAACTTGATGCATGGCGCACCCGTGCAAGAGCTCTTAGTCACAAATACCCTGTCAGTTCAATGATCCAGATTGAAGATCTGTGGATTGACTATGAAGTTCAGCGTGATGTATTGCACAAGCACATTATCAACATCATGCGTAAATGGGATCCACGCATCTGCTCACCAGGATCCGCTTGCCGGTTGATTGGTAAAGACAATATCTATTTGTATGACGCCCAGCATCGTACCATTGCCGCAGGTATCTTGGGCTTTAGAGAAATTCCCTGTGCTGTGGTAGAAACAGAAGATCCAAACTTTGCAAGTTATGCCTTTGAGATGCTCAACGACACAGGTGTAAAACGTCTTACTCCTGGAGACTTGCACCGCAACGCCTTGGTACGTTACAAAAATGGCAGTCGAGATATCAAAGTGGTTCATGCTAGAACCATGCAAGATCAATTTGACGCCGCTGGTATTGACTTGCAAGACAAAGGCTCACGTGCAAGTGACAACCTGCGTGGCGACAACGACTACTTCTTCAGCCACTTTAAATATGCACAAAAAGGCATTGAGGTTGATGAAAAGGGCAAAGTGTTATTTGAAATTTTGAATTCTATCAAGATTTGCTTTCCACTGCAAGAAGAAATTGACCAAGGTGTTTACATTGGCCTGTTAGAATTGCACAAGTTGAGCCGTACCGAAACCACAGCGTTGCCCGAGTGTTGGATAGGCGAACTGCTAGATGTTGTTAAGAAAACATTCAAGAGTTCCGGGTTGATACATGCCAAGGCCAAAGTACAATGGGAACATGTGAATCCGGGCGGCACCTGGACTGCACCAACTGCCATGAGCAACTTCATGCGTGAGTTGTATATTCGCAACGGTGGTACCAAGTTGAGTTTGCCCTACCACGGCGAAGGTGCTAAAATGGGCATTACCGATGGCAATGTTGCCCCGGGCTTGTTTCCCGAAGGAGAACAAAAATGACCCTACAAGAATCACTTGAACAGTTTACTGCTCCGGTGTATGGCAAAACCAAACGTACTACAGAAACCTACAAAACAGTGGCAACACGTTGTAACGCCCAGTTGGTTCAATTCGTCCATGAATATCGATCTATAAAAAATGATCAGCAATTGTTGCGAGAAATCCGCAATGACATTGATGAAAAAATTCGTCGGTATCACGAGTACTGCATCAAGCAACGCGACAACATGGCTGCACACTACCATGAGCAAGGGGCCGACATCGAAACAGACTTTGAACATTTGATTCCGTTGGGACGCATTCGAGATCTGTTGTTGACCGGGGCAATCACTGTTGAACAGGCATTGAATGCACCAACAGTAAAGTTGAGCCGAGTAAAACACGCTCTACTCAAAGACGCCGGTTGGGCCAGTCACACACCAGACATGTGGCTGCCATTCCGACGGTACAGTCAAGTGTTTGAAGCTGAGTTTGAAACACATGATGGAACACCAATTGATCCAGAAACATGGACGCTGGAACAACATTTTGAATATTTCAAACATCTTGTAATTAATTGAGGACAAACACAATGACAGCTTGCACAGTTAAACAAACATCACCGTATCTAATCTACGAAATTGACCTAGAAAAAATCAATGCTCCAGTGGAAATTTCTGCAATTGTAAAAGGGTTTAACACAATAAATTATGTGTACACCTTTGAATACAATGACGAAATAATCAAGCACGGTATTAGTGTTGATAAAAAATCAATTCCTGGCGAACGCATCTATCGCCAGTCTGGGCATCTTGAAGGTTGGCTCAAGCAGTTGGCAGATGGATCAGCCGGTGATGACATGCGAGATATTGATAATAGATATCTCGCCAAAACAAATACTCGGTTAAATCGCAAAGGCATGAAAATTATCGTTCGCGATTTAACCAGAGTCGAAAGCCCGAGTGTTGCAGATGAACATTTTCATGTTAAACAACTTGAGAGACAACTGATCAAAGAATACAAGGATGCTCACTACAAGTTACCAATTGGGAATATCAAAGATGAATCCCACATAGACAATAAGCCGTATGTGGCAAAAACCACCATGGAAAAATTATTTGATTTTACCTAAGGAAACTGCATGAGCATTCTGCAATTTAATTGTCGCCCGTACACTGTGTTTGATCCTGCCAACCGAGAACACCGACGCTGGTACAATCAGTTTGTCACGCACAAGTCCTGGGGACGATGCCCATATCGCTTTATTGTGCCTGAGGACCATGGGGACTTGATCACCATGTGCCAGCGATCTTTGGTCAAGTACTATGTGCAACGCGAGTTTAAAAAGTAATACTCAAGTACTACAAAAGCCCTACTAACACTAGGGCTTTTCCTTTGGTTGACCGATAATTCCCGATCTGCTATACTATGGACATATTAACGCAAAAGGAGTTCCAAATGGAAATCACTATCACTGTTCCAAAACATGCTATCAAATCAGTCAAGGCTTACGCCAAAGAACTCAATGGCAAGACTCCTTCTAAGAAAGAACTGATGAAGTTCTTTGAGCAGGACATCGAGGGCTTTTACAGCGATACCTTCGAAGAAGGCATTGAGGATGCTGTGGAAAACTATTTTGGTTGACCAATAATTGCCAATTTGCTATAATAGAGACTAGTTAACACAAAAAGGAGTTGAAATGAAAGCACTGCAAGCCTACATTGATCGTCAGAACAAATGGAATGCCATGTTTGGCAATCACACACCTTACGAGGTTGCAACTGCGGCAGGTCGCAAGCGAGTGGCCGAAGTGATTGACTGCGCTCTCAGTCCTGAAAATTTGAGCTGTGATGGTGAACTGAGCCGGAGCCAAGTGCAGGCCCGTTACCGCGAACTCAACGGAGCCGCTCGGGACCTTGTGAAACTGGACCCTACTGTGGCCCAGTACATGTGTGAATTTGGTTGACCAATAACGGCCAATTTGCTATAATTTGATTTTAAACAGAGGAGTAGGATATGAGTACAAATTCACGCATTGGTGTCATGCATGGTGACAAAGTCAAATCAATCTACTGCCATTGGGATGGCTATCTGGAACACAATGGCCAGATTCTTGACCAGTACTATGATTCAGCCAAAGCCAATCAACTCGTAGCACTTGGTGATCTGAGTAGCCTGCGTCCTAGCATTGGTGAGAAGCATGCGTTTAGCCAGTTTGACCTGCCGCCAGAAGAAGTGGAAGCATACAAAGAGCTCACTCGGGACTGGTGCACCTTTTATGGCCGTGATCGCGGCGAAGTGAGTGTGTGGAAAGTTGCCAACACCTTTGAAGAATTCTTGGAGCAGGCAGACGGCTGTGGTGCTGAGTTCTACTACATCATGAAAGATGGCGTGTGGTATGTTGGTACCACTTACGAAAACACCCACCCCCTCAGCAAGCGTTTGACGCTGTTGAGCGAGGCGTTGGAAAGTACTACTGAAGTAGTATAAACAAAAACGGTTGACCAATAATTGCCAAAATGCTATAATATGGATATGTTAAGCAAAAAGGAGTTCAAAATGGAAATTGAATACAACATGACTGGTGCCGTGCAAGACTATGCCATGTTCACCGAACTCGGCAACGCCGCAGTTCACGCCGTGGTTGTGAGTGCCCGTGAGAACAAGTTGACGTGGCCCCAAACCTACCGCGCTCTGTGTGCATTGAGTGAGCAGGCAGAATTTGGCGAAGCCACTGACACCGCTGTGCGCGAATGTGTGTACTCCGCCCTGGGCTTCCGTACACCTTTTTATTGCTAAGGAGCCAAACATGATGGCAGGTTTTATTGACGTCACCGGCCGGAGTGCTCGAGACGTGGCTCGCTTGGGCCATGCTGATGATCACACCCCCGAAGAATACCGTCCACGTCGTGCTGTGCAAGTCACACCCGGTGGCGGGCATCCCGGCTATGCTGTAGCAGATGTGTGGGCCGCGGCCTGTGCCGCTCAACGCATCAACGGTGAGTATCTGAAAGAGGGTCGCAACATCATGGGCGAGCAGGGCGAAGTGCTGAGTACCACGCCACGCAATCGTGACGTCATGTTGCAGTTCCTGCATCACCCCGAATGTCTCCTGCCAGAAGATATTGCAGAAGGTGCGGAATGCCAGAATTTCCTGCGCAATGATCTTACCTTCCGTGCGCTCAAGGGTCAGCTGAATGACTTTGATCAAGCCACCTCAAAGGTGCTGGCAGTAACAAATCGTTTCTTTCCGCAAAAGCACAAATATGAATTGGCTGTGATTGCCTGCTTGCCCCAAAGCCGTTTGCGCAGTATGGCTCGTCAAGAACATCAAGCCCGCATACAGATGGCCCGTGGTGGTACGGTTGGCTCTGTTGGTGACAAGGTGGGCATGGATGTGGAGATTGTGAGTGCCAATTACAGCCAAAACTACAACATCTACTGGATCACTGCTGTGAATGTTGCTGACCAGCCTGTGTTCTTCAGCTATCGTAATCCACTTGCGGCAGGTGATCGCTTCAGCATTGCCGGCACAGTAAAAGGTCACCGCGATGGTAAAACTCAACTGAACCGTGTTAAAATTGTATAAGGAAATGTCATGAGCAAACTCATAATTGGATTCATTTTAGGCTTGGTGGTTAGCGCCGTTGGCTTTTCGGGCATTGCTCGAATGTTTGACCGAGGTGTGCAAACTATCCAAACCCAAAGCAAGGAATTGGCCCAGTGATTTGGGCAAATCAAATCAAAATTATTGCAAAAGTGGTTGACCAGAATCTGCTCTTTTGCTATAATATTGATATGTTGAGCAGCGATGCAAAACATTTTTTAAACTCTGTAAGTAAACTTTGAAAGGCAACATTATGTCCGCAACTGAAAAAACTTTTACCGTGGCTGGTACCGCAATCAACGCCGATGGCACCGTTAAGGCTCGTTTTGCAAACGACCTGGTGGCCCGCATCAAGATCCTGAACAAGGCTGGATGCACTGAGATCAACTTGGTAGAATTGCCCCGTGCAATGACCAAGATGGAAGCCCTGCAACACCTGCAGACCCTGGGCATTACTGAAGGTGATGCTGGCTACGTGGTAGCCAACAAGCTGGCCGAACGTGCCAAGGTTGCCAAGAAAGGCGAAGTCAAAGTGGTTGCCACTGGCGTCAAAGCCAAGGCTAAAGCTACTGTTACCGCTGAGCAATTGGTTGAGGCTGCAAAGGCCTGATTGCTAACTTTGCACACAAACAAGGCGACTTCGGTCGCCTTTTTGTTGATTATTTTGATCAAATCATAATTACTACATGCAAGAAACAGATCCATTGTATGAATTCGTGCGTACAGTAATGCTGGAGGTCATGGCAGTTTTGTATGCCAATGGTCAACGGCAACTGCATGTGGGTGCCATGATGCGCCTAATTGGCGTAGATGAAGAACGTGCCGCTGAACATGATGATGATAGGATTGACATAGATGAAAGTTTTGCCGAACTGTTAAATGATGTAAATATCAAGCATCTACTGCAATCTCGCATCCCTGATGGGGCCACAATCCACTAAATGAGCATTTCTAATTTTCGTACAGCCGAACCGCTGTACATTGTAATCCTGCGCAGTCAGCAGGCTGAATCACAGTTTAAGACTTGGATTCGATCACACAAAATAGAACATGCATCAGTGTCGGGCAACAAGTTGATGATACATCATCAACAGGCCTTTGAGAATTTTAGATTGACGTGGACACACGACTGGGACTTGGTCACAGTATGGGACACCTGGAACCGAAGACACATATACCTCTAAGCAGGAGTGCCAAACGCCAGGTTTTTTCTTGACATTGTGCAGAGCACAGTGTATAATTATTTTTTATAAAGGAACTATCATGACAACACAACATGAACAAATCGTGGCCGCATATGAAACTTACCTCGCCGAAAACGAGAAGTTTGCAACTAAAGGTGTGAAAGCTTCGGCTGCTCGTGCTCGCAAGGCCCTGCAGGAAATGAGCAAAGGCATCAAGGAACGCCGCAAAGAGATTACCGCTGAGAAAGAAGCACTAGCCGCAAAATGATCCAGGATAGAGAACAGCAATCACATAAACACCATGAAGAATCATGGCCCTTGTTTATGTCCCAGCAACAACGCGAGCAATTGATACGAAACAAGTTTGCTCGTGCTGTCCAGCATTTTAAATTTCATGGAGAAAAACATGTTCGAAGCAACCATACCGGAAACATCTTACAGAACCGCTGAAGAAGTGAACTCGGCCATGTTGCGTGTGTACAATCACATGCTCTTGGCCATTGTTACGTCAGCAGTGGTAGCTGGAGTATTAGCATCCAGTCCGGCCGCCATGGCATTCTTTTTCACTGGGGTGATGAAATGGATCACGCTGTTCTTGCCCTTGGTAGCAATATTTGGAGTAAGCTATGCACTTGCCAACAACCCATCACACTCAGTGGCTGTGGGCTTGTTGCATGGGTTTGCAGGTATTATGGGTATCAGTATGGGCGCTATTGTGCATGTTTATACCACAGGTAGCTTGGTAATGGCGTTTGTGTCAAGTGCTATTCTATTTGCTACCATGAGTTTTTACGGATACTTTACCAAACGTAGTTTGGAGAGTCTTGGACAGTTCATGTTCATTGGCTTGATTGCCATCATCATTGCAAGCATTGTGAATATCTTCATTGGCAGTTCGGTGATGACCATGGTTATCTCTGCTATTGCTATTGTGATATTCTTGGGCCTCACAGCCTATGACACACAGCAAATCCGTGAAATGGTCAGTGTGGATGATCCAGACACACCTGCAGAAATCCTAGGTGCGCTCACCTTGTACTTGGACTTTATCAACATTTTTGTTAACCTACTGCAACTGTTTGGCACCAAAAATGATGACTAGAACTGTGAATGTAATTGAGGATCCCGACAATCCCGAAGAACTGTTGTTGGATCTTGGCACTGAATTGTGTGAAGAGCTGGGCTGGAAAGTAGGCGACACAGTTCAGTGGATTGACAACAAAGACGGAACATGGCAAATCACATTGACTGGACAAAAAACCTAACAACTCATCCTTCATATGGTGCGATTCCACCAGGTGGTGTAGGGTATGAAGCAAACACCGTGCCAAATGTAACTATCAGTACTAGCTCTGGTGGATTCACTATTGGCAACGGCGGAACAGGCCCCAGTCCCAACACTATTTGGACCACAAACACCACAGGCACTGGTAGTTTTCGACTCAGTCCAGATTACAACACCACCGCTGCCACCATTGAACAAAGTGGCAAGATGACCCTCCGAGGCAAAAACGCTGATCTTGATATCAATGGTAAAAGTCTCAAGGACTGGATGGAAAAGGTAGAAGAGAGACTGAACATTCTCACACCAAATCCTGAACTGGAAAAAGAGTGGGATGAACTGCGCCGACTGGGCGAACGCTATCGCAAGTTAGAAAAGAAATGCAAAGAGAAAGCAGAAGTATGGAACAAACTAAAATCAATGCCCAAACCGGGGACAAAATGGTAATATTGTAGCATGTCTACTTGGAAAGAGTTTTATCAAAACATAAAAGATCCAAGTTGGCCTGAATGTGATCATGAACAGGATTTTAATCAGCTGCCTGATCACATTCAAAATGAATGTCAGCAAATATTTGGATATCGCCCAGGTCAGTATGCAAAAAACAGCAAACTAACCAATCGACGATTTCCAATTAAAACTGAAACAGCATGTCAACTAAAATGGAACTGGAGCACAGTATTTTTAACAAAAGAAAGTACTGCCAGTTGCCATAGAACCAACGCTCATAAATTTGACATTGACAAATTTGATTTTCATAACACTCCTACTAAGCTAGAAGATCGACAACGAATGTTGCAAGGCCAATGGCCAAAAAATGGTTGCAACTACTGTCAAAACATTGAAGCTGCGGGTGGACAAAGTGATAGAATTACCAATTTGGATTTTCCTGGAATCCATGCTCCTATAGAACTAGATGTTAACTGCAATGCAACTGCCGTCACTCCACGCATTTTAGAGATCTATTTTGACAATACTTGTAATTTAAAATGTTTATATTGTGGCCCGCATTTTAGCAGTCTGTGGGACGCAGAGAATAAAAAACACGGTGCATTCCATCAACAAGGGGTACACCTTACTGCGTTTGACAAAAGTGTCAACATCGAAAGCAATAAACAAAAGTTATTTGACTGGATTCGACTGAACTCACAGCACCTTACTGTGTTTAATATCTTGGGAGGTGAACCGTTATATCAAGACGAAACCAATCAATGTTTGGATTTATTTGAGCAGTACCCTGCTCCTGAACTCAAGCTGCAAATTTTTACCAATCTCAATGCAAAGTTAGAACGTGTTCAACAACTGGTTGCAAAAGTTAAAAAACTTGTTAATAGCAACAAGTTGAGAGAGTTTGAAATAACAGCCAGCTTAGACTGCTGGGGAGCTCCACAAGAGTATGTTAGATATCCACTGGATCTCAAAGTGTGGCAGAGCAACTTTGAATATCTAGTTCAACAGCCTTGGATCAATCTCATTGTCAGTAGCACTATTACACCATTGACTATCAAAACATTGCCCGAGTTGATTGAAAAAATCAATATTTGGCAACAAGATCGACAAATTTATCACTATCAAAATTCTGTAAATTCGCCCAGCTACATGTTCATTGATATTTTTGGCGATATTTTTCAATCAGACTTTGCCCGTGCCGTTGCCTTAAAACCTATGATAGGTAAAGAACAACAATCAAGTCGCAGATATCTAGAAGGCATTGCGCAGCAATCGGCCCATGGCGGCCCTAATCAAATAGAAATACAAAATTTATTTTATTTTTTAAATGAAATTGATCGTCGCCGTGGGACAAGCTGGCCCAAGGTGTTTCCTTGGCTGATAGACGAGTTTTCAAAGTATTCTCTGAAAATTTGACACAACTTAACTATTTGTATATAATACTATCATGAACTCTAAACAACGTATCAAGCACATTGTAAAATGGATCAAGAGCTACACCAAGGGCGCCAACATTCACACACTGGTAGTGGGTGTTTCGGGCGGTATCGACTCATCGGTTGTGAGTGCCTTGTGCGCCGAAACCGGGCTGACAACCATTGTGGTGCAAATGCCTATTCGGCAAAACAAGACCTTAAACAATCGCAGTTCAATGCAAGCCACTTGGTTGCTGGAACGATATCCTGACACAGTAACACACATGAGCGTGGATCTAACAACAGTGTTTTCTGCGTTTGAAAAGAAGACTGATCCATTTTGTGGTGCAATAGATGCATCGCAAGTTGAACTGGCTTTTGCCAACAGCCGTGCTAGATTGCGAATGATGACCTTGTATCAAATTGCACAAAGCCATGGCGGTCTTGTGGTGGGCACAGGCAATCGCGTGGAAGACTTTGGTGTGGGTTTCTTTACCAAATACGGCGACGGTGGTGTGGATATTTCGCCCATTGGCGACTGCATGAAAACCGTGGTGTGGGACATGGGACGAGAATTTGGTCTGCCACAAGAGATCATCGACGCTGAACCCACTGACGGTCTCTGGGATGATGGGCGCACAGACGAAGGACAACTGGGCATGAGCTATCCAGATCTTGAACGCATGATGGCCTTGGACTTTTTGAAACAATGCAAGGCAGTGGACTCAGACATGCCCGGTAGTGCCAAATTATCAGCGGATGACAGAAAAAAACTCAAGCGGTATCAAGACACTCGTGCTAGAAACATGCACAAGATGCTGCCAATACCGGTCTGCCAGTTTTGATAGATAACTGCGCCGTTTACTCCAAAACGGCACCATTTTGGCCCGGAAACGTCCGGATCCGCCACCATCAGAGTAAGTAAAACTACCATGAAAACACAAGTAAACTATATCAGTAATCAACTTGCCATCTGGAGTTCGCGTGCCTTCAAAGTCGCAGGACTTTGGTTGGTAATATTGGCCGTGATTGCAGTATGCAACCACAAACTAGCAGAGCTCCGGTCCGGCATTGAATCAATGCCTGCTGGTTATGTAACTGCTCAAGAAAAAATCCGTCAGTTGGATTGCTTGACTCGCAACATCTACTGGGAAGCTGCCTCGGAGCCGTTTGAAGGCAAAGTAGCTGTGGCCCAAGTCACAATGAACCGTGTGGACTCTGGACGTTTTGGAAATTCAGTTTGCGGTGTTGTGCATCAAAAGAACGTGATCTACGAACGAGTAATCTGCCAATTTTCGTGGGTTTGCGAAACCACTCACAAGACCCGACCGGTATACCAGCCCTTGTGGGCCGAAAGTGAACTGGTAGCCAAAAAAGTCTTGCTGGAAAACTTTAGACTGCCTGGATTAAAAGGCGCACTTTACTATCATGCTGATTATGTCAGCCCGGGCTGGAAAAAGCCCAAAATTGACAAAATTGGTCGTCACATTTTCTACGGAGCATAATCATGCCTTTTAAATTTCCTGTAACAATCATTGCTATCCGTGAATTTCTAAGCAACAGTTTGGCCACACTCTCCGCAGACACACTGGGCTGGCTGGCAGCCATTGTGTTGCACTGTGCAACCTTGCCCAGTTTTCTAGCACTGATGACTGGGCTATCGGACAAGACCCCGGGACTGGATATGATCCTATTCTTATGGGGCGGCCTAGTGCTGCTGTTCTTGCGGGCGGTGGTGCTAAAAGACATGCTCAATATCATCACAATTGGCTTTGGGTTTATACTGCAAGCAGGGTGCATGGCCTTGATACTTTTTAAGTAAAAAGTAGTACTTGACCAATAAACCTACTCATGCTATAATCAATACATGATTAAGAATAATGGTGAAAAAGACATTGCGTATTCTGAACAGTATGATGCCTACTACAATCAAGTGACCAATGAATGGATTGACACCAAGTGTGACGATCCAACCTGTGAGTTTTGTTCCACCCGGCCTGCGCAACCTTTGAAAGACCCACGATGAGTATGCACCTCCACCACCCCAGTTTGAGTCTTGGCGGCAAGCGCAAAGGCAAAGTGAAATTCCGTAATGCAGAAGAAGCAAAAAAAGCCCGCGAGCTTGATGCTTCGTGGAAGGAACTGCAAAAGAAGTGGGACGTGGATGCTGACGACAAACGCCGCAGTCGTGCCATGAAAGCACCCCCACTGGACTACAAATTGAGCACACCTGCAGGCCGTCCTAGCGGACATGCAATTCCCAGTCGTGCTGACTCTGTGTTGGGTCCTGTGTCCAGCAAGGTCATACCACAATACACTGGTACCAAAATGATTGGTGTGGGTACCATGCACAAGTCCAATGCTGTGCCCATCTTCTCAAACGAAGAAGCACATGACATCGCAACCATGCGCCGTGGCTAGTATTCCCCCGTTACAAGACTATGACGATGACGATCCTGAGCTCGAGTTCAGGCGCAAGCGTTGGACGTATTGGGCGGCTTTAAAAAAAATACGCCGAGAATATCAAGCCACCGCTAAAGAATTTGATGCATACGACTTTGAAGGTTACATGGAAGAACACTATGGAATCAAACTAAACCTTGTGGATGGCAACATCACAGATGGATATCGTATTGTGGATGAAAAAAAGTATCTTGTATTTTTGCTAAAATTTACATGAACAAAAAGCGTTTATTAACTTATAGAGGAGAACTCATTATGGATATGGAAACATGGGAAAAACAAGAAGTGGTGCGGCTGCTCCGAGGAGCACCAGGCACACAATACCAAGAAGCAGATGATGTCAACAAGGCTATCATCCGTGATTGGATCAAAAGCCTACTACAAAAAAGCACAATCACGGTGACCTTTGTCAAGGCAGATGGCACTGATCGCGAAATGCTTTGCACACTCAACTGGGACAAAATTCCCCCGGACGCAATAAAACTGTCATCACCAGTGGATGGCATTGTTAAAGAAAGCAAGAAGCCTCGCAAAGAACCAGACCCACACAGCCTGCGGGTGTTTGACATGGAAAAGCAAGAGTGGCGCAGTTTCCGATTTGATCGACTGAAGAAGATCACTGCGGAGTTAAAATTCGAATAATTTTTTAAAAAGGAGTTAGTATGAGTCTATTGAAAATTTTTGTTGCAGTATCTGCAATATTTCTGGCAGCAGTTGCCACTGCACAAGTGGCTAATTGGCCATCTAAACCAATCAAAGTTATGGTTGGATTTCAACCTGGTGGCGGCACTGACATTGCTGCCAGGGTGTGGGCCAAGCACATGAGTGATATTTGGGGCACACCAGTAGTGGTTGAAAATCGTCCTGGGGGCGGTGGCAACTTGGGTATCAAACACATGCTGAGTGAGCCAGCGGATGGATACACATTAAGCATGGTTCAAACTGGTAACCTGGGTCCTCAACATATTTTGAGTAATCCTGGATATGAGTGGCAGAAAGACATGGTAGGTGTGGCCTATCTAGGTGATGCTACTCCGTTTGTTGTTGTGGTAAACAGCAACTCAAAAGTTACCAATCTGAAAGAATTTGAAGCCTGGGCACGGACCAAGGTGTTGAACTATGCCATGCCCGGCATTGGTGTTCCGCATCACATTTTTGGCGCCAGTCTGTCAAATCACTTTGGTATAGAAATGACTGCGGTACCGTACAAAGGCACACCACAGATCATGAATGATCTGTCCAGTGGGGTGTTGGATTTTGTTGTGACGCCTACCAGTGCGCTTATTGAGCAAAATGCTGCCTTGGGCAAGTTCAACGTTATTGCAGTGATCAACAACCGCCCGTGGCCGGCATTTGCAAATACTCGCACAATGGCACAACAAGGACTTGACGGTTTTGTGGTTCGCCAGATGTATGTGATCATGGCCTCCGCAGGAACTCCCGATGCTATTGTTCGCAAAATCAGAGCAGACAGCAAGACAGCATGGACTCGTGCATTTGCAGAACTGCGCGACAAAGGCGTGATTGATCCTGCACAAGATGATTGGCCAGATTCCTTTGAAAAGTTGCACCAAGATCAACAAAACACTTGGACTCGAATCATTCAAAGATCCAAAATCAAATCTATCGTTCCTTAACAATGTTCTATTACACAGTCAATGGCAACAGGTATTTCAACCCATACTTGGCTTGGTATGAAAACTATAAATCAAGATCACCAATAGTATTTCATTGCAATGATCTAGAATACAGTGCCATAGACTGGACTAAGGAACCTGCGGAATCATTTGACCTGTTGATGGATCGGCATGCCAAACACATTCGAAACAAATACGAACGTCTGGTTTTCTTTTGGTCAGGCGGCACAGACAGTCAAACTGTGTTGAATGTGTTTGCTCGCAATCGCATTCGCATTGATGAAATAGTGTGTTTGGCAAACAAACGTGTGCCTTGGTATCCGTTGAGACATCTTGACTGGTTGAAAGAACACTACTGGGACAAAACAACCAAGATCACACATCATGACATTTTAGATTGGAACAAGCGATCAGAAATTATAAAAAATGAGAATTGGGCCTTGGAAGATTTTGGCGACACTAGATCTTTTGATCTTGGCGGAGTTGATCTTCAAAGCTATGAATACTGTGCAGCCAATCACGGTGCCTATAACTGGGCACTATTGTCTGGGCACGAAAAACCCACTTTGAAATTTAGAAATGGCACTTGGTGGTCAGCTATAGAAGATCGTCCAATGCGACAAGTGATAGGTGTTAGTAATGTTGAACCATTTTTCCTAGATCCTATACTGCATCTCAAACAAAGTCATTTGCTGGCAAATGCCATGAATCAACTGCCAATAAAGTTTCAAGATGGTGATGATGCAGAAATTTTGACATGCAATCAGCTCAATATAAATTCTTTTACAAACAAAAAATACTTTGATTATTCAACAGCCTGTGGGCGGCATCCAGAACTCACAATAGGAGTGAGTGTGGCACAGAAAACTAAAATTTACCAGTATGGTGGAATACAGCTCAGCTCTGATAAAAACGTCATGCAAACAGATCTGTATGGTGCCAATCCAACTCTGGTGGAAAAGTTAAAAGTCAAAGACCAGATGGCCATCGACTATCTCAAAGGACTATACAATATTGTGCAAGAGTCTGGGTTTCGCCGATATCTAAATGAAACTGCGTTAAAAGTGCCAGACAAAATATTTTATCTCAAATCAAATTTTAGTAAATTTTACAATCTAGGGCATTAACAACTAAGTAAACACTTATATGGCAAAACAAGAAGAAACAATCAATATGGAAGGTGTGGTAGAAGAAATCATGCCTGCTGCAATGTTTAGAATCAAATTAGATGACATGAACAATGTGGTAATTGGATATTTGTCAGGGCGTATGCGCACCAACAATATCAAAGTTCTTCTTGGTGATCGAGTAGAAATTGCGTTTAGCCCTTACGATTTGACTCGTGGGCGTATCACAAGACGCAAATAAATACTTGCATGGAAATTCGTCAAACTCTTGATTTACTAGAAGCCAGCACCCGCCCGGCCAAGCTGGAAACCACCCCTCTGCCCTACAGCCCAAAAGATCTTGAGCCCGTGATGAGCAGAGCCACCATAGACTATCACTTTGAACACTTGGCCAAAGGCTATGCCAAGCGTTACAACGCAGGAGAAGGCAATGCGGATTTTAATCGTGCTGGCAGTTTTTTACACAATAAATTCTTCCCTCAGCTTCGGGCTCCTAAAGGCACCAATCGCCCCCGTGGCGCAGTTCTCCAATTGATTGAAGATAACTTCAAAACTTGGGAAGATTTCAAAGAGCAGTTTAAAGAAGCTGCCATGAAGATCCAGGGATCTGGTTGGGTGTACTTGAGCGCAGGTGGTGCCATCAAGACCATTGCCAATCATGCTGTGCGCACAGACATCTGCTGCCTAGTGGACTGGTGGGAACACGCCTGGGCTCTGGACTATCAAGCAGATAAAGAGGCATATCTCAACAACATGTGGAAGATCATCAACTGGGACGTTTGCAACGAAAGACTATAATGAACTTAGAAACTGGTGCTGTTACAAAATTGCGTGAACTGATTGCCGAAGAAGGCAATCCCAGTCTCATGTTGCGAGTGTTTGTGCAAGGTGGCGGATGCTCGGGATTCCAGTATGGATTCACGTTTGAAGAAGTCAAAAACGAAGATGACTTTGACTTTGCTTACGAAGAAGTTCGGGTGGTTGTGGATGCCATGAGCATGCAATATCTCAACGGCGCATCAATTGACTATAAAGAAGACCTGCAAGGTGCCAGCTTCACAATAAAAAATCCGCAAGCACAATCCACTTGCGGATGCGGATCAAGTTTCTCAGTTTAGAACATACTATAATCACCGTAGCCAGTAGTATTGTAGCCGCCATAATCTGGTGCTGGAGGCGGGGGCGGGGGTGTTAATCTTGATCCAAAACTTCTTGATGCCGGTGCAAATGCACCATAAAATTGTGTGAATGTGGGCACCGGCACACCTTGAATGGGTTTCCAGACACCATTTTCGTTGATATAGGTGGTTTGAATGGGTTTCCAAACTCCAGCATCTTTTACGTAAGCAGTTTGAACTGCTTTCCAACTACCATCATCTTTTACATAGCCGCCACCGCCGGTTTGATATTCAAGCACAACTGCTCCATTCCCACCCGAAGAATAGTAGCCCAGGCCAAGCCCGCCAGTTGCAACATTACCGCCAGGATAAAGACTATTAATAAAAGGTTGTCGTCCAATAGGTTGGGATCTTTCGTCCCCTTGTGAAGTTCCGTTAGAGCCTGCAACACCGCCAACGTTGGTTCCGCCACCTCCGGCAGCACCGCCTTGGCCTCCCCACAGTCCACCACCACCACCACCACCCGGACCAGCATCACCTTGACCATTGAATCCAATCAAATCTTGACCATCTTGTCCGTTGTTGTAACGATAATCTGTACTGACACTAGTTGCTGGTCTTGTGGCGCCACCTGCTCCGCCTGCTGCCACACCAATTACCACATCATTAAGGCTTAGAATAGTTGCGCCACCGCCCCCTCCACCGGCACCATTCTGGATGCCGCGTTCGTTGTCTGATTGACCTCCGTGACCTCCTGCAAATGTTGTTTGGTCGCCTGTACCAAATATAACACCCACACGGTTAAGAGCACCTACTGTGCCTTGAGCACTAATTGTCAATATACGAGTACCACTGGTAACATTCACAAATGCTTCTGATATTGTGTTAGGATTCATTCCAGGAGGTCTGTTGATTATGGGATTGCCGTCAAGAGAAATAACACAAGAATTATTGCAAGACACCTGAAAGATTACATTTGCAGTGGTCGGAAACCTGATGCTGTATTGTCTTAAAAATATATTGTCATTTTGATTTGGTCCCCATACTCCCCATTGATCAAGGAATGATGTTCCGTTACCATAAGGATAAACTGCCGTGCCTGGGGGTGGGTATCGACTGTTAAATAATAACCCACTATAGGCCGCACCAGGAAATCCACTAGGAGTCGAAGGATTAATATTAGGGCCACCACGGCCTCCACCTTGCCCCACAGCCACTGTTAATATATCCCCGGGCTTGGCAATAAAGTATACCTTGCTGTAGCCGCCAGCATTGCCATTTGCATTGGATGAGCCGCCGCCGGCACCCCATAGATGTGCATTGACTGGAATGCCAAATTCTCCAGTTACTGTGGCATTTTGTATGGTGCCAGTATACCCAATATTGGTTATAGTAGTAGTTGCCATGTGTTAGATTTGATACCAGATGTCGCCATTGCTACCACCGGTTGGCGTGCTACTGCTGACAGTTCGATTGCCGTAGCCGTTGCTGGTAGTAGCAATGGCCAGTGTGCGATTGTTAGTTAAATCGCCACCACCAGTAAGTCCAGCACCGGCTGTAATGGTCAGTCCAGTCCATGCCGCATCAATACCTGAACGTGCCGCTGCCGCAGTATTGCCGCCGGTGCCACCACTTGCTACCGGCAACGGTGAACTCAATCCGCTAATAGTGCCGCCAGTGATATCTACAGAGCTGGCATTTTGTATAGCTATAGTGCCTACAGTGGTAGTGGCACCAGACCCAAGACCCAGATTTATTCTAGCGTTGGCTGCATCTGAAGCACCAGTGCCGCCTTCGGCAATGCCCAATGGATTAATACCCGAGATAGTTCCACCACTAATGTTTACTGCATTGGCATTTTGAGTAGCTATGGAGCCTACTGAAGTAGTTGCCCCTGATGCCAGACCGAGATTGATTCTTGCTGCGGCAGCGGATGAAGCACCAGTACCACCTGAGGTTAGCAATATTGGAGTGACTCCGGTGATAGCTCCGCCGGTGATGTTTACTGCATTGGCGTTTTGTGTTGAGATAGTTCCTAATGTTCCAATGGCATTTGACGTAGCTGTTTGAACAAATGCTGTTGTGGCAATCTGCGTGGTAGATGTTCCAACGAAGGCTGTGGGCGCTGTTGGTGTGCCAGTAAATGTAGGACTACCGGCAGTTAAGTTAATGCCACTTATTAAGCCACCTGAAATAGCAACAGAATTGGCGTTTTGTGTTGCTATTGAACCAACTGTGGTTGTTGCACCAGATGCCAATCCCAAGTTAACTCTTGCCCCGGCTGCGGTTGATGATCCTGTGCCGCCACTTACTACTGCCAAAGGAGTTATGCCACTTATTGACCCACCAGTTATTGCAACTGCATTGGCATTTTGCTGACTCATTGTACCCAAATTGCCAGTAATGTTGTAAACAAACTGTGTGGTGGCAATTTGTGTGTTTGCTGTGCCAATAGTTGCTGTGGGTGCTGTTGGTGTGCCAGTTAGTGCAGGACTGACTTTTTCACCTTGCACAAAAGCAGTTGTGGCAATTTGGGTGCCATTGGTACCATAAGCAAATGTGGTTGATCTAGGCGTGCCCAAGAATGTAGGACTTGCTATGGGAGCATAGGTATTGTTAACTATGTCATTCAAATTGGACACTGCGGTATCTGCATATGCTGTGGTTGCGATTTGAGCGTTGCTGGTACCTGCACCGGCTGTGGGCGCAGTTGGCACACCAGTAAATACAGGACTGACTTTTTCACCTTGCACAAATGCAGCAGTGGCCACAACAGTTGAATTGGTTCCATATGACGCAGTTGGCGCAATCACTGTGCCGGTAAATGTTGGCCCTGCTAGAGGTGCAGCACCAGACACATCTGAAACTGTTAGTGTCACAGCACCAGTTTTACTGGCAACTGATAATACTGGAGCAGATGATCTCACAAATGCTGTGGTGGCAATTTTCAAACTTACATCGTTGTCTGCAGGTGTAGGTGCAGTGGGCACACCAGTAAATAACGGGCTATCAAGTGGTGCTTTTAATGACTGCAATGAATCTGTTGTGGCTGTGGTTGATGCCTGTAATGTGGCTACTGCACCAGTTGTAAATTCTGTTGTGGCCAACTGGGTGTTATTGGTTCCAGCATTGGCAGTAGGTGCAGTAGGAATGCCACTAAATGCAGGCGAAGTTTTTTGAGATTGAACAAATGCTGTTGTGGCAATCTGTGTGGTAGACGTTGAGGAAGAGGCTGTTGGTGCAGTTGGTATCCCAGCAAAGGACGGACTGGCCTTTTCGCCTTGTACAAATGCTGTGGTTGCCAACTGGGTTGTATTGGTTCCATAGTCTGCTGTGGGTGCTGTGGGCGCACCTGTGAATGCAGGGCTGACTTTTTGAGCCTCTACATAGTCTATGCTGGCTAGATCAATCCAGGCATTGGCTGACCCATACACAGCCATTATATCTTCACTATTGTTATACCACAGTTGCCCCAATACCGGTGCCAATGGAGGGGCAGGTTTGGCAAAATTTTCAAGCAAATAAACATAGTTTTCATTTTCGGGCAAACCATAAGGCGTAACTCCACGGCCCACCAAATTAACGGATGTAGCGGTGGTGTTTATTGTGCCATCAGGTACTACCGCTACAATGTTACCCCTGCTGTTATTGATTACATAACTCATCTATTGCTCCAGTTTGATGTATTTAGTAGCCAAACACAAGCCAGATCATTTGGTAAATACATCAATAGGACTGAAACCGTATGACCCAGCAAATAATCAATGTAGGAACCGTGGCCAACGACGGGCAGGGCGATAGCCTGCGCCAGGCTTTTATCAAGACAAACGATAATTTTTCTGAACTTTATACAAGTGCTATTACCATTCCTACCATTGTCAACGGTAATTCAAATGTGTTTGTAAATGCCAATTCTAACGTTGCATTTGGTGTAAGAGGTGTGGCAAATGTGATGGTTGTAAGTGCCAATTTGGTAACTATAGCTGGTGATTTTGCTGTGAGTGGCAACGCCAGTCTTACTGGCAATATTGTGGGCGATGCCATTTACAACGGAAATACCAGTATTTTGATCCCCACAGCAGGAGGCAATGCAACTGTATCTGTTGGCAATGTGGCCAATATAGTTGTTTGGACTATTGGTGGGCAAGAGGTCAGTGGATCCCAATCGGTTACAGGCATAGTCAGTGCTGATGGTAATGTTACAGGAGCCAACGTTAATGCTGCTGGAGTGGTGTCTGCTGGCGGATCTGTAGTGGGTGCGTTGATCAGCTCAACTGGCAATGTAAACACTGTGGGTATTGTGGGAACAGGTGATTTTTCCACTACAGGCAATGTCACAGCTGGCAATATTGTGGGCACACTGGTTGCAACCAGTCTCAGCATAAGTGGCAACATAACTGGTGGCAATCTACGCACAGGCGGATTGATATCTGCCACTGGCACTGTTACTGGTTCAAGCCTATTGGGTTCAGTTGTAAGTGCAAGCGGCAACATTACCGGCGGTAACTTGATTGGCACACTTGTTGGCAATTTGACTGGAACCACTGTGTCGGTAACGGGTAATATCACTGGTGGTAATCTATTAAACAATGGTTTGATTTCCAGCACTGGCAACAGCACAGCAGCAAATTATTTGACCAGTGGATTGATTTCAGCAATAGGTAACCTCAATGCTGGAAATATTATTTCAGCGGCACTAGTGCAAGGTGCCACACTGAGCTCAACAGGTAACGTGAACACCGTTGGCATTGTGGGCACTGGTAATATTAGTACAACTGGCAACATCACAGGTGGTAACATACTAGGTGGGGCCAATGTGAATGCCACCACACATACAGGTACCACAGTTTCGGTAACTGGTAATATCACCAGTGGTAACTTGAATGCAGCAGGACTAAGTTTGAGCTCAAATGTGGTATCTGCTATAAACTCAACTGCCAACATCACCACAACTGCCAACATCACAGGCGGAAACATATTGGGCGGCGCTAATGTTAATGCCACAACACATACAGGTACCACAGTATCAGTAAGTGCAAACATAACTGGCGGTAATTTAAATGCTGCTGGCTTGAGTTTGAGCTCAAATGTGGTATCTGCCATAAACTCAACTGCCAACATCACCACAACTGCCAACATCACAGGTGGTAACTTGCTGTTTGGAACAGGACTGGTATCAGGAACCGGTACTGTAACTACCACAACATTGAGCGCTACTGGGGCAGTGACTTTTTCAGGAACCACAACAAATCAATCATTTGGAACCAGTCAAACCACTGGCACGCTGACCCTGGGTGGCACCGCTCAAACTGGTGCCATAAACATAGGCAGATCCACTGCCAACCAGACCATTGCCATTGGCAACGGAATCACAGCATCTGCCAACATCAAAACCATTGACATCGGTACGTTAGGTGCTGCCAATTCTACCACTAACATCAACATCGGTCCAGTAGCAGGCAATTCGACTGTGCAGTTTTTAGGCAATGCTCAAGTGGCCATAGCCAATACTGGTGGCTCGGCACTGTCAGTTGCAGGCAACATCACTGGTGGTAATATCCTGGGTGGTGCCAACGTCAATGCTACCACTCACACAGGTACAACTGTATCGGTCACAGGAAACATCACTGGTGGTAACCTAAATGCTGCTGGATTGAGTTTGAGTTCAAATGTTGTATCAGCACTGAACTCAACATCCAACATCACCACAACTGCCAATATTTCAGGTGGCAACTTGATTGGTGCTATAGTTGGTAATGTGACAGGCACCACGGTATCTGTAACTGGCAACATCACAGGTGGCAACTTAAACGCAGCTGGTTTGAGTTTGAGTTCAAACGTTGTGAGTGCATTGAACTCAACCAGTGCTATTACCACAACTGCTAATATTACTGGTGGCAATTTAAGTGTCAGCGGCAATATACTGAATAGCTTGTTGCCAGTATCTAACATCACTTATGATCTAGGTTCAAACAGTCAGAGATGGAGAGACTTGTGGTTGAGCAACAGCACAATCTATTTGGGCAATGCTCAAATTTCAGCCAATGCCACAGCCATAACCATTATCAACCCCGCAGGTGGAACCACTGTGCTTCAAGGTGCTACACCTTCTATCACTGGCAATGTGGTCAGTGTTACTGGTAACATAACTGGTGGCAATATCCTAACTGGTGGATTGATCTCTGCCACAGGCAACATCTCTGCTGGCAATGTATTAGGTGGAGCCAATGTCAATGCCACATCACTAACAGGCACCACAGTTTCGGTAACTGGTAATATAAACAGTGGTAATTTGCTTACAGGTGGATTGATTTCTGCAACTGGTAATCTTTTTGCTGGCAATATAAGCACCACAGGAAATATTTTTCAAACCAATCCAACAGGGCAGATTAGCACCAGCGGTAATGTCAATGGTGGAAATCTAACTGTTAACAGTATTATATCTGCCGGTGGCAACATCAAGGGTGGCAATGTAAACGCAGTTCAAGATCTCAGTGCATTTGGAAATGTAACTGGAAATAACTTCAGTGCAAGTGGATTGGCCAGTATTGTAGGCAACATAACTGCTGGTAACGTTTCGGCAATTGGCAATGTGAGAGGAGCTTATATAATTGGTGACGGCAGTCAACTTACTGGTATCAGTGTAACCGCTGGAACCAATATCACCAACGGCACATCCAATATCACTGTGGCCGCAAACAGCAATATAACCACTGGCCTTGGCGGCAGCACTGTGACCACAACAGCCAACACTGGATTTTATGTGACCGGTGTAATCAGCGCCAGCGGGGCAGTGACAGCAGCCAATAATATCATAGTCAATTCGCCAAGTCCACAATTGGAAGGCGGGCAAATTGTGTTGGCATGGGCCAACATTTCAGGACTGACTGCACAAGGCAATTCAACTTGGAATGTAGATGTTGATGGGTCTAATAATTTTAGAATTTTCTATCAAAATGCCACTGGGAATACCGCAGTTCCTATCACAATCACACAAAGCACAAATGCTGTGAGTTTGATTGGTGCATTATCTGCGGTTGGCAACGTGACTGGAAATTACATCTTAGGTAATGGTGCATTGTTGACTGGCGTGATCACAAGTGTGGCCAACATCAACAGCGGTACATCAAACGTCACGGTTGTGAGTTCAGGTGGTAATATCGCAGTTGGCGTAGGCGGCACAAGCAATGTGGCTGTGTTTGCAACCACAGGTGAATACATTACTGGTGTGTTGAGTGCAAGCGGAAACGTCACAGGCGGCAACGTAATTGCCACTACTGGATTGACTGCCGGCACATTATCATTGTCGGGCAACACAATCACATCAACTGATTCAATAATCACAATTGATCCTGCTACTGCCGGGGTAAATGGTGCAGTTATTATCCAGGGCAATTTGAGTGTGACTGGCAATGTCACATACATCAACAGTAACAACGTCACAACCAATGACTTGACCATTAACGTGGCCAACAACGCTGCTACCGCAGCGGCAGCAAATGGCGGCGGTATTGAAGTTGGTCCTGCTGGCGCACAGTATGCAAGTCTTACCTACAACAGCACCGCCAACATATGGGTGATAAGCAACGGTGCTAACGTAAGTGGTGCAGTCAGTGCAAGCGGTAACATTACTGGCGGTAACATATTAGGCGGGGCCAATGTTAATGCTACCACACATACGGGAACAAGTGTATCCGTAAGTGGCACTGTCACTGCTGCCACAGTAAACGCTGCTGCAATTGGTAATTCAGGTGCTGCATTTACTGGTGCAAGTATCAGTGCTGCCACAATTGGTAATACTAGTGCTGTGGTCAATGGTGCCACAGTATCTATAACTGGAACGGTGACAGCTGCCAGTGTGGTTGGTGGTGTAATGACTGGTAGCAGTGTCAGTGTGTCAGGCACAGTAACAGGTGCATCAGTAGTTGGTGGTGTAATGACTGGTAGCAGTGTCAGCGTAAGTGGCACAGTAACAGGTGCATCAGTAGTTGGTGGTGTAATGACCGGCAGCAGTGTCAGCGTATCAGGTGCGGTAACCGGCGCTGGCATCACAGGATCTAGCTTGACTGTTTCAACCGGCAATATTAGCGGCGGTAACATCAACAACAACAACGCCAATGGTGTTGGTAATATTGGTAGTTCAACAACATACTTTAACACTGTGTTTGCCAAAGCCACATCAGCACAATACGCTGACTTGGCAGAAAAATATTTGGCTGATCAAGAATATGAAGTTGGCACAGTGCTTGCAGTGGGCGGCGATGCCGAAGTCACAGCCTGTCAGATTGGCGACAGAGCCATTGGTGCTGTGAGTGAGAACCCTGCGTTCAAAATGAATGACGGTCTTGAGAATGGCACATTTGTTGCACTCAAAGGTCGAGTGCCGGTGAAAGTCATTGGCACTGTGCGCAAAGGGCAACGACTGGTAGCACACAATGACGGATGTGCAGTGGCCGGAGTGGCACATGCCAATGATGTGTTTGCTGTGGCTCTTGAAAGCAGTGATGATGTTGGTGTTAAAATGGTTGAAGCATTGATTTTATAATGTCAAAACACCACATTGATTTACCATAAATATAGAAAATAGGAATAAGGCACTCAGAATGGCTACCACACCGTATACAGTTACATTAACCGACGGCACGATCTATGCCAATATTGCATCTGGCACTATAAACACCTCAAGTTCAATGACGCTGATTGGCCAAAACTATGCCGAGTACGGGCAGATGTTGGCTGATAACTTTATTCGATTGCTAGAAAATGCTTCTAAAAACACAGCACCTCCTGCACCACTTGTTGGTCAGTTATGGTGGGATAAAACCACTACACTGCTAAAAGTTTATTCGGGCACTGGTTGGAAAAACGTTGGCGGTGCTACTGCATCCGGTTCACAACCCACGCCTAGTATTGTGGGCGATTTGTGGTTTAACACTGTAAATCAACAACTCTATGTTTGTTCAGTGGCAGGCAATCCAGGCACATTTATTGTGGTTGGTGCGGCTGTCAACAATCCAGGCAATATCACATTTGCAATAGCAAACACTGTTATTTCTACTGTGGCCAGCACAGGTTCTTTTGTCACTGGTGTGGTCAGCGCAACAGGTGATGTAACTGGTGCAAATATCACAGCAAATGGTCTAGCAATAGTGTCTGGCAACATACAAGGTGGAAACTTGAGAACAGCTGGCCTAGTTAGTGCTGCTGGAACTGTAACAGGATCAAGTTTGCTAGGGTCAGTTGTAAGTGCAAGTGGTAATGTAACTGGCAGCAATATCTTAACTGATGGATTGGTCTCGGCTGCCGGAACAGTTACTGGATCAAGTTTGTTGGGTTCAGCAGTAAGTGCAAGTGGTAATGTAACTGGTGGCAATATTGCGACAGGCGGTATTGCCACAGTAACAGGCAACGCACAAGTTGGTAACTTAAGAACTGTTGGCTTGATCAGTGCTACTGGCACAGTTACTGGCAGTCAATTTATTGGTTCTGGCTCAGGATTGACCAGCATACCTGGTGGAAATGTCACAGGCACAGTAGCAAATGCAACATATGCAACAAGTGCTGGATCAGCCACAACTGCTACCACAGCCAATAGTGCCAATAGCGTAGCAGGTAATGCCGTATCAGGCACAGTGGCCAATGCCACTTATGCAACAAGTGCTGGATCAGCCACAACTGCTACCACAGCTACAACTGCAAATACCGCTAATAGTGTGTTAGGTACCAATGTATCAGGTGCTGTGGCCAACGCAACATACGCCACATCAGCTGGCACAGCAACCACAGCCGGATCAGCAACCACAGCTGGTTCAGCAACCACGGCAACCACAGCTGGCACAGTGACTAATGCAACTCAAGGAAATATTACATCACTTGGTACACTAACTGGTTTGACCTTGGGCGGTTCATTACTGATTAATAACGCAGTATCGCCAAATACAAACACAATTCAGTTTGGTGACAACACAGGATGGACGTTGCGATACATGACCAATGTTTCTGGAACTCCCACACAGAGATTTTCATTCACTGACCAAGGGGCATTTTCTGCAACTGGCACTATAACTGGTAGTCAATTTAATGGATCGGGTGCAGGTTTAACAAGCATACCTGGTGGCAATGTATCCAAAGTGGCCAATGCAACTTACAGTGACAGTGCTGGATCAGCAACCACGGCAACCACAGCTGGCACAGTGAGTAATGGAACACAAAGTAATATTACTGGTGTTGGTACATTAACAAGTTTGAATGTGACTGGCACAATCACAGGTGGCAATTTGTCCACAGGTGGCAACGTTACCATTACTGGTGCTGGTAGATTGGTGGCAGAAGGTATTTACAGAACCAACTATAGTTTTAGTTCAATGACATTAAACGATAGCTCTGAATATTTTTCTGGAACAACACGAATTGTGGTTTTTTCAGGAACTGGCGGCACATTATACATGCCCAACGTTGGCGGTGGTTCACCTACCACCGCGCTTCAAGAATACTGTTTTATAAACAGATGTTCAGGGACTATAAGTGTTCGATACGGCCTTGGGGGAGCTATAGGAAGTATTCCATCAGGGGCCACTGGCGTAATAACTGCTAGTGCTGCTACTGTCACTAGTGCTAGTGATTGGGCTTTATCAATCGGCTTTAATAGTACTGTTTCAGTTACTGGTACAATAACTGGCAGTCAATTCAATGGGTCTGGTGCAGGGTTAACAAGCATACCTGGTGGCAATGTGTCAGGTGCTGTGGCCAACGCAACATACGCCACATCAGCTGGCACAGCTACCACAGCTGGATCTGCTACCACAGCTGGATCTGCTACCACAGCTGGATCTGCTACCACAGCTGGAACATTCACATCAAACCGAACCAACTATTTTGGCACAACAAATGGTGCCGTTGCCGGCCAAATGATGTGGAAAAATTATGGCAATGGTCATACAATTTTTGATGCATCGCAGAGCACCAGTCCGGATGGTAACTCAGTTGATAATACCAATGCAACTTATGCCTGGTCAGGAACATATCCAACCTTGATGGGCTGGAACGGTGCAGCCACTTACGGCGTGCGAGTTGACTCTGCCAGAGTGGCTGACATTGCTGGATCAGCAACCACAGCCGGATCAGCAACCACAGCTGGCACAGTGACCAATGCAACTCAAGGCAATATTACCGGTGTTGGGGTTTTAACTAGTCTCAGCACAACTGGTAATGTCAACATTACCAGTACTGGTCGACTGGTAGCAGCTGGTATTTCCAAAACCAACTATAATTTTATCAGTACTACACTTAACGGAGGGACTTACACTCCAGATGGTAATACACGAGTTCTTGTTTTTACAGGGTCTGGTGGCAGCGTGATGATGTATTCTGTAACCGGCGGCACCAGCAACTTAGTTAACGAACACTATATTATCAACAACTGTTCAGGGCCCATAACTATTGATTATGGTATTGTCTACAATATTGGAACTATTCCATCAGGGGCAACCGGCATAGTAACTAGCAATAGATATCCGATTGATAGTTATGCATCTTGGTCACTCTCAGTCGGTACTAGCAGTTTAGGTATTGGTTACGGTCAAACTTGGCAAAATTGGACTGACTACCGAAATCTTGATACTTACTATACCAATGGCAATCGTCCAATACAGGTATCTATAGTGGGATATCCAGGCGGCGGTCAATACATGTATCTCTATACTCAAGCCAGTCAATATGTAAATGCCACAGTGGTTGCGCAATGGTACTCGCAATATCCTAGTTTTTATGCCACACTCTCTGCAATTATTCCTGCTGGTTGGCAGTATAAGCTGTACTCCGCAGGCGGTGGCAATCCTCCACTTAGTTACCAATGGTATGAATTGCGATAAGGAACACAAATGAAACATTATAAAAGTCCAAACAACGAAATTTATGCCTACGAAGCGGACGGCAGCCAAGATCATATCATTCCCAAAGATTACGTTGCTGTTACTGATGCGGAAGCTGATCACATAAGAAGTACTCGCACTCAATCACAATTCAACACACTGAACTACGCTGACAAACGCCGCGCAGAATATCCTCCTATCACTGATTATCTTGATGCTGTGGTCAAAGGTGACCCAGCAGCCATGGCTGCATACATTGCAGCGTGTCAAGCTGTCAAAGCAAAATATCCCAAATCATAAACATGGCACAACCTGTATGGATCACCCCTGCTGGCAACCTTGGTGTAATACCAGTTGGTGTGTTCTTCCAGCTCACCTTGCAAAGTGAATTGCCTGGAGAGCCCAGTGCTGAACTTCGTTATGTCATCATAGCTGGTAGATTGCCAGATGGCATACAATGCGCAGCCAATGGTGCAATTTCTGGAACACCAGACCGCATGACCAACCTACAAGGTGTACCAACCGAAGTAGGCCGAGACACCATCAGTAAATTCACGGTGAGAGTGTATCCTGCAAATGATCCCACTAACATTCGCGATAGAACATTCACTATCACAGTGGCAGTAATTCCTGAACCAGTGTGGATTACTCCTGCGGGTCTGGTTGCAGTGTATTATGACAGTGATCCTGTAGATTATCAATTTTTATTTCAAGAAGTTTACACTCCTGATACCACAGTGGTCACTGTGGCTGCAGGCGTGTTGCCTGGCGGCCTGCGTTTGAGTTTAGATGGGCGTCTTACAGGATATGTTCAGCCCACACCAAATGCAGATGCTGTGGCCGGATATGATATCAGTGCTCAAGACGTTAAACCTTATGATTTTGTCAGTCAAAGTATCAGCAGAAACTTTCAATTTACACTGCAAGTCAGCAACGGTCATGCTTCCAGTTTGAGAACATTTGAAATTTTTGTGTATAGTCGCAGTCAAATGCAAGCCAGTGATGCGGTGCTATTGGTCAATTCAGATGTGGACATTAACGGTGGCACATACATCACCGCGGATGAAACTCCATATCAAGCGCCATTTATAACCAATGCAGTTCCAAGCAATCTTGGAACATTTAGAAGCAGCAACTATTTTGCCTATCAGTTTGTGGGTGAAAACTACATAAGCCAACCTATTACCTATGCTATATCAGTAAATGAGGGCGCTGGGTTTGCACCAGGATTGACATTAGATCCCACGTCAGGATGGTACTATGGTTATATTCCTGATCAAGGAACCACCGAAACTGAATATAGTTTTAACGTTGTGGTTTATCAAAATGAGTATATCACTCCTGCCATGACCATCACACAAACCGTGGCAGCAACCGGTTATGTCACAGCCAACTACATAACAAATACTCTTGAACAAAATTTGCCCATTAGACTGGCAAGTAATTTTGGTGGGCTAACTGCCGGAACGCTATATTATATTGATAACATTGTGAGTCAAACCGCAGTGTGGAATATTACCAATGACCAAATAACTTCCTATAACACTGTGTTCACCGTGCATTTGGCTGACAGTTCAATTCCCACATTGACCAATGCCACTGGTGCTGTAGAAACCACGCTTGTGATTGAATGTACCGAAACTGATACTGCTACCAAACGTATCACTTGTTCAAGTACTGCAAATTTGGGTGTTGGACAAGCGTTGATATTTACTGGCACAGCATTTGGTGGAATAACTGCGTCTTCCCAAACAATTTATTATGTTATTGAAATACCAAATCCTTTTCAATTCAAAGTAAGCACTCGTCCTTTTTCGTCTACAGAGGTCAACACACCAGTCACACTGACCACTGCTGCTGGTTCCATGATTGCCAATATGATTTTGGCCAGTGAAGCGTATCCATTCTCTTTGGCCATTACTGGTGCAGTTGACGCTGAAGTTGTGTGGGACAGCCCAGCAGATTTAGGCAGTATTGTAAACGGTGCAATCAGCATGTTCCGAGTACAGGCAACCAATCGTGGCGGCCGTACCATGCGATATCGTCTCAAGAGCGGCGCATACAATTCATTGCCTCAAGCTCTGGAACTCTTGCCATCAGGTGACATTGTGGGTCGTGTGAGCTTTGATACATTTGCCCTGGATCTTGGTCTTACTACGTTTGACCAAAGTTTTGCCATCAACAGAAATCTAGCCAGCTTGGGCACAACATTTGATCAAACTTTTGTGTTTACTGTTAATGCCTATGCCGAAGATACCAATCAAACCATCTATGAAGTAGAGAGTATACAAATTAATAATGGCGGTACAGGCTATAGCAACATTAACAAGCCTACTATTGCTATTGGCGCGCCTGTTGGCGCAAGTGCAGTGCCCGCGATAGCAGGTCCTGTCACAATAACAGGCGGTGCTATTACCAATATATCTATGTTACCACCCCCTGCAGGCACCGCTGTACCCGGAAATGGATACACATCTGTGCCCACAGTTACTGTCACACAAGGATTTGGTGGGTCGGGAGCCAACCTTACTGCTGTGATGGCAGCAACCGGTAGCCGTGATGCAATCAGTGTTTTTAAAACTTTCAACATAAAATTAATTCGCGAATACGATAGACCTTATCAAAATCTTTATGTGCGAGCCATGCCGCCGCCCAATGACCGTGCGCTAATTCGCAGCTTGTTAGATAACGAAGAAATTTTCCCTCCATCATATCTGTACCGTGCCGATGATCCCAACTTTGGTAAGAGCGTGCAAGTAACTTATGCTCATGCGTTTGGACTAGCACCTGACACACTAGAACGTTATGTGGCCAGCTTGTACGAAAATCACTATTGGAAAAATCTTATCTTGGGCGAAATTAATACAGCGCAAGCCATTGATCCTGTGACAGGCGAAGTTGTGTATGAAGTTGTTTATAGTAAAATTATTGACAATCTTGTAAATGATGCAGGCAAAAGCGTAAACAAGATTGTTACATTGCCTTATGCTATTGTTGACCCTGCAGACGGCAGCACCATAATCACTTCAGTGTATCCCAACAGCTTGATCAACATGCGAAATCAAGTGATTGATGTTGTGGGACAAATCTCAAACACTTTGCCACTTTGGATGACCAGCAAGCAACCCAATGGACGTGTGCTGGGATTTACTCCAGCCTGGGTAATTGCTTATGTGAATCCAGGTCGAGCCAAAGAAATTGCATATTTTATACAAACTTACTTTGACCAGCAACTCAACTCAGTTGACTTCAAAGTAGATCGTTATATTCTAGATAGAGTACTGAGTAAAAATTGGGACACTGATGGTCAACATTGGATGCCGCGCCCTCCTACAATGACCACGTTTGATCGATTTTTTACTGGGAGCAAGGTGTTCATTGGAACTGTAAACATTTGTACCAGTTTGGCTTGGGCAGATGTTAACAATCGATCGTTGACCTATATCAATGAATTGGGCGGCCTTGATGGAATTATCAATAACGTAGAAGGCAAAACCATAATTTTTGCCCAACAGGAAAACTATATTGGCCCACCTGGCAGCAATTATGCCACTCCAAATGATGCATGGCAAACATGGGATGCGCCGTCCGGCGGTGTTTCGGGCATTCCAGAAACTTATTTTGCTGCTGCGCCTTTAGATTCTTCTACCATAATTCCAAACGGTGAGTTGTTAATTTGCACTGCTACCAGCGCAGTTACCAACAGAATAACCACATCAAGTACCGCACACATGGTAGCTGGACAACAGATTAAGTTTACTGCCAATCTAATTGGCGGACTGAGCTTGACTGTCATATATTATGTGCTTGACATTTATGATAACACACAATTTAGAATCACAGCCACCGCAGGCAGCACTACTCCAGTCACGCTTACCACTTCAAGTGGATCAATGACTGCAAAAACAGCTGATCAACGCATGGCAATTTATACCATTCATGTTGACCCGCTGTCACAGTGTTTGCAGTTAACATTAACCACTCAAACCAGAGTAAATAATTTTGTGCAGGTCTTACAGGGCGAGTTCTACAGAACTGCATTCTTGTACTATCCCACAGTCCCAGGCGATGGACTTACAGAAATCAGTTGGTTGTTCCTGCTTACAATTGTTACAGATGAAACTACATTTGACGAAAACAGTTTGCAGTTCATAGCACCTGTGGATATGTACAATCCAACAGATACCTATGATAAATATCTAGTATTTCCCAAGAGCAATATCTTGGTCTAACAAGGACAAAAAATGGCAAGTAATATTAACCCAGCAGCAATTGACGGATCATATCCAGTAGCCGGACAAGACAACAACAGTCAAGGTTTCCGTGACAACTTTACCAACATAAAGTTAAATTTCCAGTATGCTAAAACAGAAATTAATGACTTACAATCTAAAGCTGTTGTGAAAGCAGCTCTGCTTGGCACTGCCACGCCAGACAACAACATGAATAACAATACCATTTATGCTGTTAATTTAAATGATGTTAGTACCACAAGAATTAATGCTACTGCTCCTTCGGGTCCAGTAGTTCTCAACTATGCAGAGGGACAGTATCAAACAGTTACACCCAGCGCAGGCTCAATTAATCTTTCTTTTATCAACTTTCCAGACAGCGGATTCTTTGGCATTTTGCGTGTGGCCATTGTGGTAAGCAACACTGCTTTCACAGTTACATTGCCCACCGCAGTCTCATTGGGTACAACTGGTATACAAGGCCTTTCAGGTCAGGTGATCACATTCAACACAACTGGTACATTTGTGTTTGATTTTTCATCTGAAGATAACGGTTCAACCATTACTATCAATGATGTGACTCGTGCCAATAATGTGTTGGTCAACCCACTTTTCCTCACAGTAGGTGAAGATCTTGCTGGATCAACAGCAGCCAGCCTGACCAATACCACCAGCTACTTTAGCACATCGGCTGCAGAAACTGCCACGCTATTACCAGGCTCCGAAGGACAAATCAAAGTGTTTTCTGCTGTGGACATTACGTCGGGCAACATGGTAGTCACGGTGAGTAATGCTGGCTGGAAATCATCTGGTACAGGGTCCATTACTTTTTCTACCCGTGGAGCCAGTTGTACGTTGATGTACATCAACATCGGGGCAAGCTCCAAATGGTTCTGCATTGGCAACAATGGTGCGGCATTTGCTTGACCAAAAGCATTGACACAGCATTGCAATTAAGTTACAATGCATTATGGAACACCCACTAATCGGCAGCTTGGACAATTTGACTCTTGACGAGTTGAGTGCCAAGGTTGCCGATCTCAATAGCAAACTCAGCATGGCCATGCGAACTGGCAATGGTCATCTTTGCAATCAAATACGCATGGCTGTTGAAAGTTATAATGTCAAGTATCAAGAAAAACTACAAGAATCATACAAGAAATCTGACGTTGACTTTGGCGACAAAATCAAAATACAATGAAGCAGAATCAACACGGTGAACTGATATTCAACGAAACTGATCTGGTTGATTTGATCATGCGTGGATTTGATCCCTCTGGGTTTGATGGCATGATTGTGGATGCATCGGTAGATTTAGAAACAGCCGCACTCATGTTGGACAATGTGCCTAAACTGATTGCATACAATGATCTAATGGAAGCCATGCCCACAGAGGAATACGATCATCAGTGTCAAAGTCGTTGGTACATGGGCGAGGATTATCAAAACTTAGACATAGCAGAACATGTGTTGAGTCTATGCGCCACAGACGCCGAACTGCAACGCTGTGGAGAAGAACTACTGCTATTTCAAGAACGTGACTTGTTTAATCTGCTGAGATATCTCAAATACCTTGTGGATGTGATGAGTCAAAACAATTTGATTTGGGGCGTGGGCCGTGGATCCAGCACAGCCAGTTTTGTGTTGTATAAGCTGGGGGTGCATCAAATCAACAGCATGTATTACGAATTAGATCCCGCGGAATTTTTACGTTAAATATTGTTTTAAGGAGATGATCATGGCAGGAAATGTACACAGAACAGCCAATGGTAAAACATTGGACATGCGTAGTTTGGCACTGAAAAACGAACAGGTGCGAGCTGTAGGCAACATGAAGGTCAACGCCCGCGGAGACGTTATCAATGATGCTGGCTTGGTTACTCATGCAAAGCCTCAACAGCTTCACAAGCAATACAGCCAACAGGTTCAAGTAAGAAAAGGAAAAGAAGGATGAAACCAGCGTTCAGCGCACACCGATTTGACCGACATCAAATCAAACCCTTAAATGATTCAGTCATTGTGACTGACATGACGTTTGATGAACGCTTTACCACTGGTGGTATTGTGTTGCTCAACGACAATGGCAAAAGCACAGGTATTCGCCCGCGTTGGGGGCAGGTTTATGCTGTTGGACCAGAACAACATGATGTCACGGTAGGGCAATGGGTGTGCGTGGCGCATGGTCGCTGGACTCGGGGCATTGATGTAGAAGATGAAACTGGCAAAAAGACTTTGCGCAGAGTTGACCCAGATGATCTGTTGATCGTGAGTGACGAACAGCCACAAGACGAAACATTCTCTGGTGCCATTCATGTGGAAGCCAAACCCACACACATGCAACACACGTGATAATTGATTGGAATGTTAATGATATCGTTTCTGAACTCGAGAAATGTTATCATGCCACAACAGATCCCAAAATGGACGGTTTTACCACTTGGCGTTGCAAACAAGACTTATATCGTGTACAATTTGCATTGGAAGACATGCTAAACAAATGCCCAACCTATGCTCCTGAACAGGAGTGGTTGGATCAGCAACAACTGGAACGTGATCAAAAACAAGTTTGGAGAACTTTAAGTGCAAAAACATCTAATAAATGAATCAGCTGGTGTGAGAACCTATCTCACTGTAACGTCATTGTCAGTGCCCAAAGACTGGACGCAAGTGCAGATTGCCAGCACATACGACTTCAGCCGCAACCCGGACTATGAACAAGTAAAGTTTGAAATGTGCATGGACCCGGAAACTTTTAACCTATTCAAACAAACTGTAAACAGCTTATGAAAGAACTATGGGTAGAAAAGTATCGTCCCAACACAGTGGACGGTTATGTATTTGTGGATGAATCACAAAGAGAACAGGTGCAATCATGGATTTGTGATGGATCAATTCCACATCTAATGTTGAGCGGTCCGGCAGGCACAGGCAAGACCACTTTGGCCAAACTGTTAATCAATGAACTGGGCTTAGATAGTTTTGATGTGATGTATGCTAACGGCTCTAAGGAAGCTCGTAAGATTGAATGGGTAGACAAGTTAATTTCATTCTGTCAGACCATGCCATTTGGCAAGTTTAAAGTGGTGTTGATTGATGAAGCTGACTATATGAATCCCACATCTGTACAGCCTGCACTTCGCAACTTGATGGAAGACTATTCACAGAGTGTGCGATTCATTCTCACCTGCAATTATCCCAGTAGAATCATTGCACCCTTACACAGTCGTTGTCAAGGTTTCCACATCACCAAAACTGATCACACAGAGTTCACTGCCCGAGTGGCCACTGTGCTTGTGTCAGAAGGTGTGGAGTTTGATTTGGACACACTAGATACCTATGTCAAAGCCACATATCCTGACCTGCGCAAGTGTTTGAACTTGGTACAGCCCAATAGCCAAAGTGGCCGACTGGTGCCGCCCAATGCCGCAGATAAGAGTGCGAAAGACTGGAAACTGGACTGTGTGGATCTGTTCAAAGCAGGGCGTGTGCGCGAAGCTAGAACTGTGCTGTGTCAAAGTGCAGATGCGGAAGAATCAAATGAAATCTTCCGTTGGATGTATGATAATCTAGACCTGTGGGCAGACACTGTGGAAAAACAAGACCAAGCCATTGTGATCATAAGGAATGGTGCAGCCAATGTGCCACTGGTGGCTGATCAAGAAATCAACTTGAGTGCCACCTTAATAGAGTTATGTCAATTAAACTAACACATGACAATCTGGTAGCAATTGCATATAAAACCGGATACTGTGGAAGTTTGATTTATGCGTTGGTTTCTCTCAGCCCTGAAGTTCAACAATTTGTGCCATTTGATCAACTGCTATTCAATGATGGCACTGCACACGAAGCCAGTGAAAAATGGTTCAACAACCTGCATGACTATACTGATTCACTCACAGTAAGCGAAGCTGGCTGGAATTCTTATGTGACTCCTCGCACCCAGCAGGCCTTGCTTGATCCTAGGTTAATTTTATTTAGATGTCATCCTAACACAGCATTCAAACTGTCATTTGTAGAAAATTTGCGAGTGTTGTATGTCACACACAAAAACAAATACGAGCCTGAAAGATGGGCATACGAAAAAGTCTACAAGCCCATGGGCGAGCAGTTTTATCAAAGAGATTTACGCAGACTGATCGGCAGTCAAAAATCAATCAAAATTTCCAATCAGATAAAAAGAAAACTGTTGATTAAAAATTTAAACCATGATCTGGTCACTTGGGATGAATTAAAAAATCAAATGCCCAGGACGCCTTATCTTGTGCAAGTGGATCAACTGTTGGAAAAAAACTTTGACACATACACTGACTTGTGTAAGTATTTGCACATAACCCCACTGTCACAAAACAAATTCACAGACATAATCAACAGATACAACAGTAAACAATGGAAGAGATTTTGATCAATTGGCTAACGCACTACACTGGAACTGATGTGACTGTGAACACTGCATTTACAGACTTAAAGTTTGATGTGTTTGACGAGTCAATGACTGTGGATTTTGTGGACAGACAATTTCAAATCAATGTCAATATTACCGAAGCTTGGTTTGAAACTGTGAAAGATTTACTATACATTATAGAACAAAATATCAAATGAGATACCTAATCCTAACTTACTATAAAAAACCTTCTGGTCAAATTGACGAAGTAATGGCTGTGGCCAAAAACTTAAAAACAAGAGACCATGCCACTGCCAATGTTATACTTGACTTCAAGGAACTTTCTGTAGTAAAATGCAGCATGGGCGGAGTTCAAGTGCCCAGAGACTTTGATAGAATTGTAGAGTACTACATGGAACACTATGAATCTACCATTACCCGATTGTTTAATGAAAATGGATACACAGTTGAATACCGCAAAAAAGACGCAGAAGCACAACCCGCACAAACTGATCCTAGTTGATGCTGATGGTGTGTTATTGGACTGGGAATGGGCATTCTCAGTTTGGATGCAGGAGCGTGGCTACACACTCACAGCTGACAATAAAAAAAGCTATTACCTACATCATCACTATAACGAGCTGGAAGAAAAGGATGCCAAGAAAGTGGTCAAGACTTTCAACGAATCGGCTGCCATTGGATTCTTGCCTCCCTTGCGCGATGCCATGTACTACGTCAAACGCCTACACGAAGAACATGGCTATGGGTTTCATTGCATTACCAGTTTGAGTTTGGATGCGAATGCAGGCAAACTGAGAGAAATGAATCTGCACAAATTGTTTGGCAAGACTGCATTTGAAAAAATCACATGCCTGGACACAGGTGCAGACAAACACACTGCACTGAGTGAGTACAAGGATTCAGGATGTTACTGGATAGAAGACAAGCCCGAGAACGCTGATGTTGGTCATGCTCTGGGCTTGAAAAGTTTACTAGTAGAACACGGGCACAACATGAATCATGAGTGCCCGTATCCGGTCGTCAAAAATTGGCGGGAAATTTACGCGATAATCACCTCCTAATCTGCGTACAATTTCAACACTGACCCAATGATGCTGTGGCGCTGAATATCTCTGCCTTCTAGGGCACACACAGCAATACCTGCAACAGGCTGCGCCTGTAATCGTTCACACAGGTCCATCAAGCCGTTGTCGCCTCTATTGCGATCAGCTTGCTCAACGTCACCTGTGACAACAATCTTACTGCCAGAACCTATGCGGGTCATCAGCATCTTGACCTGGGCCGGAGTTGCATTTTGCATTTCGTCGGCTATAATCCATGAGTTTTTAAAGGTGCGGCCACGCATGTATGCCAGAGGCGAAATTTCCACAACCTGATCTTCTATCATGGCCAAGATGTCTGCTGGGCGATAATACTCTCGCATGACGTCCAACAGCGGTCTGGTCCACGGTTCCATTTTGGCAACTAGATTGCCCGGGAGGAAACCATGACTTTCTCCCTCCACACCCACTGCTGGGCGTGTCATCACTATCCTATCACATGTGCCTTCTCTCAAGGCTCGTATGGCCGCTAACATTGCTAGATAAGTTTTGCCTGTTCCTGCAGGACCCACTGTTACTACTATGTCAGCGTCAGGGTTTTGTAGTGCCATTACCAATCGTTCCTGGTTTCGTGTGCGAGGGACCAAGTCAATTCTACGCGGTTGCGGACGTAGAGTTTGATTGAAGTGTATGGTATTTTCCACAGCCTGATTCATCTTTTTTTGTTGTGCTTTTAGGGCGCGATTTCTGCTCAAAGTGTCTATACTCCTTTTGTCCTTGATGGACAATGATATTTACGGTTGGCAAATCATCAAGATATGTGGACAGATTTGGTTGTGATCAATCACTAAATACTGACCAGGCGGAATCAAGTTGAAATATATATTTGAAAACAAAGTAGAATTTTACATCACTAATGTATGCAATTTAACATGTGAAAATTGCAATCGTTTTAATAATCATGATTTTCGTGGTTGGCAACGCTGGAGTGATTATGCTGATGTGTATCGGCAGTGGAGCGAATATGTTGATTTAAAAAACATTGTGATCATGGGTGGCGAGCCTTTATTAAATCCCACTGTTACAGATTGGGTTACAGGATTGCGTGATACATTTAGCTGTGGAATACAAATACTTTCCAATGGACTGCAATTAAAGCAAAATCCCGCATTGTATGCTGCTCTTGCCCAGTCAATTACTTCCACTATTTCAATAAGCCTTCACAATTTAGATCATTTTGACATCATTCGAAATAATATCAAAAGTTTCTTGCAGACTCCCATTGATGAATTTGGAATTGGCATTAACCAAATAAATCCTGGAGACCCTGATGCATATTATTCATTGCGTGATGTAAACAACGTCATGGTCCGAATACATTTGAGCAACAGTTTTTCCAATGCGTCGGTTTACAAAAATACTCAAGGACAATTCACTCTGCGTAATTCTGATCCTTTTTTTGCACATCAGATGTGTGGATTCGCCCAGTATAAATGCTATCATTTCATCCGGGGAAAATTGTACAAATGCGGGCCAGTGGCATTGATGCCAGAATTTGACCAACAATTTAACTTGGATATCAGCCACGAGGATAGACAATTGCTGCACAGTTATCAGCCGCTGACCATTGAGCATTGGCCTGACCAAGCTCTTGCGTGGCTAGAACAGTTGGATGATCCTATTGCACAGTGTAAATTTTGTCCCACAAATGATCAAACTACCACCACCATTTACCCCCTGGTCAAACACAGCAAAACCAAAAACATCAACACAGTGTTTTTGCCATAAATAAATTACCATGCAGACACACAACAAATTTGGCATCAACGACAAAGAACTGTTCAAGAATCACGAAGATTACTGGCAGGTCGCTGACAACATCAAAGACCTATACATGAGCGACGGCTCTATTGCCACGCTCTTAGACATGGAACGTGTACTGGATGAACTGGATGTATACGCATTTCGCAACTGGGAAATTGGGGAGCTTGTGGCTGGGCCTGAAGTAGGCAAGTACCGCGTGACTGCCGTTTTCATGTGGCCCAAGGACTTGATGCCCGATCCACGTGGCGGCAAACGACTGTTGCCATTTGACTGCGAAGTAGTATACAAAAAACAAAAGATCAAAATACCTGTTAAAATTGAAACTCCCTCAGACTATCGACCGGGCACACACAAAGCCCGCATGACAGAAAAAGACGTGTGGCTGGTGTCAATAACCATGCCCAAAGCGCTCATGAGCGACATCAAAACAGGTTCAATCGAAATGGAAGATCAGGACATTGATCTTGATGATTTGGATCAAGCATACGAGCAAGACCTAGATCAAGAAGCCAATCAAAGCGATGCACAGGCCCAAGATGCACAACAAAACCTACAACAAAACCCCCAACCAGGAGCAGCCGGTGCGCCACTTGCATGAAGGTCTCCAGTATCGTGATTTAGACGGGCTCATGAAGCCCACCGTTCACGTGGACGAATTTAGCTCTAAAATGGGCGATGATGCTGATATCATTGTGCTCAGCTTTTTTGTGCGTGACAAAGCAGCCGCAAAAGACCTAGTGAGCTGGTTTGAAAAGGGCTATGATTTTGTGCTGGATGCTGATCGTTCACCTGGCGAAATCAAACCCAACAGATATCTAGTGTATGTGGAAATGCGCAGACGCTCAGCCGCACCTGGCAACATCAACGAAATGCTAGAGGATCTAGAAACACTAACTGAATATTCAGCGTCTGACTGGCAATGGCATTACGACGGCAAACGCCATGACTGGGATCCTGAACTGTTTGCCAAAACAGTGCCACTCACGCCCAACGACTACCAGCGCACACACGAGAGTGACTTGAATGAAATGCGCACAGCAGCAGGCTTGCCTGTAAAAAGAATATACAAACCCGACCCTGAATTACGGAGCTGGCAAAGCGCCGCTGGTATATAATTCACTATGAAATTAAAAAGTTTTGGCTGCTCGTTCATATGGGGCAGCGAAATGCCTGACGTGGCAATTTCTGGACATCAATGCAGTCAACTGACATGGCCTGCACTACTGTCACGCTCGTTGGGCTTACAATACAAATGCTACGCTTGGCCAGGACGCGGTAATTTTTTTATTGCCAGTCAAGTGTTAGATCAATTGGCCCGCAACGAGTCTGCACTTTATGTGATAAATTGGACTTGGATTGATCGACATGATTTTATCAGCACTGATCCCAAAGGTGACCCTTGGAAAACATTGATGCCGGGCAAAAAAGCACATGAGCATGCGGATTTTTATTATAGAAATTTACATTCAGAACTTCGGGATAAAATAAGTTGTTTGCAGCTGATCAAGTTAGTCACGCTGGAACTATTGGCATCTGGGCAACCGTTTATAATGACATACATGGACGATTTGATATTTGATCAACGCTGGCATGTCACACCAGGCATGCAGAAACAACAGGCATTCGTCGAACCTTTAATGTTGCATTGGGAATTGGAAAATCATGATCCAATGAACTGGTCTGGATGGGCAGCACAGCAGGGACATGAGGTCAGTGAATACTATCATTTATTGGCATCCGGGCATGAACTGGTATTTCAAGATGTGCTGGCAAGATTTCAACGTGACGAAATTGCCACTGCATCACAGTCGGCTGTAGACAAAATAAAGACGGCCTAATTCAGCAGGTTCTTTTTTGAACGTTTCTAACCGCAGATTGTAGCGTTCAGCAAATTCATTTACCACTTCAAACGACCATGGAAAAATGTCCACATACGGGCCTGTTTTGTGTGAGATTCCCGGGTTGGCTCGCAAATAAAATCTACCGCCAGGTTTCAATAAAGATACGCAGTGCGCGAATCGCTCTTCAATTTCGTCCTGGCTATTAAAATTAATTGAACCCAGTGCAATAATCACATCGTAGCTCTCAGGCTTTACCCGGTAATCCAGTATGTCTACTTCATAATCGGCTGCGTCATTGTAGGGATCAATACCTATAATATTCGTGATGCGGCCTTTAAAAGGATGATATCCACAGCCCACATCCAGCACACGGTCAGGATTGAGTCGGTTGATTTCTTCTACCAGTGCCCAGCCTGAGTGATCATAATCGCTGGTTCGTGGGCGCCATATTTCACGGAAGAATCTATTGGTATAGCGTTCTGACAGATCAGCTGTGATTTCTGCCAGTGTTCCGTGATAGTCACAGGGCAGGGCCAGTTCAGCAGCCACAGCGTCTTTGAACTTTCTATAGCGTGCTGGTGTCCACGGCAGGTCTTCCACCACAGTGTCCGCGTTAATTTTGATATTTTGATATTTAGGCAAATTAAATGCCTGTGTGAGAGTGTGAGTGATTAGGGAACAAATTCGAGTGTTCATAATGGAAGCATGACCTTTCTTAGATCCTGTATGTTGGTAGGAAACTGATTTAATTGATAACAGGCAATTTCCCAACCCTGCTGACGCAGTTTGGCTTGAACTATGGCTTCTGCCATGATTGATATGGAAGTCCAGTTGAAATCTTGATTGTTTATGTTCAGAATGATCTGTTGAACTGTGTGAAATTCATTTAGAATATACTGCTGACGCTGGAACCATACAGCATAAAATTCAGCAGGATTGGTATCAGGATCCGCAGTTAATTCGCAATAGTCAATCATGCGAGATATAGTGTGTTCAAAGTCATACAGTATTTGGTCAGGAGTCACACTCAGCCAACCAGCAGGCACTTGATTTTTCACAGCAATATAATCTTCTGCTTGGTCAGTTAAAAAACTCAACGCTTCTCTAACTTCATAAGGTTGCATGTGTTCAACCAGGCTGTAGGACGGATTCCACGCAGAAACTTTATTTTGTAAAACTTGCTGTATAAACGTTGGAATTTTATGATAACAAAACAATTGATTTCGCTCAACTTGACTGGCTGTGTCAAAATGTATCAAAATGGTTTTTGCTGGCAAAAATTCTATCATTGCCTGCACAGTTGCAGCTGGGTTGAGATAATCCAGCCCGGGATAAACTGGCGTGACTATTTCATAGCTGTTGTGAGAGATTTTTTTTATTTCTGTCAACAACACCGGGTGAAATTCTTTGGAAAACGAATGCATGCTGCCACTACTGGTCACAGTGGCAGTAACTTTGTGTAATCCTTGAGTAAACTCACGCAGACTATATTCAATAGTGCTGCCAAATGCACCAGCAGGAAAAAGTATAGCTATCATAAAAATTTTGGAACAGTGTGATAAATTTTGACATTGATTAAGAAATTTCCGTATTCATAGAAATTTTTGATATATAAGAGATATTTTACATGCTATTTAAGGAGAAATCAACCATGCTAAAAAAATTCATTGTGCTGGCCCTGTTGCCCGTTGCAGCCTGGGCCTGGGAGCCTTCTCGAACTGTCACAGCCATTGTGGGCAATGCTCCTGGAGCAGGAAACGAAATGGCCTTCCGCAAACTGGCTGAAATTGTGGCCAAGCGCAATCCTGGATTCTCCTACATTGTGCAGCCCATGCCCGGTGCTGATTCAGTTGTGGCCAACAATCGATTCCTGGATGCACCCACAGACGGACACACTATCAATTTGCCTTCACACATGAGCAGTTATGTCACAAATGACATATGGGAAAAGAGCATAAAGAAATACAATTACGACAGTTTTGTGGACGTGCTGACCATTGGCAAAAGCCCATTGGTCCTGGTTGCTCATCCCTCAAGTGGTATCAACACTCCGCAGGAGTTTGTGAAATACATTGCGTCCGGCAGAACAATCAATGTGGCCACAGGTGGCGGTGCGCACCGAACTGCATTTGAATACTTGATGGATCGTGCGCGAGGCAACAAGGATCAAGTCAAAGCAATCAAGTTTAACGGCCCTGTGGCTGCTGTACAAAGTGTGGCATCATACGACGGCAAGGCCGGAACAGAGTTTGGTATCATGCCCATTGCAGTGGCCAGGGCCATGGTAGACGCTGGCAAGATAAAGGCCATTGGATTTACCGGCACTCGTCGCATGCCACAGTATCCCGCTGTGCCACTGCTGAACACAGTGGTGCCCGGTATCAATGTATATGCTGCTTGGTCAATTCAACTGCCCCCGGGCACACGGTCGGACATTGTGGAATGGTATCAACAGCAATTTTCAGCTGCTGTGCGTTCAGCAGAATACAAAGAATATGCTGATGCCAACGTGATCTTTTATGAAGAATCAGAATTGACTCCTGCAGGCCTAAAGCGTCAAATGGATGAATTACGTGCTGCCTTTATTCCTGTACTAAGCAAGATTGATTTAAGTAAAGAATGAAATATAATAATATGATCAGCAACTGGGAACAATCAAAAAAACGCAGTAACTATCATTTTGATTCTACTCTAATAGATCCTGCTGTGGACTGTGTACAGGTGTTAGGGCATGTTGAGCCCAAATGACCGGCGTGATTACAGATCAAACACAGGAATTTTTAAACTCTATCGCATGAAAAGAATTTTAATTTTAACAGGTCCCCAAGGGTCAGGCAATCATTTATGGTCAAAAATATTTGCCCTGCACCCTAGAGTAGCAGGATGGCGAGCACTATTAGACACCTACTGGATTGGACACGATCAAGAACCCTTTGCAGAATACTGGCAGCATCCAGAAAGACTGGGCAACTTTAACTGGCGTAGTGCTGATTTCTTTGTGACCAGCATGAGTGTGCCGTACATGAACAATGGTGAGGTGACTGTGCCGGACTTTCGTGGATTTGTGCGTGAATGTCAACGTCTTGGTCATCGAGTACAATTTGCCATTCTAGGACGCGATCAAAACATTGTGCGCATGCAACAGGATCGTGTGCGTGGCGGTGCAACTCTGCCCGCAGCACTAGAACAGTTTCAAGACCTAGCAGCGCCGGCCTTTTTGAGTTATGAGCTATTGCATCTTTATCAGGAACAATATCTCACACAGCTACAAAGACAACTGGAATGGCCCATAGATATCACGAATTTGAGGATTCGTGATATCCTAGCAGAAGATACTAACACAAAGTATTTTCACCCTGTGGCACACCATGCCACAGATGATTTAGCACAACAAACATCACGGAAATGGAAATAAAAATGGCACAACGCATCTTAATCATGGGCCTGCCAGGCTCGGGTAAAACCACACTGGCACGGGAATTGCGAGCACAACTAGAAGCCGCCGGCAAAGTGGTGGGTTGGCTGAACGCAGACGAAATCCGCGAACAATATAATGACTGGGACTTTTCAGAGTCAGGACGCATTCGTCAAGCACGAAGAATGAGAGAACTGGCCGACAAGCTGTCAGCATACGATTATATGATTGCGGACTTTGTGGCGCCCTTGGTGGAAATGCGCAATGTATTCAAAGCAGATTGGTGCATATGGATGGACACCATCCGTGAAGGTCGTTACGCTGATACCAATGCCATGTTTGTGGAACCAGATGTTTATGATTTTCGTGTGCCAGAACAAAACTGTGAAAAATGGGCTGACTTTATTAAAGAGCACATTATAGACAATCGTCGGCGTCCTACATTTGACTTCAAACGTGAAACTGTGCAAATGCTGGGTCGCTGGCAGCCCTGGCATGATGGACATCGTGCACTGTTTGAACGACTGTTGAAAAAAACCGGGCAAGTTGTTATTCAAGTGAGAGATGTGCAGGGCTGGCAGGGTTCTAATCCATTTGAAGTGGAACGAGTCCGGAGTTTTATTCGACGTGACTTAGATCCATTATATCAAGGCCAGTATGAAATACAAGTGGTGCCCAATATCGTGCATATTGGCTGGGGCCGTGGCGTGGGCTACACCGCTGGTGAAGAGTCTTTTGACGAGTCAATTACAGATATTTCTGCTACTAAGATCCGAAAAGAACTTGGATTAAAGTAGAACATGATACCAGCTAAATACTGGCATGTGGATTTTACACTTTCTTCCGGACGCCTTGATCTTATGGTTCTGTAACATTCTGCTGCTGGCGGGTTTGGTACTTACTGCGGCAGGCTTGTTGGCACATCGCATTCCCGTCATATGGCAATATCAGTTGCCCTTTCGAGTCCTGGGCATTGCACTTTTGATCATAGGGGTTTACTTTCGTGGCGGTTTGGCTGTGGAAGCAGAGTGGCGCGAGCGTGTGGCAGAAGTAGAAGCCAAGCTGGCAGTGGCTGAACAAAAGAGTGCAGCGACCAATACAAAGATAGACACAGCAGCACAGGAAAAGATTCGTGTAATTCGCGGACAAACACAGATTGTTCGACAGTACATTGATCGAGAAGTGGTTAAATATGACACAAAGTTCATGCCCGGTGGGCAGTGTGAAATTCCACAGGAATTTGTTAGAGCTCACAATCAATCAGCGGAGAGAGCACGATGAAAGTAACAGATATCATTACAGAAGCAGCAAACCCTGCTCAACAAGCAGCCATTGCTATTTCAATGAAAAAGGCTGGTAAAAAGCCCAAGCAAGGTGTGGCGGAGGCTGTTGATATCGGTAAAGAATGGATGAGTGATACTGAGTTAGACCAGTATGTACCAGGCCGCTTACAACAACAGTGGCGTGAATTGTTAGGTTATGACAGGGATGGCAACCCAAGTGCGTTATGGGCAAACTTAACAGGAGGCTACGAACCAGATGTTAATGATCCACAACATCGTGCGTTAATGGTCAAAGTGGCCAATAAATGGTTTGCTGCCAAGAAAATCCCCAATGTCAAATTCTTCAATGTCAAAGATGCCGATGACGAATTAGAATGGCTGGTACAAATTGGTCAGCAAGGTGTGGCGGAACACACAGAACTTGCTGAAGAATTTGACCTGATTGAATCAATTGTGGAACAGATTGCCCAGCACAATGGTGTGGATGCTGATGTAGTATGGGAGGATTTAGAAAGTCTCACAGAAGATGAGCTGTATGTGTTTGCTGTGACATCTGACCCACTGATGGAATCTGAAGCCTGGCAAAAGGCCAACAAGCGTGACAAGACAGACGGCATGAGTCAAAAAGCTGTGAATACCTATCGTAGAGAGCATCCGGGTTCAAAACTAAAGACTGCTGTGACCACCAAGCCCTCCAAGCTGAAGAAGGGCTCCAAGGCATCCAAGCGTAGATCAAGCTACTGTTCACGCAGCCGTGGACAAATGAAAATGCACAGCATCTCATGCAGCAAGACTCCGGACAAGGCCATCTGCAAAGCTCGTAGACGGTGGAACTGCTGATGATTGATCAAAAAGAACAAGCACAACGCAGCATCACAATTGGAATAATTATTGTGCTGTTATTGATGCTGGCCATGTGTGGGGGATGTGCCACTGTGGTACCTGTTGCTGCGGCATTCCCGGCAGCACCCGGTGCTACATATCAGCAGGCCTGTCCGGATTTGCAGAAAATAAAAGACCAACCACAGCTGAGTGAAGTAAGTAACACCATCAGCGTGAACTACAGCAGCTACTATGAGTGTGCTGTGAAACTGGATGCTTGGATACAATGGTATTCACAACAGAAAACGATATTTGAAAGTGCAGGCAAATAACATGGGAATGACTATCACAGGCGGAATGGTACTTGGCAACGGAATGACATTGTCATCGCCTACGGGCGCAAATGCACCTTCAACAGTTGAATACTTAGTAGTTGCAGGTGGTGGTGGCGGGGGCGCACATACAGCTGGTGCCGGAGTTGGTGGCGGTGGTGGCGCAGGTGGGTTTAGAACTGCCACAGGTTTTACGGTAGCAGCCAGCACACCCATCACAGTAACAGTTGGCGGTGGCGGTCCCGGCGCAGCGTCTGGCACACAATTTGGTACTGATGGAACAAATTCTGTATTTTCTAGTGTGACCTCTACCGGAGGTGGTGGTGGTGGCGGATATAGTGCTGGAGCAGGCAGAAACGGTGGTTCAGGCGGTGGTGGCGGTCAAAATAATTCGAGTTCTACTGCTGGAGGAACAGGAACAGTTGGTCAAGGCAAAGACGGTGGCCTTGGTGGCTACAGTTCAGGTGGTGGCGGAGGTGGTGCCAGTGCTGTGGGTCAAAATGTTCCTGGCACAGGCCAGGGCGGGACCGGTGGTGCGGGAACTGCAAGCTCAATAACAGGCACATCCAACACCTATGCTGGAGGTGGCGGCGGTGGCTCTTATAACACCGGTGCTGTTTCTGCGGGCGGCACAGGAGGCGGTGGTGCAGGTGCAACTAGCCCAATTAGCCCAACTAGTGCAGTGGCTGGCACTGTAAATACAGGTGGCGGTGGTGGCGGTGGTATTGACTCTTTAGGAGGAGCATCAGGCGGCGACGGTGTGGTGGTTATTCGTTATGCAGATACATTTGCAGCAGCCACATCCACCACAAACTTATCAGCCGGCTATCCAGTGGTTGCAGGTGGATATAGAGTGTACAAATGGATCACTTCCGGAACAATCACATTCTAAGAAATCAATATAAACAACAACATGGGAAAATAACATGGGAATAACAATTACAGGCGGAGTGACATTTGGCAGCGGAGTCAGTGTGACATTACCGTCAGGTGTGCCACTGGTTGAATATCTGGTGGTCGCTGGTGGCGGCTCGGGAGGCGGGTCAACTGGTGGCGGCGGCGGCGGCGCTGGCGGGTTTAGAACTGCCACAGGATTTGCTATTGCTCTCGGCACTCCGTACACAGTCACAGTTGGTGGTGGCGGAACAGGTGTTGCAGCCAGTACCACTGGCAATCCTGGATCAAACAGTGTATTTGCAACTGTAACAGCTATTGGCGGTGGTTATGGAAACTATGGTACAATAGGAGATCAAGCAGGTGGTTCAGGTGGTTCAGGTGGCGGTGGTGGATCCGGACCGACCAGTGGTGTATTAGGCAGTGCAGGCGGTTCCGGCACAGCGGGACCTCCTGTACAAGGATATGCAGGAGGATACGGCGCACAAGTTAGCGGAAGGCACCAACAAGGTGGTGGTGGTGGTGGCGCTGGCGGCACGGGAGGAAATGCAGACACAACCGGAACTGGCCCTGCCGGCGACGGCGGTATAGCTGCCAGCAGTGCTATATCAGGATCAAGTGTATTGTATGGTGGCGGCGGGGGTGGCGGCGGGCACTACATTGGGACCACACGCGGCGGCTACGGCGGCGGGACAACTCCTGCATCAGGCGGCGGCGGCAATGGTGCAAATCAGGACACTCCGGGCACAGCAGGATCTGCTAACACTGGTGGTGGTGGTGGTGGTGGTGGTAATGCAGCTGCCGGAAACGGACTAGCAGGCGGCTCTGGCGTAGTTTTCCTTCGCTACGCCGACTCATTTGCAGCAGCCACCTCTACCACAAACTTAGCAGCTGGATATCCTGTTGTTAGCGGTGGATATAGAGTGTATAAATGGATCACTTCCGGCTCAATCACATTCTAAGAAATCGCACATGACCACACAACAACGTAGGAAAATATCATGGGAATAACAGTTACAGGCGGAGTAGTATTTGGCGGCGGAGTACTTGTGACATCACCCGTTGCTGTGCTCAGCAGCGTTGAATACTTGGTGGTTGCCGGCGGCGGCTCAGGTGCAAGTGCAACTAATTTAGGTTGCGGTGGTGGTGGTGCAGGTGGCTATGTAGCTAACATAGGATTTTCAGTAACCCAGGGTTCGGCAATAACAGTTACCGTGGGAGCTGGCGGCACCGGGGTTAGTGGCGGGGGCGGCAATAATGGCATAAACTCAATTATTTCAAACAGTTTTGGCAATGTTACAGCCATTGGCGGCGGCACAGGTGGATTTTACAGCCCATACACTAATGCCACAGCAGGTGGTTCAGGTGGTGGTGCCAGTTGGAACGGTGCCGATCTTACACATTATGGAAATGCGTTACAACCCAGCAGTGCATCAGGTGGATCAGGCAATCGCGGTGGAAATGGTGGCTCGAGTAACTCTGGTGGCGGGGGCGGTGGAGCAGGTGCAGTAGGAGCTGATGCAGTTGGCACGGCTGGTGGCAACGGTGGTGTAGGCACCACAAGCACAATTATCACCACCACACAAGCCACCACTTACTCAGTAGGTCAAGTGGTTAGCTCAAGTGTGTATTTTGCAGGTGGCGGTGGCGGTGGAGGAGTCAACAGCGGCACGGCCGGAGTAGGTGGTTCAGGTGGTGGTGGTTCTTCTACCACAACCGGTCCCGGTACTAATGGCACTGTGAACACCGGTGGTGGTGGTGGTGGCGCAGCCTATTTTGGCGGTGGCAGTTATTTTGGCGGTAATGGTGGCAAGGGTGTGGTTATTATCCGTTACTCAGACTCATATGCAAATGCAACCAGTACCACAGGTAGTCCGTCATTGAGTGTGGCCAATGGATACAGAACATATATTTTTACCAGTTCTGGCAGTTTAACAATTTAACAAGGAGATATAGAATGTCGCATTTTGCACAGATAGATGAAAAAAACATTGTCACCAGAGTGATAGTGATAGATCAACCAACAGTGGACACTGGATTGTTTGGCGATCCAAGTTCATTTGTTCAAACCAGTTATAACACAAGGGGCGGTGTGCATGTTTTGGGTGGCACCCCATTGCGAAAGAATTATGCTGGCATAGGATTTGTTTATGATAGCGAGCGTGACGCATTCATTCCTCCCCAGCCGTTTGCGAGCTGGACACTGAACGAATCAACCTGCTTGTGGCATGCACCTGTTGACATGCCCACAGATGGCAAACTGTATGTCTGGGATGAAGATACCCTATCTTGGGTGGATGCCACACTGTGACTGACTGAGAACTACCATGAGCATGCTCGCACTAGAACAACTAAAACAAATGGTGAAGAATCCCTATATTGATCACTGGCACGAAGCACTGGATCAGCTGTTGGATGATTATGAAATCAACACACCGTTAAGAGTGGCACATTTTGTTGCACAGTGCGCTCATGAGTCAGGCAACTTTGTTTTCATCAAAGAAAATCTCAACTACAAGGCTGCCAGCCTACAAAAACTTTTTGCCAAGTATTTTCCCACTGGGGATTTGGCAGCACAATATGCCAATCGACCCGAACAGATTGCCAATAGAATCTACGCCAACAGAATGGGCAATGGTCCCGAATCGTCTGGCGATGGATACAGATACTGCGGGCGTGGCCTAATACAGTTGACCGGCCGAGACAATTACACATTCTTTGCAGGATCACTCAGCATTCCAGTAGAAGAAGCAGCAGAATATCTAGCCACATTTGAAGGTGCAGCACAGTCAGCCTGTTGGTTCTGGGAACAGAACAACTTGAACCGATTTGCTGATGCCAACGATGTGAAAGGATTGACCAAGGCCATCAATGGTGGCTATATTGGCCTGGAAGATCGAATCAGCCACACAGAACACGCACTACATGTGCTAGGAGCATAAACAATGACAATCACAATTGGACCCGGGATAGATATTGGTGAGGGAATTTTAATAACTTCGCCACCCGCTGGACCACCATCCCCAGCAGTGACCTTTGGCACCCCCACCATAATGAATTCAGGTGCGTTCACATCTCTCCTGCAGCCCAACGGCACTGCAATTGATTTATCAGGACTGATTGTATCAGTTGGCAATAATGGCGGCAACTTTGGCAGTGCTGTGTCAGGAGACGGCGCCACATGGACTGGTCCAGCTTTGAGGGTATCTGGCAGTACATTCATAACTCGTGTGACCTGGTCAAGTTATCACAATTACTTCTTGGCAATTGGCACCAATGGTAATCCTAATTCATATCCTATATACACTACTTCAGCTGATGGAGTCAATTGGACCACTGCCGCAGTATGCAGCTCCACAACAGTTGGTAATATATGGGCATTGACAGTTAACAGTGCCGGAGTGTTTGCAGCAATCATGCAAATGGCCGGCGGTGTTCCTGCTTACATGACATCCACAGACGGCGAAACTTGGACCACACCCACATCTATTCCTGGTGCTGCAAGTGGAGTATTCTTTACTAGTGCAGCTATAACTGTGAACACTGCAGGAAATTTTGTTGTGACAGGATACAACTCATTTGATAGTGCTCCTTGGTATGCTTACTCTGCAAATGGTAGCACATGGGCTGCGGCTGCAATGCCTGGCTCGGGCTTTCCGCCACGATCAGTCGTATGGTCAGACTACTATGAGTTGTTTATTACAATTGGCTCCATACCTGGCAGCCTTGCATATGCTACCTCACCAGACGGCACCACATGGACTTCTCCGGTCACAATGGCTGGTTCTACCAGTGCTGCAACAATAGTATCACTAGCAGAAGGTCCATTTGGTGTGATTGTGGGAGTTGGGCAACTTCAAGTGGGAGCAACCAGCGAACCAATATATCTAACAACAACCAACGGCACTGACTGGAGTGTGCCAACACTATTGAATGGCAGTGCTGCGGTAGGATACCTGCGGGGAGTGGTATGGAACACAGCAACCAGCACATTTGTAGCAACAGGGGCAGATAGCAGCACCAACTGGCTATACTCAGTCAGTAATTAAATAACAACAAGGAACAATCATGTCAGCACCAGGAATAGCAATAGGCGGCGGAATCAACATCGGCGGCGGAATCAATATAGGGGCAGAACCCCCAGTGGTGAATATTCCCACCCTGGATATCACTGCACACTCTTTTGGCAGCGGCAATCCCAATGGATCAATAACATTTAATATTACCAATGATGGTGGCAGCACTGTTCTTGAAACTGGAGTTATTTACGGATTACCAGGACAAACAACTTATGCGTTGAGTACAGACAGTTGCACTGGATCAAGTTCATCAGCAGAAAGAACTGCCATTAGAACTGGTGGTTGTCCAGGGCCTTATACAACAGGACTAACTGGCAGTCAAACTATTAGTTTTAGTGCAAGTGAGTTTGTATATCCTAGTGAGACAATCAATGTGCTGGCCTATGCTGTAAATAGTGCAGGTGTTGCATATAGTCCTACTGTATTGAGTTGGATGCCAGAGATATGTTTGGCCGAAGGCACATTGATCACACTGGCAGATGAAAGCACAACCGCCATTGAAAATATTCAAATGTCTGACTTGATCAAAGTTTGGGACTTTGATAATGGTGTATTTGCCTCTGCACATCCGCTATGGATCAAACAACAAGAAACAACTGCTCGCTATAATCTGTTGACATTCAGTGATGGGTCGACTCTTAAAACTATCAATCAGCACAGGATCTTCAACAAACAAGCTGGAGCATTCACTTATCCAATGACTGATGACACCCCAATTGGTACCATCACAGTGAATGCACAAGGCGAAGAAGTCTCATTGATTGGCAAGACTGTGGTAGATGAGACTGTTAATTATTACAATGTAATCACGGATTATCATATGAATTTATATGCCAATGGTATATTAACCAGTTTGAGATTTAACAATGTGTATGATATTAACGAAATGAAGTTTGTGAAAGACGGCCGTGCATTGCGTTCACTATCAGAGTTTGCTGATATTGACAGTCGGTGGGTTGATGGATTGCGCCTGCGTGAACAACAGCAACCAATTGAAACCATTAGCAAATATGTGGCTAGATTAGAACGCATGGAATCAGAAGTGTGTTATGCCTAAACTGAAAAAATGTCAGAGTCAGAAATTATCTTGTTTGATTTGCCATAAATATTCAAATAAAGGACTGATATGGTAGCACCAGTAACAATTCAAGGCGGAATCACATTAGAGGGCGGAATCACAGTGGGCAATGTGCCATTGCCCGCCCCAGCCGGAGTGGTATTAAGTTTAGACGCTGGCAATCCAGCAAGTTATCCTGGAGCAGGGGGCTACTCTACATGGACTGACACAGTTGGAGGAATGACATTTACTCTTGTTAACGGTCCCACATACAACAGTGCCAACGGTGGATACATACAGTTTGATCCTGGGTCAGGACAGTATGCAGCCAGCGCCACAAACTTGGGCACACTTGCCGCGTGGTCAATCGAAGCCTGGCATTACTATGATGGAACTAATACTCCTGCTGGACCCAACATATTCACAGAATATCCGTATGGCGGCGGCACTATCAATCTTGGCCTGGGTTCAACCAATGGTGCTACTGAGTTATCTGCCTGGTATTATAGCGGGGGATTTCAAGCTACTCCAGCATATACATTAACACCTGGAAACTGGTATCAGATTGTGGGCACATTTGATGGCACCACTCTTAACTTGTATGT
>Ga0114962_10000032_pt1 | contig 103725 bp, 87 predicted proteins | sample C_130820_MF_Meta_FD_87017 | JGI IMG/M metagenome (GOLD analysis project Ga0114962, IMG submission 87017) | Freshwater microbial communities from Lake Croche, Canada to study carbon cycling - C_130820_MF_MetaG | ecosystem: Environmental > Aquatic > Freshwater > Lake | place: Lake Croche, Canada... | reverse complement strand
CTCCGGTCCGTCATATGTTGCATCCAATTCGGAAAAGAGCCGGGATGGCACGTCACCACGTGTTGAACTTAGTGCTTGAAATGGCATCCTAGTAAGTTATATTGAAACCAAGGTACTTCAATGAACGATATTAACCGAAAGAAAAATCTTCTCTATCGAATCATGGGATTCATGATGTCAGTTTCGAGCGGGGTGGGTGCTGAGCCAGTGGATATGTCGATGGTAGTCATCGATCATCCTGGCAACGTAGCTGATCCTTTAACACGGCTCGGTGATGTGGGTTATGCCTTCAAGATGGGGAAGTTTGACGTCACTGATGAACAGTATGCGGCTTTCCTCAATGCGGTGGCGCAGTCGGATCCTCATGGCTTATTTAACCCGAAGATGGCAACCGATCCGATCGTTTCAGGGATAGCGCGGTCTGGAAAGTCAGGTCATTACAGGTACAGTGTGACGCCACCGGCTGGACCGATCCAAATTGCAGCGGCGACGACAGGGAAGCGTCCAGTTAGCTACGTCAGCTGGTTCGATGGTGCCCGATTCGCCAATTGGATGGCCAATGGTCAGCCCATAGGGCGTCAGAGTGTAAGAACCACAGAGAATGGTGCATACAACCTCAAAGATCCAAGGACCAGACGCGGTTTTGCAGTCCCGAAGAACGCCATAAACCCCAATACCGGTGCGCCTCCCATTTTTTCTTTACCCACCGAAAGTGAGTTTTATAAATCGGCTTACTACAATCCAACATTGAATAATGGTACGGGAGGCTACACGCTCTACGCCACCAATAGCAATACTTCACCTCTAAACACTCCGGGCGCTGGTCCGAACCTTGCCAATGTTTACGCGCAGGGTTTCTTTGCCGTGACCAAACAAAGTGGGCTTAATCCGCAGGCAAACTATTTGACAAACGTAGGAAGCTACACCAGATCTCAAGGGCCCTACGGCACTTTTGATATGAACGGGAGTGTCTGGGAGTTTATCGCTCCGGCAACAGGCGGTAGTCCATTAGTGACCTTGCGTGGCGGTGGGTGGACCTCGTACTTTACCTATCTTCAGTCTGATTTTAGCCTTATCGGCAGTGCTTCAGGATCAGCCTTTAATGGGGGCTTCCGCTTAGCGAGTGGGGCAAACTCGTTATCAGGGTTGAATTATGAGTTAGTTAAGATTGGCCATCCTGGAAATAAGAAAGATAAAACAGGATATGGGGCTGTCAATAAGGTTTTCTGGATGGGAAAATATGAGGTAACGATTGCCCAATACTGTTCCTTCTTGAACGCGATAGCCAAGACAGACACCTATGGGGTTTATGATCCAGCGATGACGAGTGTGTTGAATAGCGCTGGCGTCCAGCGAAGTGGGTCCTCCGGGAGCTATACTTATTCTCCCTTAAACAACGCCGGGGATAGCGCCCAAAGGCCCATCACGTTCGTTAATTGGTTTGATATTGCTCGTTTCGCCAACTGGATGTCGAACGGGGAGCCTGAGGGCCTCCAGAACGCCAGCACCACAGAGGATGGCGCCTACCCTCTCAAAGGAGCCACCCAGGGGTACACCACGGTTCGTCATGCATTGAATCCAAATACGGGCGCAGAGCCGATCTTCTTCATCCCTACGGAAGACGAATGGTACAAACCGGCCTATTATGACCCATCGCTTCATATGGGTGCGGGAGGATATTATCTTTATGCCACGAGAAGCAACCATGCCCCCGGCAATCAAATTGGCGATAAGCCTAATATGGTCAATTTTATTGATGACTACTCTGGAACCTACTTCTACTCATTGACCCACACTCCCCGCATTGAGCCGAATCAGAACTACCTGACGGATGTGGGCACTTATTCAGGAAGCCCCAGCTATTTTGGCACCTTTGACCAAACGGGCATGCTTTACCAATGGAATGACTTGGACGGCACCGCCAGTCCAACCCGAAGTTTACGGGGGGGGTTCTATTTTGCAGGGGGTGGAGCCGCGCAGAGTGTCACCTCAAATCTGGCGTCACCCAAGCGAGAGGCGAATGACACCACATTCAGATTATCGGGGCCTCACTGATCCTGAAGCCCTGCTGCATCAGGGCGGGTGACCATCTGGTGCAGTCGTCGACGTTATTGATTCTTGGTTACCGCATAGAAAACGGGCTAATATTTTAGTTTATGCGGTTATCTGAAGACAGCCAACAATGATGATGGCCTAACCCCGGAGAAAATGACCATCTCCATAGCATGACGAATGCTGGGTCGATCCGCGCTCTATCACCCAGAAAGCCGCGCGGTGGACTGGTTAGTTGGATAGATGTCCAGCAAGTAGGGTCACTAAGGTGCCGGAGATGAAAAATATCCCCAACATGTGAGCGCTCTTAAAAATCGCATTTTCTGTGCGTAACATGGGGTCAGTCACTAGCCAGAATGGTACAAAAAGGAGCAAGGTCGTTACAACATGAAGCGTTATCATCGTTTATCCCTCTCAAAATGCCTGAATGTCCTGTCCTTCTTGACAGGCACATTGAAGTAAAAGCAATTAACGGGCCACTAAATGCTCTAGGGCTTCTGGTGAGGGGGCTGGTTTGAGGGTTCACGGTTCCAGGGAGTCAGCTGGTTGCACTCAGCATGAGAGATTCTGCCTTTGTGAAGAGTCTCGACCTGATAAAGAATCGGAGTCCTTCAGGCCCCTCGAGTGAGAACATTCCCCCCCTTCCTTTGATGACATCCAAGGTGATCTGGGTGTGCTGCCAATACTCGAATTGACTCCTTGACATATAAAAAGGGCAATCGCCGACGTCGCCTATCAAGACGTCGGACTCACCGATGATCAAGTCCCCTTCTGGGTAACACATGGGGGAGCTGCCATCACAGCAGCCACCCGACTGATGAAAGATCAGTGCCCCGTATTTCTCGCGAAGCCTTTCAATCAGCGTGATCGCCGATTCGGTAGCGATCACTCTGTTCGGCGTGGGCTTCTCGTTCAGAAGAACCCCAGCGCTTTGGGGCTGTAGCTGACCAGAAGGTTTTTAGTCTGCTGATAATGGCCCAGCATCATTTTGTGATTTTCACGGCCAATGCCTGATTGTTTGTAGCCTCCGAAAGCGGCATGTGCGGGGTAATGATGGTAGCAGTTGGTCCAAACCCTGCCCGCCTGAATGCCTCGGCCGACCCGATAGGCTCTGCTGCCATCACGGGTCCAGATACCCGCACCCAGTCCATAGAGGGTGTCGTTAGCGAGACTGAGTGCTTCCTCCTCATCCTTGAATGTGGTGACAGAAACGACGGGACCAAAGATTTCTTCTTGGAAGACCCGCATCCGGTTATGACCTTCAATGACGGTGGGTTTGACGTAATAGCCGCCTTGGAGCTCCCCTGCGAGAACGTTTCGTTCACCGCCAATGAGGCAGCGAGCACCTTCCTGCCGACCGATATCGAGGTAGGACAGAATCTTTTCGACCTGCTCTTCTGATGTTTGAGCGCCGACCATGGTTGCAGGGTCTAGAGGGTTCCCCTGCTTCATGGCGGCGATGCGTTCAAGGGCCTTGGGCATGAATCGATCATAGATCGACTCCTGGATCAGGGCTCTTGAGGGGCAGGTGCAGACCTCGCCCTGGTTGAGGGCGAACATCACAAAGCCTTCGACCGCCTTGTCGAGAAAGTCATCGTCCGCTTGAAAAATATCCTCAAAAAAGAGGTTAGGAGACTTGCCGCCCAATTCCAGGGTGACCGGAATGATGTTTTGAGAGGCATACTGCATGATCAACCGTCCCGTTGTCGTTTCTCCAGTGAAGGCGATTTTGGCAATTCGGCGGGATGAAGCGAGGGGTTTTCCGGCTTCAAGGCCAAAGCCATTTACAATATTCAAGACCCCCGGTGGTAAAAGATCACCGATGATCTCCATCAGCACCATGATGCTCATCGGAGTCTGCTCGGCGGGTTTGAGGACGATGGTATTGCCTGCCGCAAGGGCCGGTGCGATCTTCCAAACGGCCATCAAAATAGGGAAGTTCCAGGGAATGATTTGCCCCACAACACCCAGGGGTTCATGAAAGTGGTAGGCGACGGTATCTTCATCAATTTCAGCGATCGACCCCTCTTGAGCGCGGATGCAACCCGCAAAATAACGAAAATGATCGATGGCGAGCGGGATATCCGCCGCCATGGTTTCCCGGATCGGTTTGCCGTTATCCCAGGTTTCAACGGTTGCCAACCTTTCAAGGTTGGCCTCCATGCGGTCAGCGATTCGGATTAAGAGATTGGCGCGTTCAGTGACCGATGTTTTGCCCCATCGAGGGGCTGCAGCATGCGCTGCATCAAGCGCCAACTCGATATCTTCGGCGGTTCCGCGGGCAATCTGTCCGATGGGTTTTCCGGTAATGGGCGTGACGTTCTCAAAATACTGTCCGAGGACAGGGGGCTGCCATTGACCCCCGATGAAGTTGTCGTATCGCCCTTTAAAAGGGAGTGTATTCGTCATGGGATTCTCCTTGGGACAGTGAAACGCCGAGGTTGGCCATAAGCCTTAGGAACCCAAGAACGAATTCCTAAATGAAGGATGAGCCACTGATTTTTATGACGACCTCAGATTCGAATTCAGATTCTAGACGTTTTTTATGGTTTTACCTCGAACGATAACCTTCCAGTCAGCAAAGCATCACAGAAACCGTTTAACCTCATTTCTAGAGAGCGCCTTTTGAAGAGGGGCTCAAGGTTCCATCGATCCTTTAGTGAGGCCAAGACCGTGATTGACAGACTCAAGGAGAATCATATGGAAGAGGTCATTTGGGGGATCATGAAGAAGCATGAAGAGTGCGAGTGGCTTGAATTGAGTCGCGCCGCGTTCCCTGGGATCTCCGATGGTGAAATTCTGGATGTGATCCAGCTTTATTTCTGTGAAGATATTGAAGAACTTCTTGAGGATTGAAACGCCTCCAGAGGCTACTGGAACGTGGCGCTGACCTTGGTGAGGTTCACCACTTTGATTTGGCAGGTGTTGACAGCCCCGGTGCAATCACCACCCCAGCCTAAAAACGTCCGGCCCTCCTGGGGCGTCGCGGTCAAGGTGACCTCTGTGCCTGTCACGAAAGCATGACTACAGGCCCTCATATTATTCCCGCATTGAAGTCCATTGGGTGCACTTGAAATCGACCCGTAGCGGCTTTTAGTGACCTTCAATAGATATTTTGGTTTCACTCGAAAGAATGCATTGATCGTGATCGTGGGTTGATTCAGGACCAATTGGCAGGACGTGCCTATAGGATTTTGGCAGCCGGTCCAGCGAGCGAAATCATAACCATCCTGAGGGGCGGCGGTCAGTACAACCGCTGCATCCTTGCCAAACTTCTTAAGGCAGTCGAATGTCCCAAGGCCGCAGGTGATCCCCTCGGGAGCACTTGTGATTTGGCCGTGGGCTGGCCGAATAGTCTTGATCTGGTACTCGCTCGATGAAACAAATCGGGCATTGACTGAGAGATTGCTATTCATAGTCACCGAACAAGTTCCAGCACCTTGGCAGGCCCCAGACCAACCAATAAAGTTTTGTCCTGCCTCGACTGAGGCACTTAAGCTGACGGGGGTGCCTTGGGTAAAGCTGAATGTACAGACTGAACCGCAACTGATCCCTGAGGGATTACTGGTCACCAGACCGCTACCTGAGCGGCTCACGGTAAGGGTGTATTGATTAGGCGCATCATCTCCCTCAATGGCGGTCACGATCTGATTGCTGCCGTTACTTTGAAGCCAGACGGCTTGGGCCTTTGTGGCTGAGGACATCGCGATATCTGGAATCGAGGCATTCTGACTCCTGTTGCTCAAGGTCTGAGGGGTCGTCCAGGAGCCCCCTAGGTAATAGCTACCCTGAATGGTGGTCGTCGTCGAGGTCTGGAGATACCACACCGCTGTTGCTGCTCCATTTGGATTCGTGGCAATTTTGGGAAAGTAAGCATTTTGAGTGGCGGTGAGGTCGGTCCAGTTTCCCCAACCCGCCGAGGTCAAAGGACGGGTTCGGATCCCCCAAATGCCATCCGTTTTTTGTTGCATCCAGGTGGCCATGGCGCTGCTGGCGCCATTGGAGGCGATCTGTGGCGCGTTGGCATCGAGGGTGCTTGGACTCACATAATTGATGTCGCTCCACGTGCTATTGGTCAGTTGGCGGGAGGCAATTTGGAAGATTTGGCCGCTGGCCTCCATCCAGATCGCGGTGGTCTGGGGAACGTCATCGATGATGATTTTAGGGAGCTTGGCGTTGGCTGAGGGGGTACTCAGCTGAGTGATGTTTCCAAAAAGGCTATTGCGAAACTGAACGGCCTGAATGGTGTTCGTCAGTCCGCCATCATTGCTCATCCAGACCACGGAGTAGGTGCCATTCGCGGCCATAGCGACCTGCGGGTCATAGGCATTCAGGGACGTTGAGCTGATGGTTTTGGGGGGGAGCCATACGCCGCTCTTGAAGGCGCGGCTTTGGACGACCCACGCGGTCCCGTTATATTGGGTAAAGACTGCGAGCGCATTGCCCGCCTGATCAAAAGCCACTTGGGGGTAATTGGCGCTTTGTGAAGAGTCACTGATCGTTAGGGGTGTTTTCCAGAGCCCCGTCGCTTGATTGAAGTCAGCGCTCTTAATGACATTCGTTGTCCCCGCCTCAAGCCAGACGGCTTTTGCATTCCCATTGCTGTCGATGGCTATTTGTGGGAGCGATCCATCCTTCCCCGTCTGGCTGATATCCGACGATGTCAGCTGCCACGCGTTGTTATTGAAAAAGCGAGTCTGAACGATCCAGTTGGTGCCATTGGATCGAGACCAGATGGCCGCGGCAACGCCCGAACCATTGCCTGATATCCTTGGAATTCTGGCATCGTAGCCGGAGAGGCTCAGATTTGAAGAGGTGATTGCCCAAGACCAACTGGCTATACAGGTGGCAGGCCCCAGGGCCAAGGCGAGGAGAGTTAAAGAAAAGAACCGACCTATCAAAGGCAGAACGGGCTGAATCAAACGATGCATCTAAGGCTCCCTGAACGATAGCCTTAAGGGGCTATTCACGTGCCCCATCGTACCCCTTTAATGTGCGTTTTCGCCAGTCTGTCTTAAAGTCTTAAGCCGTCTAGAGCCCCCTTGCGGTTTCGCTTGCGATGGACTGGCGCGGCATTCGGTGCATCGCCAATCACTGCCGGTTCGCTTCTCTGAGGGAGAGCAGTCCTTGTTTTGCTGGCAGCCAAGACAAAACTTGACCCGACGGTTCCGAACACTTTCCCAGGTCCAACCTTTCTTGCTCACCGTTCGGGGTCTCACTTTTTTGTCTAGTTGACACCAGAAAGCAGCGCGGCGTTCTCTCGTTTCTCGAGCCCTTCGATGATGAGATCCACCATGCGCTCGGCATACTGCTTTTCTTCTTGAGTCAATGCCTTATAAAGGCTCCGATAAAGTTTGCTGAAAGAGCGCACATCATCTTCCTTGTAAGGGGGATCGATTTGGGTGAACACACTGGCGAGTTTGTCAAAATCCTGCGTGTAAAGGTACTTGACCGGACGAATAGTGCTCATTAACAGCCCTGTTAATTATGAAGTCGACGAATGGACTTGAGGGGTCTTTCAGTGCCTTGAACCCCACTCAAGGCGGGCCATTAAGCCGGATAAATGTTACGGCTATGCGGGGGGAGTCGTGTCAGGAAAATGTCAACGCCAGGGGGCGCCAAGAGTGACCCGATAGAAGGCCTATTGATGTTGGCTTTTGGAGGCTAAAGGCCATAATGCTAGCCCCGTGAAGACGATAAAAACGCACCTCCCTCAAAGGGAGGCTTATGTTTAAGTTTCTTGGCTTTTAGTGCCCTGACAGACGCTTTAAGGGGTCTTCGGGTTCTGCAATTCTTCCTGGCCTTGCACGTCGTGTGGCCTTTAAGCGCCTTTCAAGTTCGATGATGCCGTTTTCAAGGGAGGCATCCATGACGACGATATTGCCCATGGACAGAATGATGCGCTGCAGTTCAGGGATTCTGGTACCCCCTGTGGAGACGATGTAGACCGGCTGGACGTAGAGGACCGACCGGCCGACCGGGAGGACGATGATTCGTCCACGAAGCACTCTGGACCCCCGTTGATCCCAAAGCGTTAACTGACGCGCAATCTCTGGATCCTGGTCGATAAGCGCGCTGACCTGTCCTGGGCCCTCGACCTGAGATTCCCGACTGAAGCGATAGACAATGATTTTCTTCTCTTCAGGACGGGCGCCTGGGATCGGTTTGTCGCCGCCATCAAACGTTCCTGCAACGGCTAAGGCACTGAGGTTGCTGCGACCTACGGGGGTCATCGGCTCAATCATCACGAAGTTGTGGCGATCGCTCTGATAGCCCTCAAGCGCCGTTGTTAGGTAGAAGGGTTTGACCATCGCATCATTGACTTTGGCAATATCCCAGGTCTCTGCTTGTTCATAAAAAAGGCCAGGGTCTGTCTGATGGTATCGAGCATAGATTCTCATCTGATTCCCAAAGAGGTCTTTGGGATACCGGAGATGACTCGAAAGGGCAGGAGGCATGGTGCCGATGTCCTTGAAAAGGCCAGGATAGGCATTGCGGTATCCCTGGATAATGGGGTCGCGGGTGTCGCTGATGTAATAGTCGACGCTCCCATCAAAGGCATCCACGACGATCTTCACCGAGTTTCGGATGTAATTGAAGGGCTGCTCCTCTCGGTCCCGATTGAATCGGGTCGCTGAGCGCTTTGATCCTGGATACCAATTGGACGTGGTGTAGGCGTCGATGACCCAGAATATCCGTTTGGGAGTGATCACAATGTAGGGATCATGATCGAGATTCAGGAAGGGTGTGAGCTCTTTGACTCTCTCAACGATATTGCGGTGAAAGAGAGCTCTGCTGTTGCCGGTGATGTTGACCGAGAAAAAGAGCTGCTCATCGCGGAAATAGAGGGAAAATAATAGCTTTCTGAAAAGAGAGCTAATAGGGACACCGCCACGGCCTGTGTAGTTGAAGCTCGATTGTTCATCCGCGCTCGGAATACCGACAAGATCCAGATTGTTCGGAACAATCGCATAGGTCAGATTCTCTTCGCCGTAATAGATATCCGGGCGTTCAATAGCATCGAACGTGACGTTCGAGGGGATGCTCAAGTCTTTAAGATACCAGTGCATGGGGGTCTGGCCATCCTGTGCGGCCGGCGTTGCAACCGCTCCGTAGCCGTGGGTATAGCGAAGATGCATGTTCTCCCAGTTCTGAGCGGGTTCCGGCAAGAGGCGAAGATTAGTTTCACGCGCTGCAAGGTTCACTTGCTCGAGACGGCCGTTAATCATATAGCGATCAACGTCGACGTCGGTGAAGTGGTAATAGGGCCTGATGCCTTGCAGTTGCTGGTAGACATCATCCAGAAACTCCGGATCCCAAACCGGGATATTGTAGAGATGAGACCTTAGTTCTGGGTCGAGGACATCCTCATCAGGAAGTCCTGGGGTGATATCAATGTTGATAATGTTAGTGAGGTCATAGGCCTTGAGGGTCGCATCGATATTACCCTCCATGTGAGCACGTTCTGATTTGACCGGATTAGGTTGAACGATAAATCGATCGAGCCAGTGAGGAATGGCCTCGATGTGACGCAGCCCGATCGAGCTTAGAAACAGCAAAGACAAAATAAACAGAGGAGTCCGCCCCTTCCTCTGGTGGACAAACCAGAGACCCACCAGAGTGGTGCCGATGAGGCTGATAATGGAAAGCCAAATCAGGGGCAGGAAATAGTCCGTTTCGAGGAAGCCTGGACCAAAGAATTGTGGTTCATGGTCTTCGGTATAGAGAAGATCATAGCGCTCCAGAAGAAATCCCCAGGCAATAATCAGGGTGTTGACGAGGACAAGACCGCTCAAATGAATCTTGGGACCCGACGCCCATTCTTTTTTCTGGCCGGCCAGTAATCGATGCTCGAAGAAATAGAGGGTGGCCATTGCGCCTGAGAGAATCAAGGAGGCAATGAGCATTTCTTTTTGAATCAACTGAAAGACCGGGAACGAGAACAGGTAAAAGCTGATATCCCGATAATAGAAATAATCCTTAAGTCCTGCTGAGGGCCCAAAAATAAACAGAAGAGCACTGTGCCAGTCGTTATAAAACGGCATCGCGATGCCAATGGCGAGGAGGAGGGCCAATGGCGCATAGACCTTCATCGAGCCGGTTTGAAACAGGTGAAGGATTTTCTGTCGCCGATTGAATTCCCGCTGGCTCATCGCCGCGAGCCAAGCATGGTCGACTCCAAGATAGCTCGATGCCGCGAGGAAGTTCAAAAAGAACAGCAAGAAAAAGAACAGGGTGATCGAGCCTGCGATAATGTAGCGATAGAGGAGCTTCAGCCAGAAAAACTGGGTATAGCCCAATTCGCTATGCCACCAGAAACTGGTAATCAGATCGGTAAAGACGACGCCCGCCAAAAGACCCAGGGCGCCAAGGCCAATCAGGGCCAGTCCTAGGAGAGTGATTAATCGTTGCCAGCTTTTCATGCGTGCCTCGGGAGCTTGTCGCTGTTGCGGGATACCGTCTTGGATGCCTGGCCATCGCGAGGCATCAATGCCAATTGTAATGGAACTCAAGCATCGCGTTGAGGCTCCTTCATGAGGATCAGGGAAGAGCTTGATATCCATCATCGCATTCCCCTCTCTAAGACGTGTCTTTTTAACCCGCTCTCGATATAGTGTGGCTCTATAAGGCTTACGAGGGATGGATTTTGGCTGGAAGTCCAACGCGATGAACTCAAAATCAGATGGTCTATCAACGCTCTCTCCAAGTGAGGTAGAGATGCTGTGTGAGATCGTCGATCATCATGGCGGTGAGGCGACCTCGCTCCTTCAAGTCCTGATTGACGTTCAAATGCGCTTCCGCTGTGTGCCCGCTGGGGTGATGACCTTCCTCGCTGAGATTCTCCATCTTCCAAGAACGCAGATTCAGGCCGTCGTTGAGTTCTATAGTTTTCTGAGTGTCACCTCGACAGGCCGCTTTGATGTCCGGTTCAGCGATTCGGTGACCGATCAGCTTCTAGGGAGCCGTGATCTTGCGACTCGGCTTTGTCAGCGTCTTGGAGTCAAGCTTGGGGAGACTCGCGCTGATGACGCGGTGAGTGTTCATTTGACCTCATGTACCGGCCTTTCAGACCAAGGCCCTGCGGCTTTGGTGAATGGTCAAGTTTTGACCCGGCTTGATGGCGATCGCATCGTGCAGATGGCGGATTTTATTGATCAAGAGATCGATCTTGATGCTTGGCCGAAAGCCTGGTTTAGGGTTGAGGATCAGGTTCAACTCGAGGGTTTACTCCTCGCCGAGGAGTTGCCTTTGGGGGCTTGCCTTGAGAGAGCTGGGACCCTTGATGCTGTGGGCATTATTTCTGAGATCGATCGTTCCGGGCTTCGGGGGCGGGGTGGGGCTGGATTCAAAACCGCGGTTAAATGGCGCTTCTGTTATGAAGGTGCCGAAGGCACTCTCCCCGGTGACCCCTCGATCACTCGGTATGTGGTGTGTAATGCCGATGAGGGGGAGCCTGGAACCTTCAAGGACCGGGTCCTTCTGAGCCGCAACGCTCATGATGTCTTTGAAGGGATGACCGTCTGTGCGCGAGCCATTGGGGCTCTCAGGGGTTTTCTTTATCTTCGAGGCGAATACCGCTATCTCCTCGATACGCTGCTGAAGGTCCTCGAAGCTCGCCGTTCAAGAGGGCTTCTTGGAAGGAATATCCTCGGCGTTGAAGGTTTCGATTTCAATATAGAGATTCATCTTGGCGCAGGGGCTTATATCTGCGGTGAAGAGTCGGCGCTGATTGAATCGCTTGAGGGGAAGCCTGGACATCCTAGAAATCGTCCGCCTTACCCGGTCACTTGTGGCTACCTTGGACAGCCGACGGTCGTTAATAACGTCGAAACGTTTGTGGCGGCCGCAAGAATTATGGCCTTCGGGGCGGATTGGTTTTTAAGTGAAGGGACCGCCCAATCAACCGGGACCAAAATGCTCAGTGTGTCGGGTGATTGTGAACGGCCCGGCATTTACGAGGTCCCTTTTGGAACACCGGTGAGCGTGGTGATGCATCGTTGTGGGGCCGATGACCCGATGGGTGTTCAGGTGGGTGGACCATCAGGAACCTTTATTGGTAAGGCTGAATTTGAGCGGATTCTGGGGTTTGAAGATCTTTCGACGGGTGGTTCGATGATGGTTTTCAGTCAGGCGCGGGATGTGGTCGCGATCGCTCGCGGTTTCACCCATTTTTTTGCTCACGAAAGCTGTGGGTTTTGTACCCCTTGTCGGGTCGGAACCTCCCTGCTTAGGCAATTGATTGACAAGATTGCTGAAGGCCATGGAACCCCTCATGATCTGGTCGAGATGACTCAGTTGGCGGCCATCGTCAAAAACGCAAGCCACTGTGGCCTCGGGCAGACGGCCGCTAATCCCCTGATGCAAACCCTCGAGCGATTTCCTGAGCGATATCAGGAACGATTGAAGACCACTCTTTTTGAGCCAGGGTTTGATCTTGATGGGGCTCTTGAGGTGTCCCGTCAGATGACAGGAAGAGCGGATGCCAAAGCGCATCTCACGCAAGTGGGCTGAGACATGATGGGCTATTCAGACAGCGTCACGGGATGGGTCAGAAGATGCTGACCATCGATGGGGTCGTGCTGTCCTTTGAGGCGGGGCAGACCATCATGGAGGCCGCAACGGCAGCGGGCGTCTATCTTCCTCACCTCTGCCATCATCCAGAATTCAAGCCTCATGGAAGCTGCAAGCTCTGCACGGTAAAAGTCAATGGGCGTTTTGCTTCAGCGTGCACCCTGCCAGCGGCCGAAGGCCAAGAGGTCCTGAGTGAAACCCTGGAGTTGAGACAGCTTCGCGTACGCATCACCCAGATGCTATTTGTCGAGGGGAATCATTTTTGCCCTAGCTGTGAACAATCGGGTGACTGTAAGCTCCAGGCAACGGCCTATGCCCTGGGTATGCTCGACTCCCACTTCCCTCATTTCTTTCCAGCGCGGCGGGTCGATGCCTCTCATCCCGACATTCTGCTGGATCTTGACCGTTGCATTTTGTGTGAACTCTGTGTCAGGGCGAGTAGGGATATGGATGGAAAGTCGGTGTTTGGAATCGCTGGGCGAGGGATGGAGAGCCATCTGGTGGTCGATGCTGAAAGTGGTGCCTTAGTGGATACGGTGATCGAGGTGTCGGATCGGGCGGTGAAGATCTGCCCGGTTGGGGCGATCCTGATCAAACGCACCGCCTATGAAAAGCCCATCGGGCAAAGGCTTTATGATCACCATCCGATTCAGGCGGTCCTTCTTCAGGCGGATCAGGGGGGCGGATCTTGTGACCAATAAGATCCTTATTGCTACGACCTCGCTAGCCGGTTGTTTTGGCTGTCATATGTCATTTCTCGATATCGATGAGCGGTTTTTTACGCTGTGTGAGCACGTGGTGTTCGACCGTAGCCCGTTCACCGATATCAAACACTGCGGTGAGCATGTCGACGTCGGTTTGATCGAGGGGGGACTTTGTAACGCTGAAAATGTCGCAACTCTTCGGGAATTTAGACGCCACGTCAAGATTCTGGTAGCGGTCGGAGCCTGTGCCATCAATGGGGGGATTCCCGCCATGAGGAATCATATCCCTTTAAAAGAATGTCTTGAAGAGTCTTATCTTCAGGCTATCGGCATTGATTCACCCCAAATCCCTAATGATCCCGAACTGCCTTTATTGCTGGATCGCGTCCGACCCATCCATGAAGTGGTGAAGGTGGATTATTTTCTTCCGGGATGTCCTCCTTCAGCGGAGGTCTTTTGGACCTTTCTGATGGATCTTTTGGCGGCACGACAGCCACAGCTTCCTGAGGCACAGATTCATTATGATTGATCGGTGGGTGGGGAGGCTCTGGTATGCGTTTTGGAATTGATCTTGGCGGGACCAAGATAGAGTTGATCGCCCTTGATGGCTCAGGCCTTGAGGTCTTTAGGGAGCGGATGGCAACGCCTCAAGGCGATTATGCGGCGACGCTCGATGTGATGGTCCAGTTGGTCCAGCGGGCGGAAGCGACCCTTGGGACGTGTGGAACCCTCGGCATTGGGACTCCGGGTGCGGTCTCTAAGCTCACCGGCTCGATCAAGAACGCCAATTCTATATGCCTTAATGGCCGGCCGCTCCGAGAGGATCTCGAGGTCCTTTTAAAGCGACCGGTCAGGATGGCCAATGATGCCGATTGCTTTGCCCTCTCAGAGGCGAGTGATGGGGCCGGCAAAGGTTATGGTACGGTATTCGGCGTCATCCTTGGGACCGGGGTTGGGGGCGGTATTGTGGTTGGGGGGCGACTCTTGCAAGGACCCAACGCCATCGCCGGTGAGTGGGGCCATAACCCGCTGCCGTGGATGAAGTCCGAGGAGTCTCCTGGCCCTCCTTGTTATTGTGGAAAAAGGGGCTGTATCGAGACCTTTCTTTCAGGACCGGGTCTCGCCTTGGATCATCAAGCAAAGACTGGATGGCTGTTAAAAGCCCCGACGATTCTTGAATCCGCGGCCAAGGGGGATCAGGCGGCTGAGGCCACTTTTCAGTGTTACGAGGATCGACTGGCGAGGGCTTTGGCCCATGTCATCAATCTGATCGATCCTGATGTGATCGTTCTCGGGGGTGGTCTTTCTCATTGTGACCGACTCTACGAGGCTATTCCTGCCTTGTGGGGCCGTTACATCTTTTCTGACCAAGTCATCACCCCCCTGTTGCCGCCCGTTCATGGCGATTCCAGTGGGGTCAGGGGGGCCGCCTGGTTATGGGGATCTTAAAGGCGGGCGGGGTTTATGGGATGACCCGCTGAATCGTGATGTCGTAGTGGGCTCCTTGAGACGGTGTCACCGGTTCACTGAGGCCTTCAAGGTCTCCAGACGAGGCAACCGGACGCCCCGATTTTGAAATGCGTGCGCCAATAAGGAGCCGCTCAAACTTTGAGAGGTTCATCCCAGCCATCATCGACATGCTGTCATCCAGCTGGACTTCGATGGGGAGGTCCCTGACTATTTTTCGGACCACAGCGAGAGGCATGGGAGGACCTTCAGCCGCTTTTGCAAAGATAAATACGGTGTCGTTGGGGTCTGCTTTGGCGGCGAGTTCTTTGGCCAGCGTCACCCGAACCCGGATCGATGTTCCTTGAGGCTTCTGATCCCCCTGGGTGCTGCTGGCCGCGGTGGGGTCGAGCTGGTGAAGATAGCCCTCCAGTTCTACCGCCTCGTCGCTCCCCGGGGTGAACTCGGCCCTGAGCTGTTGCCAGCTTTTAAGTGCGCTCTGCGTATCGCCTGATTGCGCGGACTCGAGACCCGAGAGCCACAGGGCCAGCTTATGCTTGGGGTTTTTTTGGAGGATCTTCCGAACCATCTCGATCGGCCTTCCTTGAAGCCTTCCATCTTGAACTTCGGCGAGAGATTCAGCGAGGGAGACCTGGATGTCCAGGTCTTCAGGGGCGAGCTTCATCGCCATTTCAAAGGCCTTAGCCGCTTCCTCGGGTCGCTCTGTGGTTTGAAGGGAGCGACCGAGAAGGATCCAGCCTTCAAGGTCATCAGGTTTTTCGGTGAGCCGACTCGCCAGAGCCTTTATCGCCACACGGGCGGACTCCTGGGCTGCTTGCGGTGGGTTCTCTAGGAGTTCTGGACGACCGAATTTGAGGTAGAGGAGTCCTCCAAGTAGAGGGATCAGGATCAGAGCGGTGAGGAGTGTTCGCCGGCCCTTTGAGGCGTCCTTTCCGTGAACCGCGGTTTCTGCTTGATCGAGGTCATCAAGGAGGTTTCGTTCAGATTCATGCGTCAGGCGATCAAGCTCTTCCGCCAAGGTTCCCTCCTGGGCAAGATCGGCCTGCCGCTCTAAATGAAGGGCCCAGTTTAATTGGTCGCGTCCTTTAGGGGGGGTGTTGCCGTTCCCTCTCCATGCCGGGACGAAGAAGAGGTAGCCTAGAAGCAGAATCAGAAGGGCTATCAGCAGGAAGGTAATCATGGCGTGATGCGATGTTCGAGGGAGGGGCTTGATGACAGCGAGTCGATCCGCTTAATGGCTATCATCCAGATGTTTTTTTAAGACGCTCAAGCGTGTCTTGGTCGGCCTCGCTGAGGGGGCTTAATGGCTGAGGTTTCCGCTGACGGGCATAGCGCCAGGCCATGAAACCCCCAAACAGCAGGATCAGCAAGGGACCACCCCACAAGAGGAAGGTTGTCGGTTTTATGGGGGGGCGGTAAAGCACAAAATCACCATAGCGGTCCGTCAGAAAACGGATGGCCTCAGCATCGCTTTGCCCGGCCGCTATCATCTCATAGACCTCGTTGCGAAGGTCTTGGGCCAAGTCGGCATCGGAATCTGCGAGGGATTGGTTTTGGCAAACCAGGCAGCGGAGTTCGCCAATCAGGCGGTCATAGCGCGCGGCCTTATCAGGATCCGCGAACGACCGGATCTCCGTCGCGAAAAGGGCCGAGGACCCTGTCAGCGTCAGTGTCAGGAGTAGGATAAGGGTTTTCATCAGGGTTCCTGCTTGAGCCGCTCTACCAAGGGCAGGATATCCTTTTCGAGGGCTTGCGGGGTGACGGGTCCTGTATGTTTCATCCGAATGAGACCCTTTTTGTCAATCACGAAGGTCTCGGGGACGCCATAGACCCCAAGATCGATTCCCACACGCCCGTCTTGATCGAAGCCGCTCGCTTCATAGGGATTCCCAAATTTTGAAAGCCAGTCTCTGGCGGCCGTTAACTGGTCTTTGTAGTTGAGGCCAAAGATCGGTACCTCTTGGCGTTGAGCAAGCTCTAAAAGAACGGGATGTTCCTGCCGGCAGGAGACGCACCAGGAGGCCCAGACATTGAGGAGAATCACTCGGCCACGAAAGCTTTCAGGGGTGAGAGCCTGTGAAGGCTCCTCGACCTTGGGGAGCTGAAACGTCGGTGTTGGTTTTCCAATCAAGGGTGAAGGAAGGTTTCTCGGATCAAGCGAAAGGCCGATGGCAAGAAAGATGACCATCACCAGAAAAACACCGAGGGGGATCAGAAAGCGCATGGTTCTTGAGTGTATCGGGGTGGGTCAAAGACGGTTCCTGGGTGGCCTTTTAGGTCAGGCCGTCAGTATCGGGTCCATTTTATGCCGACGATAGCGACGGTCCAGCAATGCCAACAAGCCGCCCATCATCATGAAAAGACCGCCGAACCAGATCCAGCGAATAAAGGGCTTGTAATAAAGGCGGACGCTCCAGGCCCCCGCATCGAGCGGTTCACCCAGCGCCACATAGAGATCACGGGTGACGCCAGGATCAATAGCGGCTTCAGTCATGGTGTTACGTTGCACGCGGTAACTGCGTTTTTGCGGTTTAAGTTCGGTGATGAGCTGATCTTCGGAGCGGACCTCAAAGAGACCCTCCTGGGCCTTGAAGTTGGGGCCATCCACCGTCTTGATCCCCTTAAAGATAAAGTCGTAGCGCCCAATAGCCGCCGTGTCTCCAGGGGCTAGGCGAACTACTTTTTCGACGCTATGGCGATCCGAAAGAACCAGCCCGACCAGAAAGACGGCGATCCCTAAGTGCGCGATGGTCATGCCATAGGAGCTGAGGCTCTGGGATTGAAGGCCTTCAAGCACGCTGCTGCGCAGTTGAACACGACTCCAGAGCGACAATAGAGTCCCGCCGATCAGCCAGAAGGCCATACTGAGCCCCGCCAGTACTTTGATATCTTTCAGCTCCCAAAAGAGCGCGGTGGTGATGATGCCGAGCGTCAAGGCCGCCGGCGCCAGCCAACGAATTTTTCCCCACACCTTGGCGAGCGATGCCTCCCGCCAAGCAAACAGCGGTGCGATTCCGGCGAGTAAAATGACGGGGGCCATCAGCGGGGCAAAAACATTGCTGAAGTAAGGGGGGCCTACCGAGATTTTCCCCCACTGGAGGGCATCGAGGACCAAGGGGTAAAGGGTACCAAGGAGAATGCTGGCGGCGGCAGTGACCAAGAGGATGTTGTTCATCAAGAGGAGATTTTCCCTTGAGATCAAGGCGTAGTGGGCAGAATCACGGATCGAGGGCGCCCTCAGGGCATACAGCAGCAAGGAGCTGCCGACCACCAGTGCCAGGAAGACCAGAATGAAAAGGCCTCGCGCGGGGTCTGAAGCAAAGGCATGGACCGAGGTCAGGACGCCGGAGCGGACCAAGAAGGTGCCCAGGAGGCTCAAAGAGAAGGCAAAGATCGCCAGTAAGACCGTCCAAGCCTTAAAGGCGCCGCGCTTTTCAGTGGCCGCCAGGGAGTGGAGGAGAGCAGTTGCCACCAGCCAAGGCATAAAAGAGGCGTTTTCAACCGGATCCCAAAACCACCAGCCCCCCCAGCCCAGTTCGTAATAGGCCCACCAGGATCCGAGCACGATACCGAAGGTCAGAAAAATCCAGGCAACCAGCGTCCACGGCCGCGACCACCTGGCCCAGGCGGAATCGAGGGTGCCCCCGAGGAGGGCGGCAATCGCAAAACTGAAGGCAACGGAAAGTCCCACATAGCCCATGTACAACATTGGCGGATGGATGGTCATGCCGAAATCCTGCAGCAAAGGATTGAGGTCGTTGCCATCGGGCGGCATCGGCACCAAACGATCGAAGGGGTTCGAGGTCAACAGGATGAATAACAGAATTCCGGTGCTGATCAATCCCATGACCCCGAGCACGCGCGCCTGAAAAGGAAGGGTCAGACTGCGACAGAATAGGGTGACTGCCACTGTCCAGACGCTGAGGATCAACGCCCAAAGCAGCATGGATCCTTCATGGGCTCCCCAGGTGGCGGCGACTCGGTAATAGAGTGGGAGCTCGCTATTGGAATGCGAGGCGACGTAGAGAATGGAGAAATCATTCGCAATGAAGCCGTCAATCAGGCAGCCAAAGGCGATGGCCAGGAACAGAAATTGAGCTCTTCCGGCCGCTCGACCCACCGACATCCACAGGGGGATGCCGCGGGCGGCACCGAGAAGAGGAAAGATTCCCTGAGCGATCGCAAAGAGGACGGCAAGGATCAGGCACCATTGACCGATTTCTGCACTCATCGTTGGTAATCCTTGTAAGTTGTTGACAGCTGGCCGTTTTTTTTGAGGGAGTCGGCCACTTCAGGGGGCATATAGTTTTCGTCGTGTTTGGCGAGGACCTCGCTGGCTTCAAATTGGCCCTCAGCATTCATCTTGCCGATAGCAATGATGCCTTGACCTTCCCTAAAAAGGTCCGGAAGAATGCCTGAGAAGGTCACCGGAACCGTTGCGATGCCATCGGTGAGGGTAAAGTGGACCAGGAGGCTATCGGGTGCCCGAAGGACGGTCCCTTGGACGACAAGACCGCCGATTCTAAAGGGGTAACCTTTCGGCGCCTCCCCGTGAGCCACCTGGGCGGGTGTGAAAAAATAAAGGAGGTTTTTCTGGAAGGCCGATAGGGCAAAGTAAGTGGCGATACTCACCCCGAGGATGATCAAGCCGACCACCCACATGCGTTTGCGTCGCGGCGTCATACGCCTTTCTCCCTCGACTTTATTAATCGTTTGAGTTTATGGGTCACGGTGAATTTCCTTTCTAGGGTCCAAACGACGTTAGCAGTCAACACAAGGGCCATGAGCCCAAACGAAGACCACACGTAAAAAGCGTAACCACCCATGTTAAAGAATTCGGACCAGTTCATTTGCGTCAAGGCCAACTTGAATCGGATAATTCCGTAAACGTCCTATTCTATCAGTGTCCCCGCTAACACACTGAAAATCTCAGTGCCGCTGACGGCCCCCTTAGTTCCCATTAGCCGGAGGTATCCCCTTGAACGAGACCGAATCCCAGATTGCGGCACTGGGTGTCTATTTTGATCGAGACGTGGCCCCTGTGGAGACCTTCAGGGGTCCTCAGGCGGTCTTTCGCGCTCAGCCAGGCGGCTATCTTGAATGGCTTAGGCCGCTTGGGACGATTCACTGTCATCAGACTGAACGGTCGGCGGCCTTCGAGCTCGAACGCATGGGTTTTGCGGTCGTCGAAGACGTTGTGGGCTCTTTTGCCCAGATCATTGTCTTTGCGACCAAGCACCGTGAGGAGGTCCTCTATCAGGTGGCGTTGGCCACCCGCCTCTTGCGTGAGGGCGGTCGCCTGTTGGTGGTTGCGGCGAATGGTCTTGGGGCCCCCTCTCTCGAGCGGCGTCTGATGGAACTCTTAGGGAGCGCCGACGCCTTCAGTAAACATAAGTGCCGCGTGCTGGTCGCCCTTAAAGAAACAGCGCGCCTCAATGCGCCTCTCAGAGCGCAATGGGAGGCGGCGGGTGCTTTTCGTCAAGTCATGGAGGGGGGATTTTTTAGCGCCCCTGGAATGTTCAGCTGGAAAGCCATGGATCAAGGGTCAAAGCTACTGGCGGCCCATTTGCCGTCGACCCTCAAAGGCCGTGGCGCCGATCTTGGGGCTGGATATGGTGTCTTAAGTCATGCCCTGTTGAGCCGCTGTCAAGGGCTTGAGGCGTTGACGCTGATTGAATCTGAAGCCAAGGCTCTCGAGGCTGCGAGGATGAATCTAACGTCCTCAGGCTACCCAGCGGCCCTCGATTTCATCTGGGCCGATGTGACCCAAGGGGTGCCTCTGAGGGGGCTCGACTTTGTGGTGACTAACCCCCCGTTTCATGCCGGTAAGGGAGCGGTCCCCTGGTTGGGTCGCTGTTTTATTCGGGAAGCCCTCAGTGCCCTTAAGGTGGGCGGGCAGTTGTGGTTTGTCGCTAATCGTCGCCTCCCCTATGAAAAGGATATGGAGGGAATAGGACTGATTCAAACGGTGATTGAAGCGGATGGCTTCAAGGTCATTGGGGCAATAAAAGTCCGCGACGCTTGAAGGCTAGTTCAGCGTCATCATGTATTCAATCAGGAGCTGTGGCGTTCTTACCGATCTGAATTCATTCACTTCCAGGCGATAGGCGGCTTGGATCTGAGTGCCTTCTTGCCATGCCTCAGGGGTTTCTACCCGAAAGGCAATGGCATCGACCACGTGGTCAGAGTCATCTGGCCTGAGAACCAATTTCAGGTGGTTTTCGCCCACAATCCGGCAGCTCGCGATACGAAATACTCCCTCGAACAGCGGTTCTGAAAATCCCTGCCCCCAGGGTCCCCCGGCCTCAAGACGTTCAGCAAGTGCGATTGAGAAGTCTCGGGGGGCGAGGACTCCATCGGTCTCAAGCTGGGGTTCAAGGGAGAAGTCTGGCATCCTTTTGTGAATTTCCTCCTCCATGGCCAGCGTAAAACGCTCAAGGTGATCCTTTTGTAGGCCAAGACCTGCAGCCATGGCATGACCACCAAAGCGGTCAATCAGTCCTGGATAGCGGGTGGCCACGTCGGCCAGGATATCGCGGATGTGGATGCCGGTGACGGACCGCGCTGAGCCTTTCAATTGGTTAGGATCAAGATCGTTGATGGCAAAGGCAATCACCGGTCGGTGCAGGCGGTCCTTGATCCTTGAGGCGAGAATGCCGACAACGCCTTGGTGCCAGGCGGGATCAAACAGGCAGACGATGGGACGCTGACTTTCGAGGGCCATCAAGGGATCGAGATGCCTTAAGGCATCCTGCCGCATCCCTTCCTCGATGTCCTTGCGTTCCTGATTCAGTTGTTCGAGGGTCTGTGCGAGTTCTCGTGCCTTCTCAACATCGGTGGCGAGCAGACACTCTATGCCGACACTCATGTCATCAAGGCGTCCGGCGGCATTCAGTCTTGGGCCGATCTGGAACCCTAAATCGCTGGCGCGGATGCTGGGTTCTTTTCGCTTGGAGCCTTGGAGGAGCGCACGGATGCCGGGCCGCGCCAAGCCTTTGCGGATGCGCTCAAGACCCTGGTGAACCAAAATTCGGTTGACCCAATCGAGGGGCACGACATCGGCCACTGTGCCGAGCGCGACCAGATCCAGCAGGATCCCGAGCGGGGGCTCCCGGATAACGCCCTGCTCAAAAAAATGGTTTTTTCGCAGCTGTTGGCGAAGCCCTAGGAGGACATAAAACATCACGCCGACGCCGGCGAGTGCCTTGCTTGGAAAAGAGTCATCCGGAAGATGAGGGTTGACGATGGCATCAGCCTTCGGGAGGGTTTCCCCCGGCAGGTGGTGGTCTGTGATGAGAACCTTGAGACCGGCTTCTTTGGCGGCATCGATGCCCTCATGACTTGAAATGCCGTTGTCGACGGTCAGGAGGATGTCGGGTTGATAGGTCTTTGCGAGCGCGACGATTTCTGGGGTGAGGCCATAACCGTATTGAAACCGATTCGGCACGAGGTAATCGATGAATTCGAGGCCAAGCAGTCGAAGACCTTGTAGGGCGACTGCGGTGGCCGTGGCCCCATCGGCATCATAGTCACCGATCACCAAAACCCGTTGCCGATCTCGAATGGCCGCCTCCAGGAGGGTACACATCATCAGCATCCCTTTCAATTTGAAAGGTTCAGGAAGACATCCGAGGGAACGATCGAGTTCCAGGGGGTCTTTGATGCCTCGCCGGGCATAGACGTGGCCAAGCACGCCGGGAACCGCTTCAACAAGAGATGATGGGTCTCCCCTTTGGGGGGAGATGAGACGTTGCCGAAAGGGGTGATAAAGCGGGCGGGTCATCAGTTATCTCGCGAAAAACCCCGGCCTTAGAGGACGGGAAGGGATAGCGACCGATCCAAAGGATCGGATGGATGGCTCTTGCACAATCTTGAGACAGGCGTGGAAGCCAAAGCGACCTTAAAGCCGAGCGATCCTCCTAGAGATCGATGCGGTAGTAATGATCAAGAAGCAGGGCGGAAAAGATCGCTGCCAGATAGATCAGCGAAAAGGCGAACGTTCGCATGGCCAGATGATTGTTCGTGGCGCGCTTGAGGCGAATGGCATAGGCCAGAAAAGCGACGCCCATCACCACGGCGACAAAGAGGTAGATGAGGCCGCTCATGCCGGTCAGAAACGGCAGCAGGCTCACGATCAAAAGAAGAATTGTATAAAGAAGAATATGGAGTTTGGTGACGTCGTCGCCATAAATGACCGGCAGCATGGGCATGTCCGCTAAACGGTATTCTTCCTTCTTAGCGAGCGCCAACGGCCAGAAATGAGGGGGGGTCCAGATAAAGATCAGAAGAAATAGCAGCAGCGCATGAGGATCCACCGTGCCGGTCATGGCGCACCATCCAAGGACCGGCGGCGCTGCACCGGCGGCGCCGCCGATGACGATGTTCTGAGGGGTCGCGCGCTTCAGATAACGCGTGTAAATGACGGCATAGCCGATCAGAGAGAGAAAGGTCAGGAGGGCCGTCAATAAGTTGATCTCCAAGATCAGGATCATCATCGACATGACGCCGAGGATCAGCGCAAAGCGGTTGGCTTCATAAGGTTTGAGCTGGGATTGTGGCAGTGGCCTCGCTTCGGTGCGCCCCATCTTGCTATCAGTTTCCCGATCGTAGACATGATTCAGCACGGCCGCAGAGGCGGCGGCGAGGCCGATTCCGATCGCCGCCCATAACGTTTTTGCCAAAGGCGGGAGTTCTGGGAGTGCGAGAAACATACCGATGATGGCCGTGAAGACAATGGCGCCCACTACCCGCAGTTTGCACAGACCGAGATAGGCGCGCCACTTTGTAAAGGGAGGGTTCGTCGGTTGGTTGGATTTCATAGTCAGCGTTGGGTATCGTTTACAATGTCTATTGTGGTCCGGTAGCCCCGGATCCTGGCCTTGAGACCTTCATGTTCTGGAGAACGTCCTTATGTTGCTTCGCGGATTGCGCATCGCCCTTTTCCTGCTGCCATTGTCCTTGGAGGCAGGCGAACCTCAGGTGTTCGAATTTCGACTAGATAATGGTCTTAAGATCCTGGTGCAGGAGGATCATCGGGCCCCGGTGGTTGTCTCTCAGGTCTGGTATAAGGTCGGCGCAAGCTATGAATACGAAGGCATCACTGGGATTTCTCATATGCTAGAGCACATGATGTTCAAGGGAACCCAGAAGCATCCCCCGGGTGAGTTCTCCCGCATTATCGCAGCAAACGGTGGGCGCGAAAACGCTTTCACAGGCCAAGACTATACCGCCTACTTCCAGATGCTGGAGAAATCGAGACTCCCGGTCAGCTTCGAGCTTGAGGCCGACCGTATGCGTTCTCTAAGGCTTGCCGAGGTGGAATTTGCCAAGGAGCATCAAGTGGTCCTTGAGGAGCGCCGACTGAGAACCGACGATCAACCACGGGCCAAGATGCAGGAGCATTTTGATTCGGTAGCCTATAGCAACAGCCCTTACAAGAATCCAGTCATTGGTTGGCCGGAGGACGTTGCCGGACTGACGCTGGAGGATCTTAAGACATGGTATGGGCTTTGGTATGCGCCCAACAATGCGACACTGATCGTCGTGGGTGATGTGAAGCCGCTTGATGTTCTCAAGGAGGCCAAGAAAGCGTTCGGGCCCCTAAAGCCGAGTCGTTTGCCCAAGCTGAAGTCTCAAGCCGAGGTGACCCAGCTGGGTCTGCGCCGTTTGACGATCAAGGTGCCGGCCAAGTTGCCGCATCTGGTCATGGGCTACAAGACGCCGTCTTTGAAGACGGCGGCGGACGAAAAAGAGGCTTATGCGCTGGAAGTGGCGGCAGGGATTCTAGACGGCGGTAACAGTGCGCGTTTATCAAGTCGCCTGGTTCGCGGTCAGCAGCTCGCGGCGGCAGCGGGAGCAGGTTTTGATCTCAGTGCTCGACTCGCCAACCTTTTTACGCTTGAAGGAACGCCGGTCGAGGGTAAGACGGTTGACGTTCTTGAGGCGGCCTTCAAGGAGGAGATACGACATCTCCAAGATGAGCGGGTGACCGAAGAGGAGCTCCAGCGGGTCAAGGCCCAGGTGCTGGCAAGTCATGTCTTTCAGTTAGACTCGACCTTTTATCAGGCGATGCAGCTCGGCACCTTTGAGACCGTGGGGCTTGGATGGCAAAAAGTGGGTGAGTATGTTGACAAGGTCAACGCGGTGACGGCAGAGGAAGTTCAAGCGGTTGCCCGAAAGTACCTCGTCGACGAGGGACTCACTATCGCCCATCTTGACCCCCAGCCCTTGCCAGAGGGTGCCCCTCAAACCGACGATGCTCCCCTGGGAGGTGGCCATGTCCGCTAATCTTTATCTTGCCGATAGCCGTCTTGGCCTGATCGCGTTGCTGTTGATGTTTTTCAGTGGGACGGCTTTAGCGGTCCCTGAGATTGAGCATTGGACCACCTCAAAGGGTGGGCGGGTCTATTACGTCAAAACAGAAGGGTTGCCCCTGGTGGATGTCAGGATGGTCTTTGATGCGGGAAGCGCTCGCGACGGCCGTCTCTTTGGTCTCGCCTCCCTGACCTCAGGGATGCTCGACAGCGGCGCTGGAGACTGGGACGCCGATACCATTGCCCAGCGTCTTGAGCGGGTCGGTGCTGTTCTTGGGACGGGCGCCAGCCGCGATTCTGCCTACCTCTCGCTGCGTTCATTGTCCCATCCTGACAAACTGAAGGAAGCCCTTGAAACCCTCAAGGAGGTGGTGACCCACCCGACCTTTGAGGTCAAGGATTTTGACCGGGAGCGTAACCGGGTCCTCTTAGCGATCAAACAACAAGGGGAGGATCCCAGCGAGATTGCGGAAATCAGCTTCATGAACACGCTTTATGGGGATCATCCCTACGCGCATCCCTCAGAGGGCGTTCGGGAGACCGTTGAGAAGCTGACGCCCGATGACTTAAAGGCGTTTCATCGTGAAAAATATACGGTGCGCAATAGCATCACCGTGGTGGTAGGCAATATCGATCGTTTGGCCGCAGAGGCTCTGGCGAATGATCTGCTATCGGGTTTGCCCGAAGGTGAGGTTTTGCCCGTACTGGCTGATCCCATCGAACGTCACGAAGCCCTGACCGTCAGAACGCCCTACCCCTCAGAGCAAACCCACATCTATGCCGGTGTTCTGGGTTATCGGGTGAATGACCCTGACACCTTCCCGCTTTACCTTGGTAATCACATTCTAGGCGGCAGTGGCCTCGTCTCCAAGATCATGGAGGAAGTTCGGGAGAAACGGGGTCTGGCCTATAGCGCTTACAGCTATTTTCTTCCGATGCGGGTGCCGGGGCCCTTTGAGATTGGCTTGCAGACTAAGAATGCGAGTGCCCAAGAGGCGCTGGATATTGCTGTCCGGACGGTTCGGGAGTTTATTGAGAAAGGGCCTTCTGATCAGGCGCTCGAAGCGGCCAAGAAAAATATCATCGGGGGTTTTGTGTTGCGGCTTGATAGCAATCAGAAACTGATTTCTGAAGTGGCAGCCATCGCTTTCTTTCAGCGTCCCCTCGATTATCTGAATACCTTCACCCAGAAGGTTCAAGCGGTCACCCGGGAAGATATTAAGCGGGCGTTTAAGGCGCGGGTGAATCCCGATCAGCTCAAGACCATTCTCGTGGGGGCGAGCGGCGAGAAGCCCACCCATTGAGTCAGATCCGAGTGATTGGGGGAGCATGGCGCAGCCGTAAACTCCGCTTTCCAGAGGTCGAGGGACTCCGTCCGACCCCTGATCGGGTGCGGGAGACCCTTTTCAATTGGCTCAGGGATGAGATAGAGGGTGCTCGTTGCCTGGATCTTTATGCCGGGAGCGGTGCGCTTGGCTTTGAGGCCGCTTCGCGGGGTGCCGCCGAGGTGGTTCTGGTGGAGCTTCACCCTGCCGTAGCGGGGGCCCTCAAAGACAATTGTGCGCGACTTCAAGCGACCCGGGTTAAGGTGCATCAAGAGGGCGCGCTCGACTTTTTGAAGCGGGTGCCGGTGCCCTTTGATGTGGTGTTCCTCGACCCTCCCTTCAGGAAGGGATGGCTGAGCCAAGCTGCAGATCGGCTCGAGTGGGCCGGGTGGCTGTCCCCTAGTGCGCTGATCTATCTCGAATCAGAGCGGGAGTTGCCGCTTCATGATCTCCCCCCAAGCTGGACGGCCCGCCGCCAGGGGGTAGCGGGTGATGTAGCCTATGGCCTTTATCAACGAAACCATCCACTTTCACAATGACTATCACGGCGATTTATCCTGGCACCTTCGATCCCATCACCAATGGCCATTTGGATTTGGTAGAGCGGGCATCAAGAATGTTTGATCGTGTCTTGGTGGCCGTTGCTGAGAATTGCAACAAAGGGCCTTTGTTTACCCTTGAGGAAAGGGTCACCATGGCGCAAGCGTCGTTGGTCGGTCTTTCGGGTGTGGAGGTGATGGGATTCGATACGCTCCTGGTCGAATGTGCCAGGCGGACTCAGAGTCGGGTGATTCTAAGGGGCCTCCGGGCGGTCTCTGATTTTGAGTTTGAGTTTCAGTTGGCGGGAATGAATCGGCATCTTGGGCCTGAAATCGAGACGGTCTTCATGACGCCCAGTGAGCGTTATGCGTTCATTTCTTCTTCGTTGATTCGAGAAATTGCACGATTTGGCGGGGATGTCTCGGCGTTTGTTCCGAGCGCGGTTTTAAGCGCCTTGAGTCAAAAGTTCGCCCAAGCGTCGAGGATCTAGTATGGCTCTTTTAATTACGGATGAATGCATCAATTGTGATGTCTGCGAGCCGGAGTGCCCCAATGGCGCCATTTCAGAAGGCCCTCTGATTTACGAGATTGATCCTTCGTTCTGTACCGAATGCGTGGGTCACCACGATATCCCGCAATGCATTAGAGTGTGCCCCGTCGAATGCATTCTCCATGACCCTCATCATCCCGAGTCCGCAGACGGTCTTTACCAAAAGTATCTCCAGTTAACCGCCCGCTCAATCGGTTAGGTTAAAGTTGCAGCGGATCTTGGGATGGTGAAGCGAGGCTTGTGATCGCTTCTTCCATCTTGGGATCCCGGGTTCGATCGAAATAAGCCTTTGACTTTTCGACTTCTATGCCGAGGGTCTCGACTGTTTTCTGCATATTATCAAGTGCCTGGATCTTGTAGCTGGCGACCATGTCCATGGTGGCATAGATGTTTTCGAAGGCACCTTTGAGACGCTCAATATCCAAGGTGGCGCTGGTTGCTTGGGTCTGGATGGCTCCGGCCTGATGCTTCATCATGATCGATGTTGACTCGATCAGGTCGCAGGTTCGGTGGTTGAGCGCACCGATCTGATCAAGGACCAGTTTTTGGTTGGATAAGGCCTGAGCAATGATGATGGCCGTCCTCAGCGCGGAAACGGTGGTGGTCGTGGCGCGATCAACGCCCTTGATCAGCTCGAGGTTGTTTTTCCGGACCATGTCCATGGCGAGGTATCCTTGAACCGTCACGGCCAGTTGAGTCAGGAGGTCCTGGACTTTCTGACGGATATAAAAGAGGAGCTCCTCCCGGATGATGCGCCCTTTCTCCTTGTCCACAGCATCGATGTCGATCAGCGCTTGTGTTAGCGCGCTGTCAATCTTGTTGCCGATGTAAATGTACTGTTCGAGCCGCTCCATGATGGCCCAGGCATGAACCTTTTCCTCCTCTACGGCCGCATTATCCTTTCGCAGTTCATCTTGCCCCTCGTAGAGCGCCTTCAGAATCGCGTCAAGGTGCGATTGCGAGGACTGGTAGCGGCGAAAGTAATCCTGAATGGAGTTCCCCCAGGGGATGATGCCCAGCAACTTTCGGGGCTTCAGAAGGTTGGTTTCTTTGGTGGGATCGAGGCTTTCGATGGTCCTTCGAAGTTCGATGAGGGATGTTGAAATAGGCGAGCTCTCGTTAAAAAGGCCGCCATGGAGGGCTCTTTCGGGCTGTTCAAGCAGCCGATTTGAGATGTGCGCGGCGGCCTTGATGTCGTTATTGGCGAGGGAATGAACGCCTTCGACCTTCGCCTTGAAGGCATCGCTTTGGGGTGGTTCGCTGAGAATAATCGACAGAAACTCTTTGACGCGATGGTCGAGTTCGTCCCGTTTCTCGGAGCTGATCTTGACCAGCCCCTCCAGGCGTTCCGGGGTGAGGGGGGATACCGTTTCAGGAGGGATCAGTTCCAGGGGCTGTTCGCTATCTATCTTCACGATGGACTACCATAGGTTGAAGGGGAACACGCTTGTTTAGGCTCAAAACTTGAGGGGGGTCATTCGTAGATTCGATGATTCTGATTGTATCTTAATCGTTGAATATTGCTCAGAATGAGGGGCTTTACTAGACTGAACAAGCCTTCATTGCTATATTACGCTGACGATGGGGGTTTCGTGGAGCGGTGCCCTGCGACGCTTCAAGCGACTTGTAGGGGGTTGCCTGGTTGGGCTTTTTCTTCTGGTCAGCGTCTCGGATTCGAAAGGTGATTCGTTCGGGCGTGAGAAGTTTTTTGTCCCGTCAGCATGGGATGGATGGACGGAGCTTTCCTCCATCTGACACCCCGCGACGCTTCAAGATGACCCCGGCACAAGCCACGACCCTTATAGGGACCGAATCATGTCAAAGACATCAGGGTCCATGGGGGCTTTAGGGCACACGTCCTCGGGCAAGGGCCACACTTTCTGCGTGCGATTTCGCACATCACACAATGGGACAGACAATTCATGACGATTAAAGTTGCTATCAACGGTTATGGCCGAATTGGAAGGAACGTGCTGCGGGCCCTGTTTGAGTCCGGCCGCACCGACGTAGAGATTGTGGCGATCAACGATCTTGGGGATGCCCAGATCAACGCCCACCTGACCAAGCGCGACACGGTGCACGGTCCGTTCAACGGCACGGTTGAGGTGGGCGAGGGCGCCATTATTGTCAATGGCCAGTCCATTAAGGCTTTTTCAGAACGTGATCCTGCAAAGTTGCCTTGGGCTGCTTTGGGTGTTGATGTGGTTCTTGAGTGCACCGGTATTTTCCGAAATAAGGAAAAATGCCTGGCGCACATCCATGCGGGCGCCAAGAAGGTCATTATTTCTGCGCCGGCGGATAAGAATGAAGCCGATGCGACCATCGTCTTTGGGGTGAATCATGGTGTTCTCAAAGCCAGCGACACGGTGATCTCCAACGCTTCGTGCACCACCAACTGTCTCGCGCCTTTGGTGCAGCCTTTGCACAACAAGCTGGGTGTGGTCTCAGGCCTTATGACCACGATCCATTCCTACACCAACGATCAGGTTCTGACCGACGTCTACCATGGCGACATGTATCGTGCTCGTGCTGCAGCCCTCAACATGATTCCGACCAAGACCGGTGCAGCGCAGGCGGTTGGTCTGGTCCTCCCCGAGCTCAATGGCAAGCTTTCAGGTTTCGCTATCCGAGTCCCGACGGCCAACGTTTCAGTCGTAGATCTGACCTTTGTAGCCTCTCGCGAGACCACCAAGGACGAGGTGAATGCTATTTTGAAGGAAGCCTCCACAGGCGCACTCAAGGGCATCCTCGGTTACAACATCGAGCCACTGGTTTCGAGCGACTTCAATCACACCACGACGTCTTCCAATTTTGATGCGACCCAGACGCAGGTCATCGGTAATCTGGTGAAGGTCCTCTCTTGGTATGACAACGAGTGGGGCTTCTCAAACCGTATGCTCGATACCACCGTTGCACTGATGCACGCCAAGTAATCGGTTTTCGATCTGCCTCGTCCCTTTCAACAGTAGGGCCACATTCATGTGGCCCTACGCGCACCTGATAGATGATTACCCATGTCAAACGTTTTTCGTCGAACGAAGATCATCGCCACTTTGGGGCCGGCTTCAGAGTCTCCCGAGGTTATCGAGAAACTGATCCGAGCCGGGGTTGATGTCGTCCGTCTCAACTTCTCCCATGGCACAGCCGATGAGCATCGGGCGAGGGCCGAACGCGTCCGCGCCATTTCCAAGTCGATGAATCGGCATGTCGGCATCCTCGCGGATCTTCAGGGTCCCAAGATCCGTACTGCTCGTTTCAAGGGCAATGGCAAGGTCATGCTCGAAGTGGGGCAGCCGTTTGATCTTGACACCTCGTTTCCACCGGATGACGGTGATCAAACCCAGGTGGGTTGTAGCTACGAAGCTTTGCCCCGCGATGTCAAGCAGGGCGATGTCTTGCTGTTGAACGACGGTCTGATCGTCATGCGGGTTGACGCTGTGGTCGGGACCCGCGTTAAGTGCACCGTGACCGTTGGGGGTGTTCTGTCGAACCACAAGGGGATCAATAAGCAAGGTGGCGGATTGTCGGCTCCGGCCCTGACCGAAAAGGACAAGAAGGATCTCAAGACGGCGGTGGATATCGGCGCCGATTATCTCGCGATCTCTTTCCCTCGCTCACGCGAGGATATGGATGAGGCCCGGCAAATGCTCAAGGATTTGGGGAGCGATATGGGGCTGGTGGCCAAGGTGGAGCGGGCCGAGGCTATTCTCGAAGGCACCATTGAGGGCATCGTAGAAGCATCGGATGTCATCATGGTCGCTCGCGGCGATCTCGGCGTCGAAATTGGCGATGCTCGTCTTCCCCATGTGCAGAAGCATCTGATTCGATTGGCCAGAACCTATAACAAGGTCGCCATCACGGCGACGCAGATGATGGAATCGATGATCAACAATCCGGTTCCCACTCGAGCGGAAGTCTCTGATGTCGCGAATGCTGTCTTCGATGGGACTGATGCGGTGATGTTGTCGGCCGAAACGGCCTCCGGGGATTACCCCGATCTCGCGGTCAAGGCCATGGCGCAGATCTGTCTTGAGGCGGAGAAATATCCGCGTGAGAAGTCGAAGCATCGACTCCATGAGCGATTCCAAAAGATTGACGAAACCCTGGCCTTGTCGGCGATGTATGCGGCAAACCATTTGGAAGTGCGTGCGATCGGCTCACTCACCGAAACCGGCTCAACTCCATTGTGGATGTCGCGAATTAGTTCTGGCATGCCGATCTACGCGCTGACCCCCCATGAGAAGACCTGTCGTCGGGTCACGCTGTATCGAGGCGTCTACCCCATTAGTTTCAATCCGATGGGCATCCATGACCATTCCGTCTTAAACCGGGCCATCGTCGAGGAATTTCAAAAACGCGGTCTGGTCGAGCGGAGTGATATTCTGATTCTCACCAAGGGTGACCTGATGGGAGCCCGCGGCGGAACCAATGCACTCAAGATCGCGAGTGTCGATCAGATTCTCGCCGCGGCTCCAGAGGACTGGAAGTCCCAGTGCCCTGATTGCGAGTAACCTGAGCTCACATAATAAGAACGGGAGAACGACATGATTGGTCAACATCTGACCCAATTTTTAATCGCTGAACAGCGGAAAATTGCCGGTGCTACCGGCGAGTTGACGCTACTTCTGAGTGATATCGCGACCGCCTGCAAGGCTATTGGTCATGAGGTAAATCGGGGCGCGCTGGCCGGCAACCTCGATGTGATTGGTACTGAAAATATTCAGGGTGAAGTTCAGAAGAAGCTGGATATTCTGTCCAATGATATCTTCATTCGCGCGCTCGAGTGGACCGGCCATCTCGCCGCTATGGCCTCCGAGGAGAATGATGAAATCATTTTGATCCCTGCGCAGTTCCCCAAGGGGAAGTATCTCGTCGCCTTCGATCCTTTGGATGGCTCTGGGAATATCGAAGTCAACCTTTCTATTGGGACCATCTTCTCGATCTTGAGGGCGCCGGAAGGAAAAGACACCATTACGGCGGAAGATTTCATGCAGAAGGGGACCGCTCAGGTGGCTGCAGGCTTCTGCATTTATGGGCCAACCACGATCATGATTCTGACGACGGGTCAGGGGGTGAATGGCTTTACATTGGATCGCAACGTGGGCGAATTTGTCCTGACGCATCCCAATATTCGTGTTCCCGTGGAGACCTCTGAGTTCGCCATCAATATGTCCAACCACCGTTTCTGGGAAGAGCCGGTGCGCCGTTATGTGGATGAATGTGTTCAAGGCAAGGCCGGCGGTCGTGAGAAGGACTTCAACATGCGCTGGCTCGCGTCCATGGTGGCCGAAGTTTACCGGGTCCTCATGCGCGGCGGATTATTTACCTACCCCATGGATGAAAAGCTCAAATCCAAAGGGGGACGTCTCCGCCTCCTTTATGAAGCGAATCCCATGGGCTTTATTGTGGAGCAGGCAGGGGGCGTGGCATCGACCGGTCGGGAACGCATCATGGAGATTCAGCCAACCGATATCCACCAGCGGGTGCCGGTCATTCTAGGTTCAAAAAACGAGGTCGAGCGACTGGTTTCTTACCACCAGTAACGGCTTTCGCCTTGAGCGAAAAAACCCGGCCTTTGCCGGGTTTTTTACGCCTTTTAGGGGAGGTTCCCCTCGGCTGAGGTGGTCGCTCCTGGTGGCGGGTTGCTGTTCAGTCTGAGGCCATGGGGTTGAATCCAACCGCGCTCAAAAGCGATCAGCAATAGAACGAAAAGGGCTAGGGAGAGTCCGATACGCAGGGTAAGCGCCTTGATCGCTCTGGGAGATCGCTCTTTATCCTTCAACAGAAAGAAGAGCCCCGATCCAAGACTTCCTATAATAATCAGTAAAATCAGGACGATGACGATTTTCAAGAGATACACCATGAAGGTGGCGGAATCATGCGTCATCGGCATCTTAAAGATGCCCTGACGGCCATGCGTCATTATAGCTTCAAGCCGAGTTTTATCAGCCTGATCCTGATGTTGGCGGGACTGACCCTTTTTGTCCGCCTTGGCGTTTGGCAGCTCGATCGGGCGGCCGAGCGCGATGCGATCAATCACGACAGAGAACAACGCGCCATGGCGCCGGTTCTGAATGTGGAGTCTCCAGAGACGGTTGATCTTTCGGCGCTGCGCTATTCCTCGGTGCGCCTTCTTGGGGAGTACGACCTTGCGCATGAATTTCTCCTCGATAATCAGCCGGAAGCAGGGGTTGTTGGATTCCATGTCTTGACCCCCTTTAGGGTGAAGGGCAGTGACTTAGCGGTCATCATTAATCGGGGTTGGATTCCGCTGGGCCCGGATCGCCTGCACCCGGTGATACCCGCCCCAGCCCCCGAGGGTCCGGTGACCGTCTTCGGCCTGATCGACGATCTCTACCGCGTCGGGTTAAAGCTCGAAGGTGCCGATGTCCCTGGCGCTGGTTGGCCATCCTTGGTTCAGGTCCCGGATGCGGCCCAAATGAGTGCGCGACTTCGCTATCCCCTGGGTGCCTATCAGGTATTATTGAGCCCTCAGACCGAAGGAGGGTTCAAGCGATCGTTTCACACGAGACGGCTTGATGCCGACAAAAATCGCGGCTATGCCCTTCAGTGGTTTCTGTTGGCCGCCCTTGTGCTTTTTTTGTTTGTCCGCCATGGATTGAAACGTTCCTCGACATGAAGCCATCATCGCCCACCAAAACACCCCTCAAAGGCCTCCGCAACAAAGTTCTCATCCTGTTGATTGGTTTGAGTGCAGTCATCCCCTTTGGTCTTGCATGGCGGTATGCCGAACACCCTGAATGGATTGAAAAAACCAGTAACTATGGCGTTCTTTTCGCGCCGGGTCTATCACTCCAGCGGGATGAACTGTTGGCCGCCCCGCTCAATGATCAGGAGGGTTTTGAGCAGATTCGTGGTCGCTGGATTTTGATTCAGGTCGCTGGAGCAGCGTGTGCTTTGGCGTGTAGCGAAACCCTCCATAAGACCCATCAGGGCTGGTTAATGCTCAACAAAGAGATGCCGAGAGTCAAGCGCTTGCTCTTGGTTCCTGGGCCAAAAACCATCGAGGCCTCCCCCGCGATTCAGCAAGATGATGCGCTCCAAGTGGCCCTTTTGAAGCCCTCGATTCTGGATGCTCTGACCCGCGCAATGGGGCGTCCCCCGGAGGAGGGTATGCTGGTCCTGGTGGATCCACAGGCCAATCTCGTGCTCTGGTATGAGAGTGGCTTTGACCCCTACAAGATGGTTCGCGATCTCAAGCATCTCCTCAAGGCTTCACAGATAGGTTAAGACGGATCAACCAAGCCTGCTCCCCTTCCATTTCCTGCCAGTGTCTATCATCGCCATGAAGAAGCTTTTTCGATATTTCACCCAAGTCTTGCTGCTGATTTCGATCCTTGTCTACCTTCTGGGGGTGCTGGGGCGACTTGGGCAATCCCCTCTTGGGTGTCCCGATTGGCCGGGCTGCTTTGGCGAAGTAGTGATGACTCCCAAGATGTTCACGGCGGGTTGGCTTGCGCCAATGCTGAAGGTTTGGAGCCAGAATCAGTCGCTGATTCCATGGCTGATGGTGGGTTTCTCCGGGCTCCTTTTTTTGTTGAACCTTCGTGAGATAGGGCGGCGCTTCAAGGAGATTGTGCTCGGTTTCTTGGTCTTGGTGCTGGCATCTTGTGCCGCGCTGCTACCCCTCGCGATGGACTATCCAGCGCCCCTTGGCCTCTTTTTTGGCGTTGCGATGGTGTTCCTGATCCACAGGCTCTGGGTCATGGATGCCACCCCGGAACCCCCAAGACAGGCTTTGCCCTTCTTGTCCTGGCTGAGCCGCTTAGGTCTTCTCCTGCTGCTGATCGATGCTTATCTTGGTGGGTGGCTAACCCTGATGGGCGGTGGGCTTTCTTGCCCTGAGGTCCCGACCTGTCTTGGCCATTGGCTCCCGGCAGCGGACTACCTGGGCTTGATGAAGGCCTTCCTCGGCGCTCAAGAGGGTGAGGCTATTTTGAAGATGCCGGGCGCCCTGATTGCGCTCAACGTTCTGCATCGTCTTTGTGCTGCCCTCGCCTTTCTCCTACTCACCGTCCTGGCGCAAGGGCTGACCTCCAACCCAAAAGCGCCGGCGCTGAGTAAGGATGGGCTTTGGCTGAGTGCGTTGTTGTTGATTCAGGTGGCTCTGGGTCTCGGCCTCGTGTTGCTCCGTTTGCCTGTGGTTCTCGGGGTAGCGCATGCCTGGGTCAGTCTCTTACTGATCCTGAGGGTCTCTCGGATCGAGCTTCAGCTCGGTCGAGCCCCGCTGAGACGGGATGAACCTGAGCAGGCGGTATTGTCGCCTCGGACGGAGGGGGTGGTGCCGCCTCTATCTGCGCCCTCCCTAGCGCCCGCGCAACGCCCTGAGCCTTCGCCGGTCTCGCTCTACCAGCGTCTCAAGGGGCAGCTTTCGAAGACCCGTTCAGGGCTGACAGGGTTTCTGGGTCAAGTGCCCGTTGGCCGAAAGGCGATTGACCAAGCGTTTTTGGAGGAACTCGAGGGGCAGCTCCTCATGGCCGACATGGGGGTCACGGTAACCCGGGACATTATTCGTCATCTGACTGATAGCCTTGATCGTCAGGAGCTTCGGGATGTCTCCGTGGTCAAAGAGCACCTCAAGCGCTACCTTCATCAGCTGATCGAACCGGTGAGTACACCGCTGGCCATGGCCGATACCCAGAGTCCTTTCGTCATTTTGGTCGTGGGTGTTAACGGTGTGGGCAAAACCACGACCATTGGAAAGCTGGCCAAGCGGTTCCAGCAGCAGGGTCTCAGTGTGATGTTAGCCGCGGGTGATACCTTCAGGGCCGCGGCAGTCGAGCAACTTCAGGCGTGGGGTGATAGAAATCAAGTGCCGGTCATTGCCCAGCATACGGGGGCTGATTCGGCCTCGGTTATTTACGATGCGCTGGAGGCGGCTAAGGCTCGACGTGTTAATGTCCTCATCGCAGATACGGCCGGGCGTCTTCACAACAAGTCCCACCTCATGGAAGAGCTGAGTAAGATCAAGCGCATCATGGCGCGCCTTGACCCTTCGGCCCCTCAGGAGGTGTTGTTGGTGCTCGATGGCGGGACCGGTCAGAATGCGCTCAATCAGGCGAGGGTGTTCCATGAGGCGGTCGGACTGACGGGGATCGCACTCACCAAGCTGGATGGCACCGCCAAGGGCGGAGTGTTGTTTGCCTTGGCTCAGGAGTTTGGAATTCCGATCCGCTTCATCGGTGTCGGAGAGGGCATAGATGACCTTCAGGACTTTAACGCCGAACAATTTATTGGCGCACTCTTTGATGAACCTGAGATGCACTCATCTCTTTCGGGTTTCTGATTGCATGGGGCTTTTATGTTGATACGCTTTTTTCTTTCTCTGCTTCTGGTGCTTTCTACCTGGAATCCCACGGGCTACTGCTACGTGGACTGGTTGCTGGCGCATTTCCCGGCGATGACCGCAGAGCTTGCCTTTGTGGGCGTTGTGCTGCTGATTGGCTGGGCTCTTTTTCTCAACGCAACACGGGCTGCCTTAGGGTTTTTCGGGGTCATTTTGGCGGCGGCCTTCTTTGGGACATTAACCTGGGTTTTGTTTGATCAGGGCCTCATAACAGCCAAGAATGATGTCGTGACGTGGGTGAGCTTGTTGGTACTGGCGGGCATTCTGGCGTTGGGTATGGCTTGGGGAAATGTCTGGCGCAAACTGTCAGGGCAGGTTGATGTTCGTGAGGAACACCATCATTAGACGGGAGGAGGGGAGGGGTTTAGTTTAAAGATCGCTCAGGAACGCGCTTAACAGCTTTTTAAGCCACAGTTGATCGAGGACGCCGGCGCTTTCCCGGATGCTGTGCATGGCCCACATGGGAACGCCACAATCAAGCGTGGGTATTCCAAGGCGTGATGCGCTTAAGGGTCCGATGGTGGAGCCGCAGCCGAGATTACTTCGGTGCACATAGATCTGTCCCGGAATGTTTGCGCGCTCTAAGAGCTGTCGGAACAGGGCCTCGCCGTCGCCGTTGGTGGCATAACGCTGATTGACATTCATTTTTAGGGCGGGGCCTTGATTAATCCTCACGGGATGGTGAGGCTCGAAAGCGGCCGGGAAATTGGGGTGAAACCCATGAGCGCCATCGGCGCTCACCAGGAGGCTTCTGGCCAGCGACCGACGGAAGTCTTCGGGGTGCTGGCTCGCGGCCCTCAAGTAGAGCCGTTCAAGAACATCCGAGAGGAAGCTGCCATCGGCACCTTGATAGCTCTGGCTGCCCACTTCTTCATGGTCAAAGAACGCGCACACGACGCTCTGTCTTTGGTTTGAGTGCTCCAGCAGCGCTAAGAGACTGGCATGACAGGAGGCTAGATTGTCAATCTGACGATGGGCAATAAATGCTTCATCTGCCCCCCAGAATCCCCCCGCGTGGGTGTCATAAACCGCCAATTCGAAGCTTCTAAGTTGCGCTGTTGGAACGTTCAGCGCCTCGCTTAAAAGCGTGAGAAAGAACCCCTCCGGATGGTCGCTGGATGTCCCAAGGAGGAGGGGTAATTCGGTCTGGAGGTGAAACTTTAGGCCCTCCTCGTTGACCTGCCGGTTGAGGTGAATGGCGAGGTTCGGAAGTCTCAGCAGGGATTTTTCGAAGCGGATCAAGCGATGCGTCAGCTGCGACCCCTCCTGCAGCGTGACTCGACCTGCAAGGCTTAAATCGCGATCCCCGTAGGTGGCGAGAATGGGGCTGCCATAGACCTCGACGCCCAAACGGACCCAATGGTCATGTGGGTCCATGGTCTGGGGTTTGATTCTGAGCCCGGGTGAGTCTGTGTGGGCGCCAATAATCCTGAAACCGACATCGGCGGGCGCTTTGGTTCCGATATGGAAGGCGATCAGGGAGGACCCGCCGCGGATGACGTAAGCCTTTTGACCCTCGGTCAAGGTCCAGCGGTCTTTCTCGTCGAGGGCGGTGAACCCCTCTTTTCTAAGTCTTGATGCAAGCGTTTCGACCGCGTGCCAAGGACTCGGACTCTGATCGATGAACTCAATCAGGTCTTCGGCATGTTGACGGTGTTCTTGGCTAATTCGCATGATTCTATGGTAGCTGAAATTCCTTCTGTTCGGGCGCTTAATCCTCAATTGCCCGCATGGCTTAACGTAAATCTGGGATAATAAGCCTCATGACGTATGCAACGATCCATGGGGTTTTGTGATGGCGATGCCTGCCCTGTTGGCGGTAAGAAATCTCAGCTGTTGTCGAGGCGAGACCTGTCTTTTCGAGGGGCTTGAGTTTTCTCTCGAGGCGGGGGAAGTTCTTCAGGTGGAGGGCGCCAATGGCTCCGGAAAAACCAGCCTTTTAAGGATCCTCGCGGGATTGACCCAGCCGGATGAGGGGGTCGTGCTGTGGCGGGGGGTTGAGATTCAGAGACAACGTTCGGCGTTCAGTGCCCAGTTGGGCTATTTGGGTCATCATCTCGGGCTGAAGCAGGACCTTTCGGTGACAGAAAATCTCAACATGGCCTTGGCGCTGCGGCAGGTTATCCCGGGACAGAGGGCCTTGGCTAAAGTCGTTGATCGTCTGGGTCTTGGCGATAAACGAGAGCTTCTGGTGCGCTACCTTTCGCAAGGTCAACGCCAGCGGGTGGCCCTTGCGGGTCTTTTCCTTTCAGGCGCCGCATTTTGGATTCTCGATGAACCCTTTACCGCGCTCGATGCTGATGGCATCCGGGAGTTTCAGGGGATGGTGATGGAGCATCTTGGCCTTGGCGGCACGGCGATTTTGACCTCGCATCAGGCCTTGAGCCTAGGCCGATCTCCGACCACCTTGAGCCTTGGGTGAGGGCGTGATGACGGCCTTCTTTGCATTGGTGCGGCGTGATCTCTTGCTGGCGTTTAGGCATCGCGCTGAGTGGTTCAATCCTCTCTTGTTTTTCGGCATGATTGTCACGCTGTTTCCACTGGGGGTGAGCCCTGAGGCCCCTGTTTTAAGAATCATGGCCCCGGGGGTGATTTGGATTGCCGTCCTTTTGGCGGGACTGTTCTCGCTTGAGAGCATGTTTCGTTCGGATTTTGACGATGGCGCTCTCGAACAGATGGTCCTGAGCCCCCACCCCCTGGCGCTGTTGGTGCTGGCGAAGGTCTTCGCGCACTGGCTGGTGAGTGGTTTTCCTATGTTGCTGATGGCGCCCCTGCTCGCGTTATTGATGACCATGCCCTCTGAGGGGATCGCGATGCTGGAATGGACGCTCTTGGTGGGGACCCCGCTGTTGAGCTTAACCGGTTCGATCGGTGTCGCGTTGACCGTTGGACTTCGGCGTGGCGGCGTGCTGCTGACCTTGATCGTGTTACCGCTCTATATTCCGGTCCTGATTTTTTCTACCAATGCGGTCTCAGCGGCGGTGGCGGGACTCCCGATGGGCGGTCAGCTGGACTTTTTGCTCGCACTTTTGGTCCTGGCGTTGACCTTGGCACCCTTCGCAACCGCGCAGGCTTTGCGCATCAGTTTGAGTTGACATCATCATGTGGAACGCGATTTGGGTTTTTTTTCACAAGTGGGCTTCGCCGAAGCATTTTTACCGGCTGAGTGGCGCCTTGATTCCCTGGCTGTGGGCGTTGACGCTCGCACTCCTTATTGGCGGTCTTTACCTCGGGCTTTTTGTTGCGCCGCCTGACTATCAGCAGGGGCAAAGCTACAGGATCATCTTTGTTCATGTTCCCAGCGCTTGGATGTCCCTGTTTATCTATACATTCATGGCCGCCCTGAGTGGCATTTACCTGGTCTGGAACATCAAGTTGGCCGATGTCATGGTTCGAAGTTCGGCCCAGCTTGGCGCCTCATTTACCTTCCTGGCGCTGGCCACCGGGTCACTTTGGGGTAAGCCCATGTGGGGGGCCTGGTGGGTCTGGGATGCTCGGCTGACCTCGGAATTGATTCTGTTATTTCTTTACCTTGGCTACCTCGCGCTGGTCAATGCTATCGAGGACACGCGGACCGCGGCCAGGGCCGGTGCCGTCCTGATTCTGGTCGGCGTCGTCAATATTCCGATCATTCATTACTCCGTGGAGTGGTGGAACACTCTTCACCAGGGTGCGACCGTCACCAAAATGGACAAGCCATCCATCCATGTGTCGATGTTAATCCCGCTGCTCTTGATGGCAGGGGCTTTTCAGTTGTATTACTTTTCTGTGGTCTTAATGCGGGCGCGCATCGAACTCCTTGACCGCGAGCGGCGGAGCGAGTGGGTTCGCGAGATGATGGGTGAGAGGTCTAAGACTTGATGGCTTATGATGAGCTGGCACACCGGCCGGCGCCTTGATGCCCCGCCACGTGGTCTCCATTTCTTTTTTGTAGACGGATTTTTTTCATGATTCAAGAACAGCAGCAAACGCCCACCGGCCTGACCCAGGCCCAAAAGGCCTTTCAAAACCTTCAACACCACGTGAGCGCACAGGTCATTGGGCAGCAACGCCTGGTCGAGAGCATGCTGATGGCCCTGTTGGCCGATGGCCACCTGCTGGTCGAGGGGGCCCCAGGCCTTGCTAAGACCCGGGCGATCAATGTCCTGAGCCGCGGGATTGAGGCCGATTTTCACCGCATTCAATTTACCCCAGATCTCTTACCCGCCGATTTGACCGGGACTGAAATCTATCGACCCCAGGAAGGCACGTTCGAGTTTCAACGGGGGCCTTTATTTCATCATCTCGTCCTGGCCGACGAAATTAATCGATCGCCGGCCAAGGTTCAGTCCGCCTTGCTCGAGGCCATGGCTGAACGCCAAATCACCGTCGGCCGGGTGACCTATCCCTTGCCGCCTCTTTTTATGGTGATGGCGACGCAAAATCCCATAGAGCAGGAAGGGACCTACCCGCTCCCAGAAGCACAGCTCGACCGGTTCATGTTGTTCATTCGGATTGGTTACCCGGAGCCGCGGCACGAACGCACGATTCTTCATCTGGTTAGAAACGAAGCGCGCGGCGTCAAAGAACCCTCGGCAGTCGCCTTCGAACCGCTTCCCCAAGCCATCCTTTTTGAGGCCCGCCATGAGGTGCTCGATCTTTATCTCGCCGAGTCGCTGGAGGAATACCTCTTGCAATTGATTCTAGCGACCCGGGAGCCTGGGGCCTACGATCCTGAGTTGGCTCGGTGGGTTCAGTATGGCGCAAGCCCCAGGGCGACCATTGCGCTTGATCGTTGCGCCAGAGCCAGGGCTTGGCTCCATGGACGCGATTTCGTGTTGCCAGAGGACATTCAGACCGTGGCAAAGGATGTGCTGCGTCATCGTCTCATTTTGACCTATGAGGCCGAAGCGGATGGCATCGATGCCGACCATGTGATTGAGACGCTGCTGCGTCACGTTGCTGTTCCCTGACCCTCCTAAAGACAGCGAGAGGCTTACGATGCGTCCTTATCAGCATGATTTTATTCGTTATGCCATCGAGGCGGGCGTCCTTCGGTTTGGTGACTTTGTTCTAAAATCAGGTCGCCGAAGCCCCTATTTTTTCAATACGGGACTGTTCGATACCGGTGAACGGCTTGGACGGCTCGGTGAATTCTATGCCGAAGCCCTGATCGCGACGGGTCAAAAGCCCGATGTACTCTATGGTCCAGCCTATAAGGGGATCCCCCTGGCCTGTGCCACGTCGATCGCCCTCTCGCGAAAAACGCAAGAACCCACTCCCTTCGCCTTCAACCGCAAGGAAGCCAAAGACCACGGGGAGGGCGGGATGATCGTCGGGGCCCCTCTCAAGGGTGACGTCTTGATCCTGGATGACGTTATTACGGCAGGGACCTCGGTGCGCGAATCGGTCGACATCATTCGCGCGGCGGGCGCTCATCCATGCGGTGTCTTAATTGCATTGGACCGGGAGGAAAAAGGGCAAGGCGATCGAACTGCGGTTGAGGAAGTCGCTAGGAGCTTCGATCTTCGGGTGACCAGCATTGTTGGCCTTGGCCATATCATGGCCTATCTCGAGGCGACAGGATTGCACCGTGAACTTGAGGCGATCGAGGCATACCGTGTCGCCGGTCAGGCCTAATGATTGAAAAAAATCGGTGGGAATGTGGGTCGAAAAGAGACACTAGAACACTTTAGACGACTCAACATCGGGGCTGGATGGCCTTTGGTTCTGCTGACGGTCGGGCTTGCGACCCGATTTTGGGGTCTAGGGACGCCTGCCACGGTCGTCTTTGATGAAGTCCATTTTGGGCGATACTTGAGTAGTTACTTCACCGGGAATTATTACTTTGATGTTCACCCACCTCTCGGCAAACTGATTTATGCGGGCTGGGCCTATCTTTGGGGATTCACGCCCGCTTTTATCTTTGAACTATCGGCCCCTTATAACGGCGCGTGGGCGCTGATCTTGAGAGGACTTCCCGCCTTCATAGGCGCGATGCTTCCGCTTATCGTCTACGCCTTCGCTTTGGATCTTGGTTACCGCCGTAAGATGGCCGCCTTGGCGGGGTTTCTGATCGCCATCGATGGGGCGCTGATTGGCATTTCAAGGCTCATTCTCCTTGACCCCTTTTTGCTTCTTTTTGGCTTTGCTGCCTTGTGGTCCTATCGACGTGGGTCCAAAACCGGGGCGGCTTGGGGGCTCTTCATCCCAGGGGCCCTGGCAGGCCTCGCTTTCAGTATCAAATGGACGGGGTTGTCGTTCTTAGGCCTCATCACGCTGCTTGAAATTGCAAGACTGTGGGGTCTGGGGTGGGCGTTTAGACCCATATCGATGATCAAGGTCATCGTCGCTCTGGGCGTTGTTCCGGCCTTGATCTATACCCTTCCATTTTGGATCCACTTTGCCTTGTTGACGCATTCGGGTCCAGGTGATGACTTCATGACGCCGGCGTTCCAGGCGACTCTGGCGGGGAGTCACTATGCCCTCGATCGGGAAGCGCTCCCGAGCCTAAATTTCTGGGAAAAATTTCTTGAAATCAACCAAGAGATGTTTCGGGCGAACGCCAGGATGACGACAGGGCACCCTTACAGTTCGGCCTGGTATACCTGGCCTTTTATGTTGAGGCCGATTTTTATGTGGCAGGGCGGCCCCCTCGAACGCATCTCCCTTATCGGCAACCCCTTTATCTGGTGGGGATCGACGATCGCGGTGTTGACGATCTTTCAGGCCACGCTTTGGCTCAGGCTTCGATCTTTGGGCACCACAGGCCGTATTCTTATGCTGGGATGGTTGATGAATTTCCTGCCGTTCATGGGGATCGGTCGCGTAATGTTCATTTACCATTACCTATCAGCGCTGGTGTTCGCCATCTTGCTGTTGGTCTATTTGGCGGATCGCCTACCGGCCTCTCGCCGCTTCACGTTAGGCATCGGAATCCTTGGAATAGGCGGTTTTGGTTATTTCGCTCCTTGGGTCTACGGGTTTCCCTCAAGTCGCCCCATGGCCTGGCTATCCTCATGGATCTGAGTGTTGATCAGGGGTCTTTGATGGCTCGCTCCTAGATCCAGGCGGAGACGTTACCGATCTTTGAAGGCATCAGAAGGGTGCCTATGCCGCGGTCGGTGAGGAGCTCCAAAATGACCGCGTGTTCAATGCGGCCATCGATGATGTGGACGCTTTTGACGCCACCCCGAAGGGCGTCGGTGGCACAGTCGACCTTTGGAATCATGCCGCCGCTGATGGTGCCGTCCTCGATTAATTCATCGACCTCCGCGAGGGAGAGGCCGGTCAGCAAGGTGCCTTCTTTGTTGAGGATGCCTTGGGTATTTGTCAGCAACAGCAGTTTTTCGGCGTGGAGGACCTCGGCCATTTTGCCAGCGACAAGGTCTGCATTGATGTTGTAGGAAAAGCCATCTTCCCCGACCCCGATCGGCGCAATCACCGGAATAAAATCGCTGGCGACCAGCGTGTTAACGATCGAAGGGTCAATGCTTCGGACCCGGCCGACATGCCCTAGATCCAGAACTTCCGGTTCGTCACTATCTGGGGAGCGCTGAGTCACTGAAATCTTTTCGGCACGAACCAGGTCGCCATCCTTGCCGGTGAGGCCGACTGCTGCCCCGCCGTGTCGATTAATAAGGTTCACGATTTCCTTGTTGACCAGTCCTCCGAGGACCATTTCTACCACATCCATGGTCTCATCATCCGTGACCCGCATGCCCTGGATGAACTGGCTGGTTTTTCCCAGCCGTTCCAGGAGGTGACCGATCTGGGGACCTCCTCCATGAACCACCACCGGATTGATGCCCACGAGTTTTAATAACACGATGTCACGCGCGAAACTTTGCTTCAAATGCTCTTCGGTCATAGCGTGGCCGCCGTATTTGACGACCAAGGTCTTCCCCTTAAACTGGCGGATATAGGGGAGCGCCTCAATCAAGACATGAGCGACTTCGGCGGCGGATTCAGTTTCGAGGTGGGGTTGTGTTTTCACGAGTTGAGCGACGTCCTTATGAGCGGGGGAATCAAAATTACTGACGACCGGTGTGGCCAAAACCGCCATCGCCGCGATCACTTTCGGTGAAGTCTGAAACCCTCTCGAACTGAACCTTGACGATCGGGATAAAAACCATCTGGGCGATGCGGTCGCCGACCGCGACAGTGAAGGTTTCATGGCCGCGGTTCCAGCAGGAAACAAAAATCTGACCCTGATAGTCGGAGTCGATCAGACCGACCAGATTGCCAAGGACGATGCCATGCTTGTGACCGAGCCCTGACCTTGGAAGGAGAACGGCGGCCAGTCCATGATCGCCGATATGGAGGGCAAGACCGGTCGGAATGAGGTGTGTTTGTCCGGGAGCGAGGGTGAGCGGCTCATCAAGGCAGGCCCGAAGATCAAGCCCCGCGGAGCCGTCCGTTGCATAATCTGGGAGGGGAAAGTCTACGCCTAGCCTTGGATCAAGGATCTTAACTTGGATGGGATGCATGGTAACGTTCCAGAATAAGAGTCAATAATACCGCGGCAAGATCGGTCTTAGGGGTCTTCGGCAAAAAGCGCTGCCCACCCTCCCAGAAAACCATGAGTTCATTGTCATCAACCTCAAAACCCTGATGCTCGCCGACGGGGTTGGCGGCGATCAGGTCGAGTCCTTTATTCTTCAGTTTCACCAAGGCATGCGCCTCAAGGTTCTCGGTTTCTGCAGCAAATCCGACGGTAAAAGGCCGCTGCTCGAGCGATGAAACCTGACCAATAATATCGACAGTCTTTTGGAGTTCGAGGGTTAGGGTTGGCGCCCCCTTTTTGATTTTTTGAGGGGCCATGATGGGGGCGTAATCGGCGACAGCGGCACTGCCGATATAAAGGTCAGCGGTCAAGGCCCCCTGAAGGACCGCTGCCAGCATGTCTTTAGCCGTTTCGACCTTGATAAAGTGATCGACCTTCGGCGGGGTCAGTGCGGTCGGGCCTGAGATCAGGGTGACGGCTGCGCCCTGATCTTGGGCGGCTTTTGCTAAAGCATACCCCATTTTGCCGGAGCTCCGGTTGCTGAGATAACGGACGGGATCGATGGGTTCCCTCGTAGGGCCCGCGCTGATCAGGAGTCGGAGGCCTGTCCAAGGTCCTCGGCTAAAGGCTTGTTGCAGCCCCTTCAGGATGAGGTCTGGTTCAAGTAGACGTCCAGGCCCCGATTCTCCGCAGGCTTGAATCCCTTGATCAGGCCCCAAGAGATGGACCCCACGAGACTTTAAGATGCTGATGTTCTCCTGGGTCGCGGCATGCTCCCACATCACTCGATTCATGGCGGGTGCCACCCACAGAGGGGCGGTGCTGGCAAGGCATAAGGTGGTCAGCAGGTCGTGGGCAAGGCCGCTGCGAAGCCTTGCGATGAGGTCCGCCGAGGCTGGGGCAATGAGGATGAGATCCGCCCAGCGGGCGAGATCAATATGACCCATCGCAGAGGTTTCCGAAGCGTCAAAAAGATGGCGATGAACCTTCGAGCCTGAAAGGGCTTCAAGGGTCAATGGGGTGATGAATTGGGTCGCGGCCTCGGTCATTACGACCCGGACGATGGCACCTTCAGTCACCAGAAGGCGGACGAGCTCGGCCGCCTTGTAAGCGGCAATACCGCCACTGACGCCAAGAAGAATTTTTTTGTCGCTGAGTACGCTCAATCCATGGGTCCTGAAAAAGACTGTGGGGGGTCAAATTATAGGGTGTGGATCCTCGATTGACCTAGGGGAGCGATGAAAAGGCCGGCGAGGCCGGCCTTTTTTAATCCCAAGAGGACGTTTAGTGGCTGACGTCGATCTTCCGCCCTTTGGTTTGTCCCATCGACTTGAGGGCGTCGACAAACCACGGCGTATCAATATCAAAAGGCTTGCCGCCTTTGATTCTTGGGAATTCAATGGCGCGGAGGACGTTACCGTTATCCTCATCATGACCGATGACCCCAGACTCCCGCTTGAAGGCGCATTCGACCGCGAGGTCGGTACAGGATTTGATTAAGCGAAGGTCATCGGCATTCGCTGCTGCTGCGCGGGCAAAATACCCCGACTTTTGCACCAGAACCTTCTCAGCACCCAGCATCTCGGCAAACTGTTCACCAAACCACTTTCCAGGATTGATCGCATCGAGCTTGATGTGTCCGAAAGCATCGCGGGCTACTTCCTGGCCCTTGGCCTGCATTTCGGCAACGATGGCATCGACGCCCGCGCCTTCTGAAATGAAGATATTCACCGCATCGTGCTGATCCATCAGGCGCCGAAGACGCTTCGCTTCATCTGCGATGTTGACCTCCATTTCTGGGACGAAAACCGCCGCGACGTCATAAGCCTCTCGCGACAACCCAATCTCTGGAACCCATTCCTCACGGTCGAGAAGTTTTCGGTATTCAACCGCGGTCGCTGCCGTCAGCCAGCCGCAGTTCCGCCCCATGACTTCGTGGACGATGAGCATTCTGGGGTTGGCTCCGGTTTCGGCAACAACATTGCGGAAATAACGTGCGCCTTGCTCGGCCGCCGTCCAGGCCCCCAGGGACTGCCGGATGGGGAAGACATCATTGTCCACCGTCTTAGGCAGACCGATGACGGTGAGCCCGTAATTGTTCCTCGCCAAAAAGGCCGCGAGATCGGCCGCGGCGGTGTTGGTGTCATCGCCCCCAATGGTGTGAAGAATGTCAATGCCATCCTTCACCAGCTGATCCGCCGCGACTTTTTGAGGATCCTGCCCTTCGGCCACCAGGCCACGTTTGACGCAATCCTTAACGTTCGTCAGCTTGACCCGGCTGTTGCCGATGGGTGAGCCGCCAAAGCGGTGAAGAAGAGGCGCCTTTTCGCGAATTTCCGGGGTGATTTTGTAGGAGTCCCCGAGGAGCAAACCTTTATAGCCGCTGCGGTAGGCGATGATCTCGATCGTGGGGTCAATTTCGGTGTAGCGCTCAATGAGGCCGCCGACAGCGGAGCTGAGACAGGGGGCCAGACCGCCGGCGGTCAGGAGTGCAACTTTCTTGGGCTTGCTCATGGTGGTGTGGTCAGAGGTTGGTTTAAAAACGGGAAAGGATAATGGATTCGGGGCCTCAGAGAAAACCCTATCTAGCGATTAAGTGGGTCCATTTGCGATAAATTCGTGGAGTTGGCTGCCGGCTTCTGGGTCCACCAGCCAGACCGATTGCCCGGCTCGATCATGGACCCTGGCCGCAGGGAGGGCGGTGAGGCTTTGACTGTCCTGATGGAACAGGGCTTTAAGGGTCAAGGCCTTGTCAGCACCGGTGACCAGAAACAGGATCGACTGGGCTTGTCTTAGGGTGTCAAGGCTCAGCGTTAACCGGATGGGGGGCGGTTTGGGCGAGTTATGGACTGCGAACACGGCGAGGGGAGAGTCTTCAAACCCTGGAAAAAGAGACGCGGTGTGGCCATCGGGCCCCATTCCTAGAAGGACGAGGTCAAAGGCATAGGGCTGATCTTTAAAAAAGATCTTGAGCGTTTTTTCGTAGGCGAGGGCTGAAACTGCCGGATCGGGGTCTTGGGTCGGCATGGTATGAAACTGCTCGGGAGGGATCGCTATACCGGCCAATAGGGTCTCTCGAACCAGTCTTACGGTGCTGTCGGGGTCATCAAAGGGGACATAGCGTTCGTCGGCAAAGAAAAGATGCACCTTGGACCAGTCAAGGCTCTGCCGATAAGGGGGCTGGGTCAGGAGCTGGTAAAGTCTTCTGGGGGTGCTACCGCCTGAAAGGACCAGCGAAAACCGCCCGCGTTCGGTGATGGCGCGGGAGCCAAGGTCGATGATTCTGACGGCGGCCTCTCGGGCCAGATCATCGGCACTGCCTAGGATATGAAGTTCACGAGATGGTTTCATGTGCGAAGAGCCTTGTAGCGATTGATAAGCGCATTGGTGGAGCTGTCATGGGAGTGGACTGGATCCTTGCCGCCGAGGTCGTTGAGAATCTTTTTGGCCAATTGCTTCCCAAGTTCAACGCCCATCTGATCAAACGAATTGATGTTCCAGATAGCGCCTTGGACGAAAATCTTGTGTTCGTATAGGGCGATGAGGCTACCGAGGGTCTCGGGCGTTAGCTTGCGGTAGAGAATCGAGTTCGACGGTCGGTTGCCCCTGAAGGTTTTGGCGGCCGCCAGTTCCTGAAGACGTTCGCCGGTCATCCCCTCCGCTTTAAGCTCGGACTTGGCTTCCTCGAAGGTTTTTCCAAGCATCAGGGCTTCGGTTTGTGCAATAAAATTCGAAATGAGAAGCTCGTGGTGCTCGCCGAGATTGTGATGACTCTGCGCTGCGGCGATGAAATCGCAAGGGATGAGAGCGCTGCCTTGGTGCATAAGCTGGTAGAAGGCGTGCTGGCCATTGGTGCCTGGCTGGCCAAAAATGATCGGCCCGGTACTGTAATTTACCGGATGCCCCTCAAGGTCGACGGTTTTTCCGTTACTCTCCATATCCCCTTGCTGGAGGTAATCTGGCAGATGCTCGAGATATTGATCGTAAGGCAGAATCGCATAGGCGTCGGCCGCAAAAAAGTTGTCATACCAGATGCCGAGCAACCCCATAATGACGGGGATGTTGCGGTGAAAAGGGGCGGTTTTGAAATGTTCGTCGATGCGGTGGGCGCCTTCCAGCATCGCCTCGAAACGGTCCATTCCGACCGCCAGCGCAATGGGGAGTCCGATTGCTGCCCAGATCGAGTAGCGGCCGCCGACCCAGTCCCAGAATTCGAACATGTTGGCGGTATCAATCCCGAACGCTGCAACCTTCTCAGAGTTCGTCGAAATGGCCACGAAATGTTTGGCGACGGCACCTGGGTCTTTCACTTGACGGAGGAGCCACTCCCTTGCGGACTTGGCATTGGCCATGGTCTCGAGGGTGGTAAAGGTCTTCGAGGCAATGCAAAAGAGCGTCGTTTCAGGGTCAAGACCTAAAAGGGTTTGCACCAGATCGGCTTCATCGACGTTCGAAATGAAGTGCACGCGCAGCGAGGGATCTACATAGGGCGAAAGGGCTTGGACGACCATTCGAGAGCCGAGATCAGAGCCGCCGATGCCGATGTTGACCACGTCAGTGATGGAGCGTCCAGTGCAACCCTTCCAGCGACCCGAGCGAACCGCTTCGGTAAAGCGTCTCATCATGCCGAGAACCCGGTTTACATCCGGCATGACATCCTCGCCATCGAGAAGGATGGGACGATTGCTGCGGTTCCTGAGGGCGATATGCAGAACGGCTCGGTTTTCCGTGACATTGATGCGGGCGCCACGGAACATAGCGTCTATTTTTGCTGACAACTTGGATTCTTCGGCAAGCTGCTCGAGGAGGCTCAGGGTTTTCTCGCTGATCCGGTTCTTCGAAAAGTCAAACAGGATATCGTTGCATGTCAGGGAGAAGCGCTCGAAACGCTGCGGGTCGGCAGCAAAGAGGTCCCTCATGTGAACCCCGGACATCTCTTGCCGGTGTTTTTCGAGGGCGCGCCAGGCCGGAAGTTGAGTGGGTTGAGTCATCGTTACGGTTCCGACTTTTTGTGACGATCCTATCAAACGTGAGAGGGCTTAGGAATCATTCATCGTTCCATCACCGTAGACGGCATGATCAAAAAGGCCATGAACAGAGGGTCTTGAGGATCCTCGGGCTAAAATCCTCAGGATGGGTGTGGTTGATCGCGCTATAATGCACCTTAGAACCTTTCCGTTGAGAGATCAATGAGCAGCGAACCCAAACCGTGGGCCGGTCGATTCACCGAGGCTACCGATGCCTTTGTCGAGGCCTTTACCGCATCGATTGATTTTGACCAGCGCCTGGGTCAGCACGATATTTTAGGTTCCAAGGCCCACGCCACGATGCTGGCCAGCATCGGGGTGATCACGAATGCTGAACGCGACGCCATCCTTCAGGGCTTGAATACGATCGCCGAGGAGATTCGAGAGGGCACATTCACCTGGTCTGTCGAGCTTGAAGATGTCCACATGAACATCGAGGCACGCTTAACCCAGCGGATTGGCGATGTGGGTAAAAAGCTGCATACCGGTCGTTCCAGAAACGATCAGGTCGCCACCGATCTCAGGCTTTACCTGCGCGATGAGATCGACCTGATGGCCCTACTGATCCGTCGGTTCCAGGGAGCCTTGATCGATTTGGCTGAACGGGAGGCGGACACGATCATGCCCGGCTTTACCCATCTCCAGGTTGCTCAGCCGGTGACCTTTGGTCATCACATGATGGCGTGGTTTGAGATGCTGGAGCGGGATCATGCCCGCCTCCTTGATGGTCGAAAACGAGTCAATATCATGCCTTTAGGGTCTGCCGCCCTCGCTGGGACCACCTTTCCGCTGGACCGTGACCTCACGGCTTCACTGCTCGGGTTTGATCGACCGTCGGCCAACTCGCTGGACGCCGTCAGTGATCGCGACTTCGCCATCGAATTCACGGCGACTGCGAGTCTGATCATGATGCATCTTTCACGATTTTCTGAAGAGTTGATTCTCTGGACGTCGGCCCAGTTTGGATTTATCGAGCTCCCTGATGCCTTTTGCACCGGTTCATCGATCATGCCGCAAAAGAAAAATCCCGATGTCCCCGAATTGGTCCGGGGGAAGACCGGGCGTGTCTATGGTCATTTGGTCGGCCTCTTGACCTTGATGAAGGGCCAGCCGCTGGCTTACAACAAGGACAATCAGGAAGACAAGGAGCCGCTGTTCGATACCATCGACACCGTCACGCGGTGTCTTAGAGCCTTTTCGGAGATGATGCCTCATTTGGTGCCGAACCGTCAGGCCATGCGCGACTCGGCGCTCAAGGGCTTTGCGACGGCCACCGATCTCGCCGATTATCTGGTGCGCAAGGGGATGCCCTTCCGCGACGCCCATGAGGTGGTCGGCAAGGCCGTGCGACTGGGAATCGATACGGCCCGTGATCTTTCGGCTCTTTATCTTGAGGAACTCAAAGCGCTGGCGCCCATGATTGAGGCGGATGTTTACGACGTGTTGACGCTGGAAGGCTCCTTGTGCGCGCGTGATCATCTCGGAGGCACCGCCCCGGTTCAGGTCCGGGCCGCGATTGAGTCAGCACGAAAGCGCCTTCATGAAGAGGTCACCCGTTGATCACAGGTGAGCGGATCACCACGCTCATTGACCTCGTCCGTCACGGCGAGCCGGTCGGGGGTATTCGCTATCGGGGGCAGATGGACGACCCTTTAAGTCATGCTGGTTGGCAGGAGATGCGCAAGGCCATTGGCCAAGAAACGCCCTGGGATGCGATTATCAGCTCCCCGCTCTTGCGTTGTCGGGCCTTCGCTGAGGACGTCAGCGAACGGTCTGGCATCCCACTCGCGATGGATGACCGGCTAAAGGAAATTGGCTTTGGCGAATGGCAGGGCAAGACGCGGGAAGAAATCAGCCGCTTTGATCCGGGGCTGGTTCAGCGATTCTATAGGGATCCGACAACGACCAGACCCGATGGCGCCGAGGGGCTGGCAGAATTCCGCAAACGCGTCACCGATGCGCTGTCCGATATTCTCGAGCGTCACGCCGGTCAGCATCTCCTGATTGTTTGCCACGCGGGTATTATCCGGATGGTCATCGCCCATATCCTTGATGTTCCGTTATCACATCTTTTTAGGATCAAGGTCGGCACCGCTTGTGTGACCCGGGTCGAGTTTGCTGAGCAAGGAGAAGAGTTTCTTGGTCGACTGGTTTTTCATGCGGGGTCACTCTCGACTTGAAGGTCTTTCGATGCCGCTTGATCTCGCCGGCAACTGATGGCGCTTTTAGCAAAGCCCTCTTCCAATCGTATTTAAAAGTATGAAGCCCTTGAAGACGTTTTTTACTGACCGGTCTCCCAAGGAGACCGGTCTTCCTATCCTTCTCATCGCCCTGTTGTTTGCTGCCTGGGCGACATTCTTTCACTTGGGCGACTTCCCCTTATTGTCTCCGGATGAAGGGCGGAATGCTGAGGTGGCTCGGGAGATGAAAATCGATGGTCGCTGGTTAGTGCCGACCTATGATGGGGCGGTCTATCTTGATAAGCCGGCCTTCTTTTTCAAGGCGACAGCGCTTTCGTTGGCGGCCTTCGGCGATAACGAGGCGGCTGCCAGGCTCCCTTCGGCGCTGTCGGCTTTTGCGTTGCTGCTCATGCTGATGGCCTTCTGCCATAGGACCTACGGGCGTCTAACGGCTGCGATCGCCGGGGTCGTGGTCGCCTCAACCCCGCTCTTTATGGCGTTTTCAAAAATCGTCATTTTCGACATGATGCTGGCCCTTTGGGTTTCGGCGGCTATTCTTCTCGCTTATCTCGCGGAGGAGGTCACTGGCGCAAAAAGGCGTCAGCGTTATCTTTTAGCGACCCTATGCGCTGGCTTGGCAACGCTGGTAAAGGGCCCCGTGGGATTTTTGGTTCCACTCTTGGTCATGGCCGTCTTTCATGGGCTAGAGCGTCATGGTCGAGCCATCCGATCCTTCTTTCATCCCTGGCACATCCTCGTGTTTCTCGGGGTGGTCTTGCCGTGGTTTGTTGGCCTTTCGCTGGAATGCCCGGATTTCCCCTACTACGGGATCATGAAGGAGTCCATCGCCCGTTTTACAACCACCGAGTTCCGCCGAACCCAACCCGCCTGGTATTACGCCGCCATTATCGCGGGCTGCTTCTTTACCTGGAGCACCTTACTTCCCGCGGCGATGCGACAATTGATCCAGCGACGGTTTGATCTTCAGCGCGCGGACCGACTGTTCATCGTGTGGGCCTTGGTGGTCGTTATTTTCTTTTCGCTGTCCCAGTCTAAGTTGCCAGGTTACATTTTGACCGGGGTCATCGCGCTCGGTGTTCTGGTGGCGAGAATCCTGGCGCGCGCCCTTGAGGGGGATGATTCAGTGGCGCTGGACCTGGTTCGACGAGGTGCCCTGATGCTGGGGATGGTGTCGTTGCTGCTGCTGTGTCCCCTGTTAATTTTTATGTTCAACCCGGGGGATGTTCCCACGCCGCGTTGGCTGACGCCGGTCGCCCTGATGCAGTTCGCACCCCTATTTCCAGGCTTTATCCTGTCGCTGGGCGCCACCGCTGTGATGGCTTTTATAGCCTTTTTCACGCACAGTGCACGGGGCGCCGTGGTGGCGTATCTGATCTTCCCGGTTCTCTTGTTGACGCTTAATTTTGAAGTGATTCCCCGGCATGCAGCGATTAAGTCGGGTCTGTCCCTGGTGAATCGACTGCCTTCTACGGTGACCCAGGAGACGGAGATAGCCTGTCTTGCCTGCATGCCGTCTGGCGTTCCGTTCTATCTTGGGCGATTGGTGACTGTGTTCACCGAGGAAGGCAGAGAGTTGACGAGTAACTATGTGATTTTTTCGCTGGCTTCTGGAAAAAGCTGGCCCACTCAATTGGTGCCTTGGGCCTTGAGGGAAACCTATCTTTCAAGGACAGAGCATCCTCTCTTTTTGATGGCCACGGGTGAGCGCCGTGAGGAGTTGGTGCTGAGGGGGGATCGGGTCGGTGCTTCTGTCGTGCCCCTCGCCAACGGTTATTTCGGGGTCCTCTTACCGGCTGGAAATCACTAAGATGTGCGGCATCTGCGGGCAGATTCTTTGGCAGGATGCGGCAGCGCCGATGAACCCGGTTCCCGCCATGCTCGATCGACTGGTTCATCGCGGGCCCGATGGTCATTGGGTGCGATCCGATGCCCAAGCGACTTTGGGTATGGCCCGCTTGACCATTCGTGGTTTGACCAGCGGGCAACAGCCTCTGGTCGATGAAGCCACTGGGGTGATGGTCGTTTGTAATGGAGAAATCGATAATCATCAAGCCTTGAGAGTCTTCCTCCAAGAGCGCGGGCGACCGGTTTTTGAAGATACCGATGTCGCCGTTCTCCCAGGACTCTATCTTGAGCTGGGTGAGGCTTTTGTTGATCAATTGATCGGCGCTTTTGCCATAGCTGTTTGGGACCCTTCCCGGCAGCAATTACTGCTCGCGAGAGATCGCGCCGGTGAGCGCCCCCTGTTTTATTGCTGGACTCAAGGCAAAGCGATTTTTGGATCACAGCTTGCGGCGATGGCTGCGGCCGAACAGTCGCCTCGGATGCCTGATGTTGAGGCGCTAGCCCGATATCTCCAGCTCGGATATTTTACGGCCCCCGATACCCCTATGATGGGCATCCAAAAGGTGGGTCCCGCCGAGGTCGTGGTTCTCAATGCCGAAGGCGTCCGCCGGAGGAGCTACTGGCGCTGGCCTCGTTGTAGGCCCTCAGAACCTTCACTGGAGGTGTTTGATGGTCTTTTCAAAGAGGCCGTCCGCCGCCAGAGTGATGTGGATGTGCCGGTGGGTCTCTTTCTGAGTGGTGGCGTTGATTCTTCTCTGATCGCTGCGGTCACCCGACATCTCCATCCGGATAAATCATTAACCGCTTACGGACTAAGGTTCAGGGAGGATTCCTTTGATGAGGGTCTTTATGCAGAGCAGGTCGCCCGTGATCTTAAGATCGATTATGTGCCGGTTTGGGTAGAGCCTGAGGATATTCCAAGGCTGCTTCGCGACGTGGTGAGAACGTCGGGTGAACCTCTGGCTGATCCGGCTTGGATGCCGACTGCGCTGCTCTCTGAGCGGGCGTCCAGGGATATTAGACTGTCGCTTTCAGGCGAAGGGGCTGATGAGTTGTTTGGGGGTTATCCCACCTATTTTGGTGCTGGCTATGCGGAACATTACGCCCGGCTGCCTGCTTGGCTGAGAGCGCTGATCCGTGATCAGGTCCATCGCTGGCCTCCCAGCGATAAAAAGGTGACCCTGTCCTTCCTCCTTAAGCGATTTGTCGAGGGCGATCATCTCGATGGACTGAAGCGCCATGTGCTGTGGAATTCCAGTCTGCCGCCGAGCCTTATGGCGCGTCTCGGCGTGCGACCGGCATGGCTTGATGGGCCCGCCTTAGAGGGGGAGCCTTTGTTGGATATGATCCAGCGCTATGATCTTGAGTGTTCGCTTGCTGAGGGGCTGTTGACCAAGGCAGATCGGGCGAGCATGCATTCGGCTTTGGAATTGCGTGCCCCATTTTTGGATCTGGCGGTTATGGAATTTGCCGCCAGCCTCCCGGCGACTGAGCGGGTCAAGGGCATTGAGACCAAGCGGTTCCTCAAGCGATACGCGAGCAGCTATCTGCCCAAAAGCATCGTCTACCGAAAAAAACGAGGGCTCTCAGTGCCCTTGAGTGCGTGGCTTCGTGGGCCTCTTGAGGGTTTTGCTCGGGAAGCGCTTCGCCATCCAAGGCTTCTTCAGGTCGGGATCGACCCATCCGCGGCGCTGGGACTCCTCAACGAGCATCTCGCGCGCCAGGTCGACCATGGCCGGGCGGTCTGGGCGCTGATCGTTATGAGCGTGTGGCTGGAGTGGCTGGCCGAAAACTGATGGATTATTAGGGACTCTCAGCGAGGAGGGCATCAAAGGCATTGAGTCGCTCCATGGTTCCGATGTCCATCCAGAGTCCCTGGTAAAGTTCTGCGCTGACGGCCTCCTGTGCCATGGCATTCCGCAGCAGAGGGGCCAGCGGGAATCGCCCCGGTGGGCACGCTTTGAAAAGGCTAGGCCGATAAAGCCCGATACCGCCAAAGGTATAGCGGGGCTCTCCGCTATCCATGGCCTTGCCATGGTGGAGACCAAAGTCGCCGTTCGGATGGTGTGGGGGATTTTGGACCAGAATCAAATGAGCGAGATCGATGGCGTGGTCTTTCAAGCGGCCAAGCGGGAAATCCGTGCCAATATCGCCATTGATCACCAGAAAGGGATCATCGCCGAGCAGGGGCAACGCTTTCAAGATGCCGCCACCGGTTTCAAGCGCCTCGGTCTCACGGGAATAACGGATGAGAGCCCCAAAGGCTTGGCCATCACCCAGCGCCGCACTGATCTGATGGCCAAGGTGGGCCGTGTTGACGATGATGTCCGAAATACCCCCGGCTACGAGGTTTCGAATCAGGTGAACGATGAGTGGCTGCCCCCCAGCCGTCAGCAGGGGCTTGGGGGTATGGTCGGTTAAGGGCCGCATTCTTTCGCCACGCCCCGCAGCCAGGATCATAGCTCTCATGATGAAATCTTCCCTTGAATAGGAGGCAGCACGCGATCGGTCATGAGATGAATAAAGGGGTTGAATTCAGGATAGCGTTGCCCTACTGACACCACATAACCCAGAGTTCTTGGCAGATCTTGGAGGTAGGAGGGCTTCTGGTCTCTGATCTTCAATCGGCAGAAGATGCCGGCGGCCTTGAGATGTCGCTGCATGCCCATAAGATCAAACCAGCGCATAAAGAGAGGAAGATCGATCTCTCGCATCAGTGGATGGCTTAAAAGGCTCGCGTGATAGCCTTTGACCCAGGCATCGACGCGCTGAGGGGCCCATTCGATGTAGCAGTCCCTCAAGAGGGAGACCAGGTCATAGGTGATCGGTCCGACGACGGCGTCTTGGAAGTCGAGCACCCCGGGACCCTCTTCTGGGGGCATCATCAGATTGCGTGAGTGGAAATCACGATGGACGACCACGCGCGGCTGGTCGAGGGCTGACTGAACTAAGGCATCAAAGGTCCTTGAGAGGATGTTCTGGTCGTTAAGGGACATCTCAAGGCCGAGAAAATCCTTAAGGCACCAGGTTGGAAAGAGATCAAGTTCCCGCCGGAGCAGCGCCTCGTCATAGGGCGGTAAGCCGCTTTCAAGGATCGATGCGCGGGTCGTAAGGGCCAAGAGGCTCTTCATCGCGCTCTCATAAAGGAGATCAACCGAGTCTTCATCGAGTGCGTCCAGAAAACTAACCTGCCCGAGGTCGCCGAGCAGCAGAAATCCTTGATCCGGATGACTCGCTTCAATCGCGGGGGTCTTGAGGCCGGCCTGGGCAAGAAATCCTTGGATCCTGATAAAGGGCCGAACATCTTCCTCGGGGGGCGGTGCATCCATCACGATATAGGATTGATGGCCGATCTCAGCCCGGAAATAGCGTCTGAAACTCGCGTCGGTGGAGGCCGGCTGAATGGTTTTAATGGCGAGACCTAGGTCGGTTTCTAGCCACTGCATCATGAGCTGGTAGCGGTCGTCGGAAGGGGGCATGTCGATCGTTAGTGAGCGGATAAAAAAAATTACCCAAACGAACGGTTGGGGTAAAATGAAAGGCCTCTAATTGGTTATTTCATCACAAAGCGTGCTGCCCGACGAGCATGTCTCACGGATTTTCTGTTCATGATCCTGAAGTTCCAAGGGCTTTTTGCGGCGCGGGTTAACTTTTTGCCATCACGGGTTGCCTAGCCTATCCATGGGTCGCTTTGTCTCCTCTGCCGCCTTGATCTGGCTACTCGTTTCAGGTTGCTGGGATCAACACGTTCTCGCGGCCGGTTGGGATTGCGCCAACAAGGACCGAGAAGGTCGCTGGGTTTGTGGCTCTAATGATCCTTTGGCGCATCCCTTGAAGACTCAGGAGGCGGCTGAGAGTGGTGTCGAATTGGGTGAGGAGCCTTCTGTAGGCGCCTCTGATGATCCTCTTAATAATCCAGATTCTGGCGATAAGACGGGGGCTGAAGATCGTCCAGGACTCCTCAATAATAAGACGGGCTTTAAAGAACCAACCGCCCAGGGTGATCCTGAGAAAGCCCGCACTTCTGGCTGGAACTGCCAACCTGCGATGGATTCTGGGCCTGATCGTGGCTGGTCCTGCACGCTCACGGGTCGCGACCCTCGTGGCTTTGCCCATGTGGTCAGCGAGCCTGGTGCGGTGACCGAGAATTGGGCGGAATCGCGGGATATGACCCAGGAAGATGAGGAGCGCTTTGAGAGCCTGATGGGTAAGTTGCCGGTCAATCCTTGGGTTAGAAGTTGTGCCCCAAAAGTGGGTCGCAAGGCGCCGCTGCCCCTCATGGAATTTATTTTGACGCCGGAGGAGCGGTTAGCGCGAAACAAGGCGCCGGTCGATATTCATTCCGATTTCTTCGAGCTTTTGGGGGATGAAGTCACTAATTTCAAAGGATCAACGGAGATGATCAAGGCTGACCAGCACCTTTGGGCAGACTACATCACGAGGAACCTTAAAACCGATGCGGTTAATGCGCATGGCAATGTGTTCTATCAAGACAAGACGATGATTATGGCCAGTGATTCAGGGTTCATGGACGGCAAAGAAGGGCGCGGCGTTTTCCGCAATACCCAGTTCATGCTGCCTGCCGTGCCAGGACGGGGGACCTCTAGGGTCACCCATATCGATAGCGGGTCCTTATCGCGCTATGAGACGGTGAGCTATACGACCTGTCCGACCGGCAATCAAGATTGGGTGATGCATGCCGATAACGTCAAGATGAACAAAGAGGCCGGGATCGCCACAGCCCGCAATGCCTGGTTCGAGTTTATGGATATTCCAATGTTTTGGTCGCCCTATATGGAATTTCCAACCGATGGGCGGCGGGTGTCAGGGTTCCTTACCCCCTCCATGGGGAGTGCGCCCGGTGGTGGTGGTGGGGCCTTTTCTATTCCCTATTATTACAATATCGCGTCGAACCTTGATTACACCATTGAGCCGCGCTATCTCACCAAGCGTGGTTTTCAGTTACGCAACGAATTTCGTTACCTCAACGATACCTCACAAGGACGGGTCATCGCTGAGATTGTTCCTGAGGATACGCAAACCCATACTACACGGGGGCGCTTTGGGCTTCGCGACGATTCCCGCTTTTCAGAAGATGTCACCGCCCATGTTGATGGCAACTGGGTTTCTGATACCGATTACCTTAACCAATTTGGATCCTCGTTGTCGCAGGTGGATTATCGAAACGTGGCAAGCATCGCGCAGGTGAACTACAGTTCACCCTACGGTCTGTTTAATTCTACGGCCAATTTTTTCCAGACCATCGATCCCAGCACCCCTAAAACCGCGTACCCCTATTTCTATCTCCCCAAGCTGGAGCATAGTTTCGCCGATAACCTGATGGACTCTGGTCTCATCTTCTCGAACCAGACCCAGGTCGCTGACCTCCAGGCTGACAGCAACCAGATGACCACGGGGCAGCGTTTTTTGATGCGCCCGAAAGTGAGCTACTCCATGGAAAACAGCTTTGGCTTTGTCAAGCCGAGCGCCACCTTTGCCTTTAATCAATATACTTTGCAAAACACGGAGTATTGGCAGCAGCTCCAGAAAACGGCAAAGGTCGATACCCAAGTCGGCAGCAGTCAAACACTCGCTGTGCCCATTTTATCTCTCGACTCTGGAACCTACTTCGACAACGAATTTCTGCTCGGGGATAAGTCGATTCAGCAAACCCTTGAGCCTCGTTTGTTCTATGTCTATATCCCGAAGTCGAACCAAGAAAATATTCCCCTTTTCGATACCCAAAGTTACGACTTTACCTACTACCAGCTTTTTCGCGAGAACCGCTTTGTCGGTTATGATCGCGTTGGCGATGCCAATGACCTGACGGCGGCGGTGACGTCGCGTTTTATTGATCAATCGACAGGGGTTGAGCGGGTGAGGGCAACCCTCGGTAATCTCGCCTATTTCAGTAACCGCTCGGTCACGGGGATAGGGGCTGCGCCCAGTACCTATAGCCAAAGTTTTTCTAATATCATTGGCGATATCTATACGGCGGTCACGGACGATTGGTCGCTTTATTCGGCAGGCCAATACAACGCCTCATTGAACCGGATCCAGCGTGGTCAAGTGGGCGTACAATACAATAACAGGCAAAATCAGATTTTGAATGTGGCCTATCGTTATCGTACTAATCAGAACTACGACACCTGTGCCCCCAACCAAAGTACGAGCAGCGTTTTAACCAACAATGATGGCTGTCTTAACCTGACGGATGTCTCCATGCGTCTTCCTATCCTGGCCGGGTGGTATGGCATTGGGCGCTGGGAGTATTCGTTCCTCAATAACACGACGCTGGAGAGCTTTGTGGGGTTTGAGCGAGAAACCTGCTGTTGGAAATTTGCTCTCATTGGCCGACGTTTCCTTAATACGATTAATTCGAACGGAACGGCCACGGCCAGCAACGCGATCTTTGTCCAGCTCGAGCTCAAGGGTCTTACCTCGCTCAACAATGATGTGGATACCTTCTTGCAGCGGAGCATTAACGGTTACAGATACCAGGATTACTGATGCCGATATTCCAAGGGCGCTACCGATCAGGCTGTTTTCTAAGACCCTTTCAAGTCCTTGGACTGTTGCTGGGTCTATTGTCAGGTCGCGCCGACGCCGAAGGGGTCGACCGCATTGTTGCGATCGTTGAGGATGAAGTCATTCTTGAGAGCGAATTGCAGAAACGGATCGATATGGTGCGGCAAGGCATGTCCGGAAGCGACGCACCGACTCCCTCGGGACTTCCATTGGCGCGTCAGGTACTAGAGCGATTGATTCTTGAGAAGATCCAGATCAATTTGGCCGAGAAAACTGGACTTCGTATCGACGATGAGACACTCCGGCAAGCGGTACAGCAGATCGCCCAGAAGAATAATGTGACGCCTGAGGAGCTTCGTCAGTCCCTCCGGGCTGAAGGGATTGAGTACTCCGATTTTCTGGAGCAGATCCGCGGCGAATTGGCACAGCAACGCCTAAGAGCAGCTCAGGTCAATAATCAGATCAAGATCAGTGACCGGGAGATTGAGCACTGGAAGACATCACGCGGTCAATCCGCCGTCAATCCCGATGTGGAATTTCTGTTGGGCCATATTCTGATTTCGACACCCCAGGCGGCCTCTCCTCAAGCCTTAAAGGCCGCGAAAGAGCGAGCGGACAAGCTGGTTGAAGAATTAAAGGGAGGTCTCGATTTCAAAGAGGCTTCGCTGCGTTCCTCTGATTCATCAGAAGCCCTCAAAGGGGGTGATCTTGGCTGGCGGAAACTCAGTGCCTTACCCACTCTTTTTGCTGAGATGGTTCCCAAGATGAAAAAAGGGGATGTTGACGGCCCCATTCGGAGTCCCAGCGGTTTTCACCTCATCAAACTGTTGGATACCAGAGGCGGCGGTGCCGAGCGGATCACCAAGACGCGGGTCCGGCATATTCTGATCAAGCCTAATGAGCTGATCAATAATGACGATGCCAAAAAGAAGTTACAAGCGATTCGGACCCGTATTGAAGCGGGGGATGATTTTGGTGATCTTGCGCGGGGCAACTCCGACGACAAGGGATCCGCCGTTAAGGGGGGGGATCTAGGGTTCGTATCCCCAGGGGCTCTGGTCCCAGAGTTTGAACAGGCGATGATCGCACTGGAGCCTCATCAGTTGAGTCAGCCGGTCCAAAGCCAATTTGGTTGGCACCTTATTGAGGTGTTGGATCGACAGGAGTCAGACGATACGCAGGAGCTCCTAAAGAAGAAAGCGCAGGACGATATCTTTAACCGGAAGGTCGGTGAGGAAACCGAAATTTGGCTCCGACGGATTCGCGATGAGGCCTTTGTAGAGATAAGGATTCCTGACTTGTTGCCTGAGGGATCCCCGCCGCCTCCTGCGAAGACCCCGGAGCCATGAGGCCCCGTCTTGCGGTCACAGCTGGTGAGCCTGCAGGGATTGGTCCTGACCTTTGTGTGCATCTTCAAGGACACCCATTCCCCGCCGATGTGGTGATCGTTGCGGATCCTGAATTACTGAGGGAGCGGGCTCGTGTCTTAAAGATGCCTTTGGTTATGAGTCCCTGGTGTCCGGGCCAACCCTTCCCGGCCCCCGATGTTTTAGCTGTCTGGCCCGTCTCAACGGTGGTTTCAAGGGCCCATGGGATTCTCACCTCCCAAAATGCAGCTTACGTTCTTGAGACGATCACCATGGCTGCCAAGGCCTGTCTTCGGGGTGATTTTGAGGCGATGGTGACCGGTCCGATCAGCAAGGCCAGCGTGAATGATGCCGGCTACGTTTTTTCAGGGCACACCGAGTTTCTGGCGGAGATCACGGGGGGGGATCCTGTCATGCTGCTCACCGCGCCAGGTCTTCGGGTTGCTCTTGCAACGACCCATTTGCCGCTTCGGGCGGTTCCTGAGGCGATCACGCGGGAGAGTCTGGCGCGGACGCTGCGTATCCTTCATCACGACCTTCGAGACCGCTTTGGGATTTCGTCGCCGCGGATTTTGGTCGCTGGTTTGAATCCGCATGCGGGCGAGGGGGGGCATCTTGGCCATGAGGAAGCGGCCACCATTATTCCGGTACTGGATGACCTGAGGTCACAAGGGATGCAATTGATTGGGCCTTTGCCGGCGGATACCCTCTTTGTTCCAGAGGTGCTCAAAGGCGCCGATGCGGTTCTCGCCATGTATCATGATCAGGGCTTACCGGTCCTCAAGTCGCAGAGCTTTGGTCAGGCTGTCAATATTACCCTCGGGCTGCCCATCATTCGAACCTCGGTGGACCACGGAACCGCCCTCGATCGGGCAGGGACCGGGGCTATCGATACTGGAAGCCTTTTCGCAGCGATGGATGCGGCTATCACTATGAGTACCTTGAAGTCGCGGGGCGGGAGCTTCCATTGAAGATGCCGGCATGAGTCATACACCCAGAAAACGATTTGGTCAGAATTTTCTTAGGGACGCTGAGGTGGTCCATCGCATTGCGATGGCGATCCATCCGCGCGCCGATGATCATCTGGTCGAGATTGGGCCTGGCGAGGGTGTTCTGACGGAGGCCTTGCTTCAAACCTCGGGGCGATATGATGCGATCGAAATCGATCGTGATCTCACGGCCGACCTCAGGCGACGATTTTCGAGTCGCCCAGGATTTCATCTTCACGAGGCGGATGCCCTGAGGTTTGATTTTAAAAGCCTCTTAGGCGCGGGCAAGATTCGGGTGGTCGGTAACCTTCCCTATAATATTTCAACGCCCCTGATGTTTCATCTGTTTGCTCAGACAGAGGCGATCGCGGATATGCATTTCATGCTGCAAAACGAGGTGGTTGATCGGCTCTGCGCCGAGCCTTCGAGCTCTCATTACGGCCGGCTGGGCATTATGGCGAGTTACTTTTCAAGGGCAGAAAAGCTCTTTGAAGTGTTTCCTGAAAGCTTCTACCCGCCCCCCAAGGTGGTGTCTGCGATCGTTCGTCTCGTGCCCCACTCGGTGCCGCCGGTGAGCGCCGATCCGATCACGCTGGGTAAGGTGGTCGCTACCGCTTTTTCACAGCGCCGAAAGACGCTCAAAAATGCGCTCGGCAGCCTTTTTAATGGGGCGGAGCTTGAGTCGGTGGGTATTGATCCAAGGGCCAGGGCCGAGACCCTCTCTTTGGCGGATTATGCAGCTCTTGCGCGATCGCTTCAGAAAAAGTCCAGCGAGGAAGGCTCTGGCCCCCCCTAGAGTTTTTAGGTGATCACCGTCGGGACTTTCATGTTGGACCGCGCTCTGACTTCTCCTAATTGCTCAGCCAGCTCAATCAGATCGGCGAGTGCCTTTTGAGGGTCATGGCCATGTTCGTTGGCGTCAGGCTCAAAGCGTTCAAGATAAATCCGAAGCGTTGCGCCCTCGGTTCCTGTCCCTGAAAGCCGAAAAACGATACGGGAACCATTGGTGAAGATGATTCTGACGCCTTGGTGAGGGCTGATGCTGCCGTCGACCGGATCGTGGTAAGAGAAATCATCGGCTATGGCCACCTTATTGTCGCCCCATTGCTGTCCCACCAGGTCGCTAAGCTGCCCCCTTAAGAGACTCATGATGCTATCGCCAATGGCCGATGGCATACCCTCATAATCGTGCCGCGAATAATAGTCTCTGCCGAAGATCTTCCAGTGTTCCCTGACGATATCGGCAACGGATTGTTGGCGGACCGCGATGAGGTTGAGCCAAGCCAGAACGGCCCAGAGTCCATCCTTCTCACGAACGTGGTCTGACCCGGTGCCGAAGCTTTCTTCGCCGCACAGGGTGATTTTTCCAGCATCAAGGAGATTGCCGAAGAATTTCCAGCCGGTGGGTGTTTCGTAGGCATCAATGCCGAGTCGTTTGGCCACTCGGTCAACGGCTTGGCTGGTTGGCATGGAGCGGGCGACGCCCTTGAGTCCGGCGCGATATCCTTTCAAATGATGGAGGTTGGCGGCGAGGACCGCGAGGCTATCGCTGGGGGTGACAAAAAAATGATCACCCATGATCATGTTGCGATCGCCATCACCATCGGAGGCGGCCCCGAGTGTCGGTGCGCCGGGTTGATACATCCTTTCGGCGAGGGCATGAGCATGAACCAGGTTCGGGTCCGGATGGCCGCCACCGAAGTCTTCAAGCGGTATGGCATTCATGACCGCGCTGACGGGGGCGCCAAGACGGCCACTGAGGAGGCGATGGGCATAGGGACCGGTGATCGCATGCATGGCATCGAACACGATCGACAGCCTGTCTTCTTTGAGCGCTTGGGCAATCAAGTCAAGATCAAACAGTTCCTCCATGAGTTCAGCATAGTCGGTCACAGGATCAATGACCTCTAAGGTCATGGGGCCCACGGCGCGGGTACCGAGGCTGTCAATATCAACATCTTCTATGGCGGCGATTTGATATTCACTGATCGATAAGCTTCTCTGATAGATCTCGTTGGTGATCTGCTCCGATGCGGGGCCTCCGTTACTCGCGTTAAATTTGATACCAAAATCCTCATCCGGGCCGCCGGGGTTGTGGCTTGCAGACAGGATAAAGCCGCCCTCCGCCTTATATTTTCGGATCAGACAGGAGGCGGCGGGGGTTGAGAGCAAGGCGCCTTGCCCGATCAGTACTTTTGCAACACCATGGGCCGCCGCCATTTTGATGATAATTTGTGCCGCCTGTCGGTTGAAGTAGCGGCCATCGCCACCGAGTACGAGCGTAGATCCCGTGAGGGAGGGCAAGGCGTCAAAGACAGACTCGACGAAATTCTCGAGGTAGTGCGGCTGCACAATGACGCGAACCTTCTTTCTAAGGCCCGAGGTTCCTGGTTTTTGATCCGTAAAGGGCGCTGTGCTGATGGTATCGATGTGCATGGAAAAGGTTCCTGAGTCATGAAGAACACTGCTGTCATTCTACTGAAATTGCATGACAGCGGATGATGCTCAGCCACGATGAAGGGGGGGGCTTGAGGGGTAAAGAGGGTTCAAACGTGTCTCATTTGGTGACAACGCAACCAACTGTGTAAAAATAACACTGGAAATTTTGCCGAGTTGACGTCAAAATAAAGCCTGAGTAGTCTCGATTAGTGGCGATTGTTCATCTGCGGGGCTCTCTCCAAACGTCCGCATCAACTACTAAGTTAGGAATTTGACCATGAATGCAACCAAGCTCTCTATCGTACTCCTGTTTGCTGGCCTGACCGTTGGCTGCGCCAGCAAGAGCGACCTCGCTGCCCTCCAGACTCAGGTTGATGGCCTGAAGGCTGAGATTTCTTCTGTTAAGAGCACTGCTGACGAAGCATTGTCTGCTGCTACCAGCGCTGACGCTTCTGCTCGCCGCGCTGCTGCTGCTGCTGAAGAAGTCAATGCTAAGCTGGATCGTGGCTTCCGCAAGGGCGCAATGAAGTAAGTTTTTTCATTTGAAAGAACTTCAAAAACCCGGTGGGGCAACCCGCCGGGTTTTTTTGTCTTTGGACCGTGTCATGGGGTGTTCCCCGTGCCCGGTCAGTCTCCTCTTTTCTTCGCCTCAATCTCCCGATTGATGGCCCGGTAGCCGATGTCTTTCCGATAAAAGCTCCCCCGCCAGTGAATCCTTTCGGCCTCTTGGTAGGCCTTCTTCTGCGCCTCCTGAATGGTTTCCCCCAGAGCACACACACACAGAACCCGACCGCCGGTGGTGATCACTTGGCTCTCTTTGATGTTGGTGCCGGCATGAAAAACTTTGAGATCGTTGCCCTCCCATTCGGGAAGTCCTTCGATGCTATCGCCGATTTCAACGCAGGTTGGATAGCCGGCTGCAGCGATCACAACGCCAAGGGCAGGGCGCTCATCCCATTCGACCCGAGCTTCATCGAGGCGTCCTGAAAGTGCCATCATGCAAAGGGCTGGCAGATCACTTTTAAGACGCATCATGATCGGCTGCGTCTCAGGATCACCAAATCGGCAATTGAATTCTAGGACCTTGATCTCGCCTTCGGGGGAGATCATGAGGCCTGCATAGAGGAATCCGGTGTAAGGGAGGCCATCCTGGCTCATTCCCTGAAGGGTTGGAAGGATGACCTCTGCCATGGCTTTGCTATGAATGTCAGGAGTGACCACCGGGGCAGGTGAATAGGCACCCATGCCACCGGTATTGGGTCCAAGATCGCCATCATCACGGGCTTTGTGGTCTTGCGAACTGGCCATGGCCAGCGCATGGGTCCCATCGGCCATGACAATGAAGCTTGCCTCCTCGCCAGCCAGAAACTCTTCGATGACCACCCGATGTCCGGCTGTTCCAAAGGCGTTGCCGCCGAGCATGTCTTCGACCGCTTTAATGGCCTCAGCCTCACTGGTTGCTACCACGACCCCTTTGCCAGAGGCGAGGCCATCGGCCTTGACGACAATGGGAGCGCCTTCCTTGTGAATGTAAGCGATCGCTTTGGCGATGTCGGTGAAACTTTGGTATTTGGCCGTTGGAATGTGGTGCCGAGCCATGAAGTCTTTGCAAAAGGCTTTCGACCCCTCGAGCTGAGCGGCGAGTCGGCTAGGTCCAAAACAGGCGAGTCCTGCTTGGTTGAAGGCATCGACAATGCCGAGAACCAGCGGGACCTCGGGTCCGATGATGGTGAGATCGATCTGCTGTTTCTTGGCAAAGTTGAGGAGACCTTGAACATCATCTGCGGCGATCGGGATATTTTCAAGGCCTGCTTCAAGCGCGGTTCCAGCGTTTCCCGGAGCGACATAGACCTTTTCGGCGTTAGGCGATTGGCTGGCTTTCCAGGCCAGTGCGTGTTCGCGGCCACCCCCGCCCACAATCAAAATATTCATCAGGCTGATCTCAGATTGGTCAAAGCCTGATGATACTTGGTTCTTTTGCTTCGGGTCATGCGGCCCGCAAGAAAATGATGGCCTAGATAAGGATCGTTGCCGGGGCCTCCTGTCAGAAGCTGAGCTCGAATCCCAGCTGCACCCCTCGGCCAGGCTCGGGGGCATAATTTTTAAGGTAGGAGGTTGAATTTCGAATATTTTCATTTAATAGGTTGTTGCCCTTTAGATACACCAGTAGCGGGCTCTCCTTAAAGGTTTTGGTCTGATATTGCACGCCGACATTCAACAGCACCCAGCCGGCGGTGGGTGTTTCGTTGAGCGCGTTGTCTTTTTGAGCTTGTCCCCGGGTGACCCGAACGTAGCTGGACCAAGAAGCGAGGGCATAATCAAGCTGAGCCCCGAATCGAAGGGGGGGCATCCTTGGGACATTTCCGTCGCCGCTGTTGATCAATTCACCCCGGGTGTAATCCCCAAAGAGGTTGAGATCGATCAATCCGAGGTGATTGTCCATGAGCGGAATGAGGGCGCTGGATTCAAACCCCTTAAAGATCGCGTTATTTTGTGTAACTTTTAGGATCGGTAAACCACTGGCGGATCCTTGCTGATTCTCAAAGGTGCCGGTGTACTGGGAATAGATGTAGTCATTCACCCAATTGTTGAAAAGATTCAGTTGAAAAGCGTACCCTTCCTGCTGAAAAGTGTAACCCCCTTCAAGGTTGTAGGACGACTCCATGTGGAGGTTCGGATTACCGATCTCAAAGGCCTGCACGGCATCGTGGGGCCCATGGACATAAAGCTCCTGGGCCTGCGCTCCCCGCTGCGACTCGGTAAACGCTATGCTGAGATGATGCGCTTCTTCCAGTGTCCATAGTGCTGACAGCGATCCACTGATGGGCAAAAACTGGCGGGCAGCGAAGCCGCTGGCGCTGTCTGGCGTCACCTGTTGGGGTTCGATGCGGAAGCCGAAATCATAGGTCAGGGGGTCAGTGACCCAGGTCTCGACGCCAAAAAGCCCCACATTGAGGATACTGGTCCTTGGGATAATGGCGTCGGCACCAATGGCTTGGGTGAAGCCATTGACGGTCTGAAGTCCCCATTGACCCTTCAAGGGGCCGATTGGCTGATGATTGAGTTCAACGCGGGTCTCAAGGCTTTTACTGCTCCAAGTATTGCCAAGAAGGGGGTTACCCGTGTATTCAATGTGCGAATAGTCGGTAGCGCCTATTTTCAGTTTGATCGATTCAATGAGCTCCGTCGGTGCCATCAACCCGCCTCTAAGGTCGACCTTGGTTTGGGTGAGATTAATTCTCACCGGAGGTTCGCCTGGGATCCCGATGGGTGGAACCCCGTAGTTGTTCTCAAGATAATTGACGGCTGCTCCTGCAAAGCCACGGTCACTCACGAAGGAGAGGCCGCCGGTCCCTCCTTCGGCGTGGGCATAGGTGTTCGCAACATAGCCATAAGTGTTGGTGATGACCGGCGCCTCAGTGAGCGCAGGATTTGAAAGACGCGCCAAGGGTTCATCAATGGCCGCCCCGCCGATCTGTTCGTTGCCGCTGTTCCTGTAAAAGCCATCGAGATGGAAGGCGATATCCCCTTCACCTCCTTCCAGTTTCAATGAGGAGGACGTTTCGTCGAGGGCCGAATTGTAAAGCTCATTAAGGCCCCCGCCGAGGAGTTGTTGGGCCCTTTTTTCAGGGACCCGATCGTCAATCACGTTGACCACGCCGCCAATGGCCCCAGATCCATAGAGGAGGGTGGCCGGGCCGCGAAGCACTTCAACCTTCCGTGCTTGCGAGGGCTCAAGGCTGTTGGCATGGTCGGGGCTGATGTTCGAGAGATCATTGCTGCCGATACCATTTTCCATGACGCGGACTCTAGGGCCTGTGAGTCCCCGAATCACTGGCTGGCCAACCCCTGGGCCAAAGGACTGATTGTTGATCCCTGGCTGTTGACTGAGAGTCGCCCCGATCGTTGGCGCCATTTGTTCTCGTAGCTCACGGTCCTCGAGGACCACCACGGGACGCGCGAGATGGCCGACTGTTCGCTCAAGAGGTTCGCTATCGACGACGATTTCCTCCAGCAGTTGAGGGGTGTCTTCAAAGGGGCGGGTGGTTTGAGCTTCTGGCGACGGAGGGGAAGACGCGTTGTCCTCAAGGAGGGGGATGTCAGGGTTCTTTGGACGGCCTTCATTCGCGGTGGCCGGTTGGACCAGGGGGGGCGCCAAGAGCAGAAGAAGGATGATCAGGCGCTGCATCGGGGACTCAGAGAGGCGGGTCTAAAGATGTAATAATATAAGATAAGTTATTACATAACAATAAGGCGTTGATGGCAACGAATCGCCGGGTTTTTCAGCAGAATAGAAGGGCCTCCCTGTGCTAGGATAAGGGGGCCAATTCATCTTATTGAGGTTCTGTGCATGATGCTGCGCACGTTTTTTTCCCTTTGGCTTCTCCTTTTGCTGCCCCTCTGTGTTCAGGCGGACAACGTCAAAGATGCGAGGGTCCCAGTGGATCGTCTTAATCATGCACTGCTGGAGATCATGCGGGGTGGCGCGCAACTGGGCTACACCGGGCGATACCAAAAGTTGGATCCCATCGTCAGGGAAACCTTTGAGTTTGAGGCCGTGTCGCTGATTGCTCTTGGATCACACTGGAAGAAGTTGGATGATGCCCAGAAGCAGGCTTTCAAGGACAAGTTGACTGATTTGAGCGTGGCGACCTACGCGGCTCAGTTCAAGACCTTTGCTGATGAGAATTTCGAGTTTGATTCTAGTCAGGAGGCGAAGAATGGCCGCTTGCTGCTTCGCTATAACCTGGTGGCTCCCAAGGAAAAACCCATTCGGTTTGAATATGTCGTGGGTCAGCTCAATGGATCCTGGCGCATTATCAATATTGTGGTGGATGGGATCAGCGATTTAGCGATCAAAAAGGCGCAGTACACCAGCGTGATGGATCGCGAGGGTTTTGATGCCCTGCTGGCCAAACTGGCGCAAAAGATTTCCGATTATGCCAAGAACAACGCCGCCTAAATCAGGCGGTCAGACAGAAGCGTTCAATCAGGCTTGAAAAGGACTCGATGGCCGGCTGGATCTGTGCGAGGGCCATATATTCATCGGGCTGATGCGCCTGATCAATATGGCCTGGACCCATGATGATGGTTTCGATCCCCATCTGGCTTAAGAAGGGGGCCTCAGTGCCGAACGCCACCGCGCCCGCGCTAAGCCCACTGATCTCCTCACAGGCCTTTGTCACAGGGGCGTCCGCCGGGGTTTCAAAAGGCGGCACGCCTTCAAAGAGAGGTCTTACTTCAAGGCTGAGATCAGGAAAGCCCCTGAGGGTATCGCGAAGTCGGCCCTCAAGCGCGTCCTGCAATGCGCTGAGATCCATGCCGGGAAGGGGGCGGATATCAATCAGCGTCTCACAATGGCCGCAAATTCTATTGGGGCTGTCACCGCCGTGGATGGCGCCAAGGTTGAGCGTGGGGTAGTCGACGGTAAAGGCCGGATTGCGGTAGCGCGCCTTCAACTCCTCCTGGAAAGCGAGCAAGTCATAGAGAACCTGTTGCATCCCGATCATGGCATTGGCGCCCAGAGCGGGATTGCTGGAGTGTCCTGATTGGCCGCGAACCGTAATGGATTCCATCAGGACGCCCTTGTGCATTCGTATCGGGCGAAGCCCCGTCGGTTCGCCGATAATAGCTCTTCGCCCAAGACGCTGCTGCTGATCCAACAGCTGGCGTGCACCCGACATGGAGCTTTCCTCGTCGGCTGTTCCAAGAAGAACCAGGGGTCTTTGAAGGTCTTCCTTTCGGAAACGCGATGCAGCTTCAAGCGCCAAGGCGAAGAACGCTTTCATGTCGCAGCTACCAAGACCATAGATACGATCGTCTCGCCACGCGGCCGAGAAGGGATCCGATGACCATAGCGAGGGATCGCAGGGGACCGTATCGGTATGTCCTGAAAGGATCAGTCCTCCCTCGATATCCTCGCAGCGCGATGCCCCAAGCCGAGCGATCAAATTGGCCTTATGGGGTCCGACGGGATCGATCCTGACGGTGAATCCCAGCGTTTCAGCCCACTCGGCGAGCCGATGGATGACGCCAAGGTTGCTTTGATCATGACGCGGGTCAGGCGAACTGATGGAGGGTTCTCCGATCAGTTGGCTGATTCGTGTCTCAAGGTCGGGGAGTTTTGATGGCTTCATGCGGATCCCTTTGTCCTCATTTTGGGGGGCTCTCTAGATCAAGTCTTCAAGTCCTTTGTCGGTGACCGCGCCTTCCGATGCGGAGGAGACGAGACGGGCATATTTGGCCAGGACCCCGCGGGTATAGCGCGGGGAAGGGCGCTGCCAATGGCGGCGGCGCTCTAAAATCTCGGCATCGCTCAGATGAAGGGTCAAGGAAGCGCTCTCGGCATCGATGGTGATGTCGTCACCATCGAGTACGAGGGCCAAGGTCCCACCGACGTAAGCCTCTGGAGTGATGTGGCCGACGACAAAACCATGGGTACCGCCGGAAAATCGGCCATCTGTAATGAGGGCCACATCCTTCGCGAGCCCCTTCCCCATGACCGCCGAGGTGGGTGACAGCATTTCCCGCATTCCAGGCCCTCCCTTAGGGCCCTCATAGCGGATCACAATAACATCGCCTTTGATCACAGTGCCGTCCAGGATCGCTTTTAGCGCCAGTTCTTCACAGTCAAAAACGCGCGCTTTTCCGGTAAAGCGGAGGCCTTCTTTGCCCGTTATTTTGGCGACAGCGCCATCCTCGGCAAGATTACCCTTCAAGATGACCAGATGGCTGTCCTTTTTGATGGGTTGGCTCATCGGCCGGATCATGTCCTGGCCTTCGGGATAGCGAGGAGCCTCAGCCAGATTGTCGGCGAGGGTCCGGCCGGTGACGGTCAGACAATCACCATGCAAGAGGCCGGCGTCAAGCAGCGTCTTCATCAAAGGCTGGATCCCGCCTATTTCGACCAGTTCGGCCATCGCATAGTGGCCGCTAGGTTTGAGGTCTGCGAGCATGGGGACTTTTTTACCGATGCGAGAAAAGTCCTCAAGGCAGAGTTCCACCCCGGCGGCATCGGCCATGGCGAGGAGATGGAGGACCGCGTTGGTCGATCCGCCGAGGGCTATCACCACGGTAATGGCGTTCTCAAAGGCCTTGAGTGTCATGATATCGAGGGGCCGAATGCCGAGTTCAAGCAGTTTCACCACTTGCGCACCCGCGGCGATAGAGTCTCGTTGCTTATCGGCGGAAACGGCCGCTTGGGCGGAGCTTCCGGGGAGGCTCATGCCGAGGGCCTCGATCGCCGAAGCCATGGTATTGGCGGTATACATACCGCCACAGGAGCCTGGGCCTGGAATGGCCAGGGATTCAATCGCTTTCAGTTCCTCATCATCGATCTGGTGGTTGGCGTGGGCGCCGACCGCCTCAAATACCGAGACAATATCCAGCTTTTTGTTGCCATGGCAACCGCTGAGGATGGTGCCACCATAGACGAAAATGGCCGGCCGATTGAGTCGTGCGATGCCGATCATGCAGCCTGGCATATTCTTGTCGCAGCCACCAATGGCGACGAGTCCGTCAAAGCCTTGACAGCCCACCACCGTCTCAATCGAATCGGCGATGACCTCGCGAGAGACCAGCGAGTATTTCATGCCCTCGGTGCCCATCGAGATCCCGTCTGAAATCGTAATGGTATTGAAGATAACGGCCTTGCCGCCCTCTTCATCGGCGCCACGAGCCGCGTCATCGGCCAGTGTATTGATATGCATGTTGCAGGGTGTGACCATGCTCCAGGTCGAGGCAATGCCGATTTGCGGCTTCGTGAAATCCTGATCCTTGAAGCCGACCGCATGGAGCATGGCCCGACTGGGAGCCCGCTCCATGCCATCCACCACCAGGGAGGAAAACGTGCGGGAGGAATGCTTGGTGTCAGACATGATGAGTTCTCTTCACAGAAATAAGGGGAAAATCGGCGTGCACAGGGATCAGTAGGAGCCCCAATGGTTGCGGCGCCTGACTCTGAGGCGTGGCAGCAGGACCCCGAGAATGATGCCGGTCACTAAGACGCCACCGCCGATCATGAACCACGACTGCTTTTGGTCCTCATTGAGCGCATTTTTTTCCCGGGTGGTCGACTCGAGTTCGCGTTTAAGGGCAATGACGCTCGATTGCAGTTGGTCCCGCTCGGTTTGAATCCGAAGGATGTCGGAAGCGGCCTGACGCACCGCGATTAATTCGGTTTGAAGGCGACTGACTTCCTCGTGGAGTTGCTCTGGTGATTTAGGCGGTTGTGGGTCGGCGATGAGGGGAAGTCCCGGCGGCAGGGGGGCCGCGCTGATGGCCTTGGATGGAATCCAGCCGATCTCGCCGGAATCGAGCACAATCCGGGCGTAACCGATTCGCTGATTCACCTTGAGGACCTTGAAGGGTGTCCCCGGGGTTAAGCTGGCGAGGCTTTTGTCCCGAGCTGAAAGTCCTGACATCAGCTCAATAGGTTCGCCAGCAGCAATCCATCGGGTTTGCGGTTCAGCGCCCATTGATGGCGCGGTGACGAGACAAAAAACCAGAAAAGCGCTGGCTAGGAGAAGATGAGTCATGGCCTTTAAGTGAGCGTGTTGGGCAAAAGGAAGCGGAATGAGGGGCGTCGGTCTTCTTCAATGGTTCGCGGCCGATGACCCCACTCCGATAAAGTCGCCATGGTATCTCAACCATGGAATCCTGACTAACACCGCCTTGGGGTGAATCGGGTTTTTTGGGTCAGGATGACCCGTCGACCCATTCGGGTGTTAAATTAGTGAGGGTCGCCGCCGAGGGACCTTTCTAAAGGCCGCCTTTCCCATGAAAGTACTGGCAGGACTGAGACCCACTTCCAACGATATCCACAATGAAAATTTTGGTGACCGGCACCGCCGGCTTTATAGGTTCATCTCTCGCACATGCCCTTCTGGATCGGGGCGATGAGGTTATTGGGCTCGATAATCTCAATGACTATTACGATGTTCAGCTGAAGGAAGATCGCCTTAAGCGCCTGACCCTGAGGCCCGGCTTTACCGAGCTCCGCCAGTCGCTGGAGGACCGAGAGTCCTTGTTTGAAGCTTTCAGGACTCATCGACCGCATCGGGTGGTTAATCTCGCCGCCCAGGCTGGGGTCCGCTACTCACTGACCAACCCCCATGCCTATATCGATGCAAACCTGGTGGGGTTTTGCAACATTCTTGAGGCATCACGGCATCATGAGGTGGAGCATCTGGTCTATGCTTCTTCGAGCTCCGTTTATGGCGCCAACACGATGATGCCCTTCTCTGTGCACCACAATGTGGACCATCCGGTCAGCCTTTATGCCGCGACCAAGAAGGCGAATGAACTGATGGCGCATACCTATAGCCATCTTTTCCAGATGCCCACGACAGGCCTTCGGTTTTTTACCGTCTATGGCCCTTGGGGTCGCCCGGATATGGCGCTATTCAAGTTCACCAAAAGCATTCTTCGGGGTGAACCTATCGAGGTCTACAATTTTGGCAAGCACAAAAGAGACTTTACCTATATTGATGATATTGTTGAAGGGGTGATGAGGACGCTCGATCGAGTGGCTCAGCCGAATCCATCCTGGCAGGGAGATCATCCAGATCCCGGGTCAAGCAGTGCGCCCTACCGAATTTATAATATAGGTCATCAGGAGCCCGTTGAATTGATGCGGTTCATTGAGGTGTTGGAGGCCGCTCTTGGAAAGACCGCTGAAAAAATCTTTCTCCCCCTCCAAGAGGGGGATGTGCCGGCGACGTTTGCCGATGTTGAAGATCTTAAGAGGGATGTCGGTTATGCGCCCAAAACGCCTATTGAGACGGGGATAGCCCGGTTTGTGGCCTGGTACCGCGATTATTACGGCGAGACCTGAGGTGGCCTTGATCGATCCATTCCCGTTCCCTGCGCTGCCTCATGGCAAGGTGCCGATTCTAGGTTTTGCGGCGGTCAGTGGGACGGGAAAGACCACGTTGCTCTGTCGCCTGATTCCGATCCTAAGGTCGCGGGGGCTCAATCTGGGTCTGATCAAGCATGCGCATCACGAATTTGATCTTGATCAGCCGGGGAAGGACAGCTTTGAACTGAGAAAAGCGGGCGCCTCTAGGGTCTTGATCACGTCATCAAAACGGCGGGCCATGGTGACCGATCATCCCTACCCTTTAGAGCCTCGCCTTGATCAAGAGCTTCGTTATCTTGATCAGGAAGGACTTGATCTGGTTCTGGTCGAAGGCTTTAAGACCGAGCGGTATCCAAAATTTGAACTTCACCGGGCGGCGTTGGCAACGCCTTTTCAGTACCCGGAGGATACCTCCATTTTGGCTTTGATCACGGACGCTGCCCCCCCAAAGGATCTCTCGATTCCCTGTCTCAATATCAACGATCCCGCGGGTATCGCTGATTTCATCATGAAGAGATTTCTCCCAGAGGCGCAACGTGCCCTCCGTTTGCGATAGTCTCCCCAGTGTTTTGTCGTTGGCCGAAGCCAGGGACCGGTTGGTGGCCGCCTTGTCACCCGTGAGGGGGGTCGAGTCGGTCTTATCAGGCTGTGCGCTCGGGCGGGTAACGGCCGATGACATTCCGACCGGGGTCGACTTCCCTCCTTTTTCAAATGCCGCCATGGATGGTTATGCAGTCCGCTCGGTCGACGGTGTTCCAGGTGCCACCCTTCAGGTCGTTGATCGCATCATGGCAGGCGCGACTTCAGACCGGACGCTTGAGCCGGGACAGGCCATTCGGATCTTCACCGGGGCCCCTCTTCCTGATGGCGCTGATGCGGTGGTGATCCAGGAAAGGGTGGTGCAGGAGGGGGAGACCCTTCACCTTGGCCTTTCGGCGCCGCTCCTGGCCGGCGAGAACGTCCGTTTTCGGGGTGAAGAGCTTCGGGCAGGCGAGCGGCTCCTGGCGTCAGGCCGCATCCTTCGACCCCAGGAGTTGGGTCTTCTTGCCCAGGCGGGCCTCGAGACGATTTCAGTTCGACGTCGACCGCGGGTAGCGGTCCTTTCAACCGGCGATGAATTGGTCGCTTCAGGGGGCTCCCTTGGTCCTTCCAAGATTTATGAAAGCAACCGTGCTGTGCTCTTCGGGCTCCTCGCTGAGTTGCCGGTAGAGGCCCTCGATTTTGGTATCGTCGCTGATGACAGGAATTTACTGGGTGACGCACTCGAACGGGCTCAGGCTGCGGCCGATGTCATTATCACCAGTGGTGGAGCCTCGGTGGGAGCCGCCGATTTTATGGTGGAGCTGCTGGCTGAGCGAGGTACCGTTGAATTCTGGAGAGTGGCCATCAAGCCTGGAAAGCCTTTCTTATTTGGACGCTTAGGTGAGACGCCATTGTTTGGCTTGCCGGGCAATCCTGTTTCGATGATGGTGACCTTTATGGCTTTGGTAAAGCCGGGGTTGGAAGCCCTCATCGGGCTGAGGCCCGCAACGCCCATCCGTTGGCCTGTTCGGGCTCTTAGCGTGATTCAAAAGACGCCTGGCCGGCTTGAATTCATTCGGGGCGTTCTCAAGCGACGCGGCGGCGAACTTTTCGTTTTACCGCTCGCTGAACAGGGAAGTCATCGCCTCAGTTCCATGAGTCTGGCCCACTGCTTCATTGTGCTCCCGCGGGAGTCATCCGGTGTTGCGGCGGGTGATTGGGTGTCTGTTGAGATGCTTCCGGGTGGTGAGCGGGATATGAGTGAGGGGGCGGCGTGATCAGCGGTCAGGGTCTATCGGATAGAATTTTGCTTTACTGCCGGCCTGGTTTTGAGAAGGAGTGCGCCTCTGACATCACTCAACAAGCCGATCTTTTGGGGGTTCATGGCTATGTTCGGGCGATAAAGGACGCCGGTCATATCCGATTTGTGGCGTCTGGTGGTGGCGATGCGCTGCGGGATCACCTCCGGTTCACCGATCTGATGTTTGCCCGTCAATTGATCCATCAGATCGGCGAGATCGACGATCTGCCGCCCCATGATCGGCTATCGCCAATGATGGCCATGATTGATCAAAGCCGTCTTCACTTTTCGGATGTGTTCCTCGAGACAGCGGATACCAACGACGCCAAGACGCTGTCGGTGTTGCTTCGAAAATTTAAGGTCCCTTTCCGTCGCGCGCTCGAAAACAAGGGTCTTTTGGGGAACGACCATCTCCCCCGTTTGCATGTCTTCTTTGAGAGCGGGACGGAGGTCGTGATAGGGTTTTCAAACCCACGCAATGCATCCCCATGGCCGATGGGAATCCCAAGGCTTAAGTTTCCCGCCGGGGCCCCGAGTCGATCAACCCTGAAGCTCGATGAGGCCTTTCAGTTTTTTCTGGCGCACCCGGATGAAGCGTTGGCGCCGGGTATGACTGCGGTGGATCTTGGTGCTGCCCCGGGGGGCTGGACCTATCAGTTGGTTCGGCGACATATTCGAACCATCGCCGTGGATAACGGCCCTATGGATCCTCGGCTTCTTGATTCTGGGATTGTGCAGCATGCAAAAGCCGATGGCTTTCGTTATCGCCCCTTAAAACCGGTGGACTGGTTGGTCTGTGACATGGTTGAACAGCCGCATCGGGTGGCGGCCTTAGTCGCCGACTGGCTGGCTGAAGGCGCTTGCCGGGAGGCGATCTTTAATCTCAAGTTGCCGATGAAAAAACGCTACGACTGTGTCACTGAATGCCGTAGTATCATTGAGGAAAGGCTCGCCAAGGCGGATCGCCGGGTGGTGATCGCCTTTAAGCAGCTCTATCACGATCGTCAAGAAATCACCGGCCATGCCGTGCGTGCTCGATGAGGTGGTCTTAAATGGACGGTTTGAGTGAGTGGATTCCCGAGAATAAGTCTTTTGATCTGGATGATGGAGTTAACGTTTCATGAGCAACATTCTCGAGAGCGAGGGTGATGTTGGGCACCACCATATTTCTAAGCAATATGACCATGAATTGCTGGCCATTCGTCATCGTGTCCTGAGGCTCGGCGGCTTGGTCGAAGCCCAGGTTGAATCGGCTTTCACCGCGCTTCATGAAAGTGATGTTGAACTTGCTGAAAGAGTCATCATGGATGACTACAAGGTCAATTCCCTTGAAGTGGCCATTGATGAAGAATGCACCAAGATCCTAGCCCTCAGGCAGCCCGCCGCCCGTGACCTTCGGTTGGTCGTAGCGGTCATCAAAACGATCACCGACTTGGAGCGGATCGGTGATGAAGCGAAGCGGATTGCGCGCATTGCCATCGATCTTGCCGATCACTATCCCAAAAAAAACCAACTGACCGATCTCCAGCAGTTGGCCCAGCATTCCCGCGTGATGCTGCGTGAGGCCCTGGACGCCTTCGCGCGCATGGATGTTGATGAGTCTCTTCGGGTCGTTCATGAGGACGAACAGGTTGATCGAGAGTATGAGAGCATCATGCGCCAGCAGATCACTTATATGATGGAGGATCCTCGCTCTATTCCGGTTTCACTCAATATCATGTGGTCGGCAAGGGCCTTGGAGCGTATTGGTGATCGGGCCTGTAATATCTGCGAGTACGTGATCTACTCGGCGATGGGGAAGAATATCCGGCATATCAGCATCGATCAGGTCGAACGTGATCTCAAGATAGGCTAAGCCCCGGCGATCTCCCAAGGGCCATTTACGAAGGCCCCTGTGCTTGGTAAATGGCAAGAATCCGTGGGCGACTGCTGCTGTTGGCGGAGCGGTTCTAGACGGTTTGAGAGCGTCTCTTAGGTGGTTATACGCGCCGATTATTCGTATAATATCCCCGTGATGAAAATCACCTCCATGATCGGCGATTGTGCTTTTTCTGCTTAGGCTGGGTGCCCCGAGGGAGCGCCGTTCCATCGACGTTGGGAGGCTCATCCCCGAAGGCATCAGGCCTTGGGTTTATTGACCATGGACTCCGATGAAGCGTCACCCTCAACCTGTCCCTCCGATACGCCTGGCCCGACAGGGCGCGGATGTCGACTCCGTCACAATAGGTGCGGATTTCAAGTCACCAGAGATCATTTCGATGCTGCCCCGTTTTTTCGCCCTCCTCCTTTTGATTTTCACGGCCGTCGGGGCGGGTCCAGTGTGGGCATCAGACACGTTCACCATCGAAGATATTCGTATTGAGGGCCTGCAGCGGGTCTCTCCAGGGACGGTCTTCAATTACCTTCCGGTGAAAGTGGGCGATGAATTTGATCAGCGCCAGTCATCAGAAAGCATCAAGGCACTTTTTAAAACGGGATTTTTCAAGGACGTCAAGCTGGAGCAGGAAGGCGACACTTTAGTGGTGATCGTCGAGGAACGCCCATCGATTTCAAGTGTGCACATTGAGGGCAATAAGGACATCAGCAGTGATGACCTTAAGAAAGCGCTCAAGGGAATCGGTCTAGTCGAGGGTAAGGTCTTTGACCGAGCCATTCTTGACAAGGTTGAGCAAGAGCTCCGTCGCCAGTATTTCGGGCGTGGCAAATACGGCGTTAAAATCGAATCCACGGTCACTGAGCAGCCGCGCAACCGGGTGTCGATTGAGTTGTCCATCTCGGAAGGCAAGGTCGCAACCATCAAGCAGATCAATGTGGTCGGCAACCATTCCTTTGAGGATGAGCAGCTGCTGAACGAGTTTGAGCTGAGTACGGGTAACTTGTTGTCGTTCTACACGAAGAACGACCAGTACTCGAAGCAGAAGCTGTCAGCCGATCTTGAGCGACTGCGCTCCTACTACCTCGATCGTGGATATATTAATTCCCAAATTGAATCGACTCAGGTCGCGATGACGCCGGATCGCAAGGAGATCTATCTCACCGTTAATCTGAAAGAGGGGGAGGTCTATAAGGTCAGCGATGTGAAGGTCACCGGAAAGCTCATTATTCGCCCCGAAGAAATTACCCCATTGGTTCAGATCGGCCCTGGGGACAACTTTTCAAGAAAGCTCGCGACCGAAACTCAGAAGACCATCAGTGACCGTTTGGGCGATGAAGGCTACATTTTCGCCAACGTCAACATGGTTCCTGATATCGACGAAAGCCGCAAGACGGTGAGCATGACCTTTTTCGTTGATCCCGGTAAGCAGGTCTATGTGCGGCGGGTGAACTTCAAAGGTAATACCAAGACCCGCGATGAAGTCCTCCGGCGTGAAATGCGCCAGATGGAGGCCGCGTGGGCATCCAGTACCAAGATCGAGCGATCGAAGACCCGCTTGGAGCGTCTTGGTTACTTCCAAGAAGTGAATGTCGAAACCCCCGCGGTGCCTGGTACCTCTGATCAGATTGACGTCAATTACAACATCGTTGAGAAGTCTTCAGGCAATATCATGGCCGGTGTCGGCTATTCGCAGCTGCAAGGGATTATCTTCAATGCCAACGTGACCCAAGACAACGTCTTCGGCACAGGCAAGCGGGTCGCCTTCAACTTCAATAATAGCCGTATCAATACGATTTATCAGACCAGCTACTTCAATCCCTACACCAGCTTAGATGGCGTCAGTAGCGGGATTGACCTGACCTATCGCAAGACGAACGCCTACGTCATCAATCTGGCCAACTACTCGACCGATACCGGCGATATTGGCGGGAACATCGGGATTCCTTTAGGTGAGTTTGACAGTATTCGTTTTAATCTCGACTACAACTACACCAACCTCAAAACCAGCACGAACTCATCCCGGGAAATTCAGACCTTCCTCCAAGACTATACCCATAACTCAGAGGCCACCCATTACGGTTTCAATTACATCCCCGTTTCGGTCGGTTATGTTCATGACACCCTGAATCGGGCGACTTTTCCAACCGATGGGGGCGCTGAACGCATGCAGATTTTAGCCACCCCGCCGGTGTTCGGGTCGGGCTCTGTGGCGTTCTATAAGGCCAGCGTGAAGAGCCAGCATTTCTTCCCTATCGCCAAGGACCTGACCCTCATGCTGATGGGGGAAGTGGCCTATGGAGATGGCTTTGATGGAACCCCGGGCCTCCCTTTCTGGGAAAATTACTTCGCAGGGGGGCCTCAGGTGATGCGTGGTTTCTACCCAAGCTCTCTTGGGCCAAGGACCTTGCCTAATACGCAAGGTTTAGGCGGCAATCTTTCGCTGGGGGGTTCCAGCAAGATCGTGAGTACTGTTGAACTGTTAGCCCCTATCCCCTTCGTATCTGACAGCAAAAGCATGCGGATCGGTGCTTTTATGGATGTCGGTAACATCTACTGCGGTACGTTCCAAGTGGCTTCACCCAAGGGCCTCACCGACGGTGGCGCTACGCCTTGTTTTGCGCAGCAGAAAGGAGACTTCCTGCGCTACTCGCCGGGGCTTTTGGCACGCTGGATTTCACCCTTTGGTGCGCTTGGAGTCAGCATCGCCCACCCACTCAACACCGTTCAGGGGGATCGAACCCAGCTGTTCCAATTTTCTTTCGGCCAAGCCTTCTAATCTGCTGAGGTCTTTTGGCTTTCCTTCGCGCCGTAAAGGCGCCAATCTTCAATGTGTTTAATGACCGAATCTGGGGTAAGGAATCGGGCGCTTCTGTCGGCTGCCAAGCGGTCTCGAATCTGACTGGCGGAAATAGCCAGGGGGGTGACGTTGATGGTGGTTATCAGACCCGAAGGGTGCTCGTAAAGGGAAGGGATCCCCGGCGCCTCTCTCTCTTTGAAGAGAGCCGCTAATGCTTGAGGCCAGTCACTTGATTCTCCAGGCCGCTGCATGATGAGAATGTGCGCCAAATCAAAGAGGTCACGCCATTGGTGCCAGGTCTCAAACCCCCTAAAGGCATCAGATCCAACGATGAGGGCCATGGGTCTTTGACCGAGATCGTCGCGAAGCGATCTTAAGGTATCGACCATGAAGGAGGGGCCTGGTCGCTCCATTTCTCGGGTATCGATCTGAAAGGAGGCGGGCGCATTTTCGAGCGCGGTCTTAAGCATCTCGAGGCGTTGCCTCGCGGTCGCTCCTGGCGTCCCGCGGTGAGGTGGCCGATGGCAGGGGATGAACCTCACTTCCGACAGCCCAACGGTTTCACTGACCTCCAAGGCAGATCGCAGGTGCCCATAGTGGACAGGATCAAAGGTTCCCCCGAAAATGCCGATCATGGCGCCCGGCTAGAAGATCATGTTGAGGATGATCATCATCATTCCCTGATCTGCCCATCGCCGAGTACGACAAACTTGAGGGTGGTGAGGCCTTCAAGTCCCACCGGTCCCCGCGCATGCAGCTTGTCGGTCGAGATACCGATTTCGGCGCCTAGGCCATATTCAAAGCCATCTGCAAATCGAGTTGAGGCATTCACCATGACCGAACTTGAATCAACTTCGCGAAGGAAGCGGCGTGCACGTCCGTAGTCCTCCGTCACAATCGCATCGGTATGGGCGGATCCGTGTTGGGCGATGTGAGCCATTGCGGCCTCGAGATCATCAACGACCCGAATGGCCAGAATGGGCGCAAGGTATTCGGTCTCCCAGTCTACCTCGGTCGCAGGGATCGCTTCTGGGAGGATCTCGAGAGTCCTTTCACAGCCTCTGAGTTCAACGCCCTTCTCCTTCAGGGCCGAGGCAAGATCCGGCAGGAAGATCGGCGCAATCCGGCGCGCGACGAGGAGTGTCTCCATCGCATTACAGACGCCATAGCGATGGGTTTTGGCATTGAGGCTGATCCGTTTTGCCTTCTCAAGGTCGCAATGATCGTCAACGTAGACGTGGCAAATGCCATCCAGATGCTTGATCACGGGGATCCTTGATTCGGCGATGATCCGCTGAATAAGACCTTTGCCGCCGCGGGGAATGATCACGTCGATGAAGGGATCGAGCTGCAATAATTCTCCAACGGCCGCGCGATCGGTCGTATCGATCACCTGGACAATGTCGGGGGGAAGACCGGCGGTCTCAAGGCCTCGGCGAATGGCTTTGGCTATCGCCCGGTTTGAATGAATCGACTCAGACCCCCCTCGCAAGATACAGGCATTCCCTGATTTAAGGCACAGTGCAGCAGCATCCGCGGTCACATTAGGCCGTGATTCATAAATGATGCCGATGACCCCAAGAGGGACCCGCATGCGCCCGACTTGGATGCCGGAGGGACGATAGTTGAGATCGGATATTTCACCGACTGGATCCTTAAGCGCGGCGACTTGTCGCACGCCCTCAGCCATCTGTTGGATCCTTTTGGGATGGAGCTCTAAGCGTTCCAGCATCGCCTGATCAAGGCCTTCCGCTCTCCCTGCCTCAAGGTCTTTTAGGTTCTCGAGGATGAGTTCATCCATTCCCGCTTCAAGGGCATGGGCAATGGCCAGAAGGGCCTCATTTTTTTGGGCCGTTTCGGCCCGACTGATCGATCTTGAGGCGGCTCTGGCCTGTCGGCCGATGGTCTCAATCCGATCTTTGAGAGTATCGTTCATCGTGGGTATTCTCTGGCTACAGCTGGAGTCGTCGGGTTTTGTCGGGGCAACGAGGCGGCGTTTGATAGGGAAAAGCAAAGTGACAGTAAGACCTCCCAGGGATCGCCGGGCTCAAGCCCCTTGGTTTTTCGGTCAACCTCGCCGGCCTGGATGAGGGCCGACTGGATGATGGTGGGCGTAAGCCGCTTGATGGCTCCAGCGACGAGGGTCTTGCGACGATCCCACAGCCGATGTTGGTCTGCTAGTGTATCGAAATTCGCGCCATGCTTCATCGCCGTGATAAAGGTGTTCAGGAAGCGAAGCTCACGGGTGAGCGCCCATAAGACCACGGGCGCAGCCATGCCTTCGGCCCGGAGGCCTAGAAGAATGCGTTGCATCTTTGGGAATCGCCCTTTCAGGATCTCTTCGGTGAGATCAAACACATCGTAACGCGCACTATCCGCCACGGAGTGACGTATTTTTTCATCGCTGAGTTGGCCGCTGCCAAAGAGAACGTAGAGCTTTTCAACTTCCTGAGCTGCCGCCAAGAGATTCCCTTCTACCCGAGCTTGAAGCACTCTGAGGCCAGATTGGTCCGCCATCAGCCCACGTTCTTTCAGGCGCCGCTCCAGCCAACGGATTAACGCCTGTTCATCAAGCGGCCAAACTTGAATCATTACCCCCAGCTGTTCGATCGCTTGAATCCAACGCGTTTTCTGATCCTTGGCGGCCAGTTTGGGATGACTGATGAGGAGGATGCTGTCCTCAGGGGGGCGTTCCAGGAAGTGAAGGATCGACTCTTGGCCTTCCTTGTCAGGTTTGGCGGTGAGTCGAAGGTCTAAGAGCCTGGACTCACCAAATAGGGATAAGGCATCGCAGCTTGCTCTGAAGTCCGCCCAAGCAAAGTGATATTCAACGCTATAGATTTCTCGTTCAAGAAACCCTTGGAGTCGAGCAGCCGCGCGAATCGCATCAGCAGCCTCCAGCATCTGTTGGGGTTCATCGCCACTTAATAAATAGGCCTTCCTAAGAGGACCTTCGAGGTGAGGCTGCAATTGTTCCAGCTTCAGTTTCAAGGAGCCGCCGGAGGTAAATCTTTAAGGCCGACTAGGACCTGACGAAGCAATTGTTGAGCCGCCTCATTTTCCATTTCGATTCGAATCTGGGCTTCTTCCAGCCCTTGTCCTAGGGGCGTGCTTTGAGTATTGAAATATTCCCGTCGGATGATGAGTTCGCGCTCTGGCATTAAGATCTTGCCTTTCGGCGTTTGAACTTCGAAAGTCACCAAAAAGCTAAGATCGAACATGTTGGCACGGCCCACGGAGCTCAGAGTGATCGGTCGTCTGAGCTGCCGTGCCTTGGTCACATTGATAATCGCGAAGGCTTCACTCGGTTTGGCGGCAAGAACCCCTCCTGCAACGGTCAACTTCTGGACAAAATTAACATACAGCGGGTTTTTTTTGCTGACACCGGTCATCGCTAGACTTTCTTTCTTGGCGGATTCTGGCATTTCCCCGCGCAGATGGAAGCCACAGCCCATGGTCAGCAGAAGGAAACCCAACAGGATCAAGCTGCCGAAGCGTTTTAGGTCACACATCATCAGACGACGATATTGACCAGTTTGTTGGGGACGACAATCACCTTTCGGGCGGGCTTGTCTGCCATGAATCGCCGGATGTTCTCATCGGCAAGGGCCGCACGTTCAACCACCTCATTCGGGCTCCCGACGGGGAGGCTGAGTTTGGCTCTTAATTTTCCGTTGACCTGGATGATCCATTCCACAGCCGCTTGCGTGAGCGCCGCTGGATCGACCTTTGGCCATGGGGCTGTTGCGACGATTCCCGAATGCCCGAGAGCGCTCCACAGGGTTTGGGTGATGTGTGGGACGATGGGCGCCAGCATCAAGGTCACCCGCTCGAGGGCCTCTTGACGGACCCAGCGGCCTTCAGGGCTCGGATCCTCAAAGCGACCTAGGGCGTTTAAAAGTTCCATATTGGCGGCAATCGCGGTATTGAAAGTAAACCTACGGCCCATGTCATCAGTCACTTTCCGAAGCGTTTCGTGGACCTGACGTCGCATGCTCTTTTGGGCCTCATTGAGCGTTGGATGGGATAATTCTGGTGGGTGCCCTTCACGAACGTGGGCCGCTACCTGTTTCCAGAGCCGCTTGAGGAAGCGGAACCCGCCTTCGACGCCGGCATCAGACCACTCAAGCGATTGCTCCGGGGGAGCGGCAAACATGGTAAACAGGCGAACGGTATCGGCGCCGTAACGCAACACCAGATGCTCCGGATCAACGCCGTTGTTCTTAGACTTGGACATCTTTTCAGTTCCACCGACCTTGACTGGAAGGCCATCGTTCTTGGCTACGGCGCCGGTGATCCGGCCTTTGTCATCAAGACTTACATCGACCTCGGTAGGCCCGAGGTAATTTTTCTTGCCGGTATCATCCCGGTAAAAGGTCGGAGCCACCACCATCCCCTGCGTCAAGAGGTTTTTAAAGGGTTCATCGACGTTCACTAATCCCAGATCCCTGAGAAGCTTGTGATAGAACCGGGCATAGAGAAGGTGGAGGATGGCATGTTCGATGCCCCCGATATATTGATCAACCGGAAGCCAGTAATTGGCGCGTTCATCCAGCATGGCCTCGCTGTTGTCGGCCGATGTGTAGCGGGCAAAGTACCAGGATGACTCCATGAAGGTGTCAAATGTATCGGTCTCGCGGCGGGCGGGCTGACCACAATCGGGGCAGGGGGTGTTCACAAAACTGTCGAGTTTCGCAAGAGGTGATCCGACCCCGGTGATATCGACATGGGGGGGGAGACGAACCGGGAGGTCTTGGTCGGGGACCGGGACTGTGCCACAGGCCTCGCAGTAGATCACGGGAACCGGGCATCCCCAATAGCGCTGGCGGGAGACTCCCCAGTCCCTTAAACGAAAATGGGTTTTTTTTTCTCCAAGCCCGAGGGCTTTAAGGTCACGGGCGATAGCCTCTACCGCCTCGCCGTGACGTAACCCGTCGTAGGGTCCTGAATGGATACAGCGTCCGCTCGACTTGTCACCATAGATGTCTCGCCAGGCCTTAGGGTCGAAGCCTTCAGGGTCTTCGGGATGGGCGATGACCTGTCGGATCGGAAGCCCGTATTGATGGGCAAAATGAAAGTCTCGCTCATCATGCGCTGGCACGGCCATTACGGCCCCCTCACCGTAACTCATCAGGACATAGTTTCCGACCCAGACCGGAATCGGCTGTTGCGTTAAGGGGTGGGTGACGGTCAGGCCGGTCTCCATGCCCCGTTTTTCCATAGTGGCCATATCGGCTTCCGCGGTGCCGCTTTGCTCGCATTCGAGGATGAAAGCGGCGAGTGCGGCGTTTTGTTTCGCGGCGTGACGCGCGAGCGGGTGTTCTGGGGCTACGGCGCAGAAAGTGACCCCCATGATGGTATCGGCTCGCGTGGTATAGACCCACAGCTGTCCGTTTGCTCCATCGAGGGTATAGGGGAAGCCGAAGCGGACGCCGTGGCTCTTTCCGATCCAGTTGGCCTGCATGGTTCTAACCTGTTCGGGCCAACCGCTCAGTTGATCGAGAGCTCCGAGTAATTCGTCGGCGTAGGCCGTGATGCGCATGAACCACTGTGAGATCTCTTTCCGGACGACCGGGGTATCACAGCGCCAGCAGCAACCGTCCACCACCTGCTCATTGGCGAGAACCGTGTGGTCGTGGGGACACCAATTGACGGGGGAGGTTTTTTTGTAAACCAGATCCTTTTCGAGAAGCTTCAGGAAAAACCATTGCTCCCACCGATAGTATTCCGGCGAGCAGGTGGCAATTTCCCGTTGCCAGTCATAACCAAATCCCAAAGCCTTAAGCTGCTGCTTCATGTAGGCGATATTCGCATAGGTCCAGTCTGCCGGGGGCACGCCCTTGCTCATGGCTGCATTTTCCGCAGGGAGCCCGAAGGCATCCCAACCCATGGGTTGCAAAACATTTTTGCCCAACATGCGCTGGAATCGCGCCATCACGTCCGCTATGGTGTAATTGCGGACGTGACCCATATGGAGACGACCGCTCGGATAAGGGAACATTGCAAGGCAGTAGTATTTTTCAAGGCTCGGGTCTTCCTTGGCACGAAAGACACCAGCCTCCTCCCACAGGCGCTGGATTTCGGTTTCTAGAGCCTGGGGTTGGTAATGTTCATCCATAGGGGGGTGGCTTTGAGGGAATAAATTCACAAGCATACTAAAGGGAGGGCCGAGGGAGCAATTTTGACGCTGGCGCGAAGCTTTTCGGGGGCTTTATGGCCATTAAATGAGCGCGAGAGGTGATGATGCAAAACGATTTTTGGCATGAATGCTGGCGAATGGGACAGATCGGTTTTCATCTCGAAAGGCCCCACCCCTTGCTGGTCCGACACTGGCACAAGATGCCCCTTGCTCAAACCGATCATCGGGTTTTGGTCCCCCTTTGTGGCAAGAGCCTTGATTTGGTGTTCCTCGCCGAGAGGGGGAATAGCGTTGTTGGGATCGAGTGCAGCCCACTTGCGATCCGTCAGTTCCTGGAGGAGCAGGGGCTTCTGGCTAGGCCTCAGCTGCGGGGTCAGGAGATCGTTCATGAGGCATCCTCTTATCGGCTGGTTGAAGGTGATTTCTTTAACATCATGCCTGCCTTGCTGGGACGGATCGATGGGGTGTATGACCGCGCGGCCCTAGTGGCGATGCCTCCGGCGCAGCGGTCTGCCTATGCGCGTCAGTTAAGGCATCTCGCCGGGCAAGCCCCCATTTTTCTCATCACGATCGACTTTGATCATCAGCACATGACGGGACCGCCCTTTCCGGTGTCTCCGCGGGAGCTTGCGACCCTGTTCGGAGAATATTACCGGGTCACCTTGATCGAGGAGACAGACGCCCTTGATGCGAGGGCTCAATTGCGGCATCCCAGTCTCACCACACTCACGGAGTCGGCCTGGCGCCTTGACCCCTTACCGTCATTGCCGAATCAGCCAGCATGATCTGATAAACTTCGCGTTATTTTTCGAGAATTGAAGCCAGTGCCACACATTCTGAGGATCGCAACCCGACAAAGTCCGTTGGCGCTCTGGCAGGCCGAACACGTCGCGACCCGGTTGATGGGGCATCACCCAGGGCTTCAGGTGGTTTTGGTCAAAATGGTGACCCAAGGCGATCGGATTCTAGATACCCCTCTTGCCAAGGTGGGCGGTAAGGGTCTCTTTGTCAAGGAATTGGAGCAAGGGCTCCTCGAGGATCGAGCGGATATCGCGGTTCATTCAATGAAGGACGTTCCCGCTGAGTTGCCACAGGGCCTTCATCTCGCTGCTATTTTGGAGCGGGAGGATCCTCGCGATGCCTTCGTTTCAAATCGTCATCAAAGCCTTGCCCACTTGCCGCCGACCGCTCGCATTGGGACCTCCAGTCTGAGGCGGCAGTCTCAGCTTAAGTTAAGACTCCCTGAGTGTCAGTTGGTGAGCCTCAGGGGTAATGTCGGTACCCGCCTTGATAAACTGGAGCAGGAGGGGCTCGATGCCATCATTCTTGCCGCGGCGGGCCTTATTCGTCTCAATCTTGGTGATCGGATCACTGAGGTGTTAGCGACCGATTGCTGTCTTCCTGCCGTTGGACAAGGCGCGATTGGGATTGAATGCCGCACTGAAGATTCTTGGGTCCACGCGCTGATCGCGCTGTTGCACGATCCTGAGACGGCTGATTGCGTTGGCGCAGAGCGGGCCTTCAACCGACGCTTGGATGGCGGCTGCGAGGTTCCCATCGCTGGCCATGCGGTGCTGGATCGGGATCGCCTCTGGTTGCGCGGTCTGGTGGCAGACCCAGAGGGGCGGGAGGTGATTCAGGGTGAGATTGAAGGGCCACGATCCGATAGGGAGGTCTTGGGGGTTGAGTTGGCCGAGCGATTGCTGGCAAGAGGCGCCGCACGCCTTCTTTCAAAGGTATCCTAAAGCCCATGACCCTTTCTTCGCTCCAGCCGTTGTCAGGATTTAAGATCCTGATCACCCGACCCGCTGAGCAGAGTGAGTCGCTCACTCAGCTGATCATGGAGGCCGGTGGTGAGGTGGTCAGTGTCCCCTTGCTGGCGATCGAGCCCCTCGATGATCTTCGGCCTGCCGCCTCCCTTTTAAATTCGACAACCCCTTGGGACTGGTTGATCTTTATCAGCACTAATGCGGTTCGTGTGGCCTTCTCGATGGCAGAATGGCACCAGAAAGATCTGAGTCGTACCAAAATTGCAGCGATCGGGGCCGCCACCCGAGAGGCGCTTGAAGCTGAGGGAGTGGTCGTTGATGTGCTCCCTGAGAGTCAATACAACTCAGAAGGACTCCTTAGCGACCCCCGTCTGCTGGAGGTGAACGGTCAAAGGATGCTCATTGTCCGGGGGGAAGGGGGCCGGGAGACGCTGGCTGAAGGCCTCCGTCATCGGGGCGGCGAAGTTTTTTACGCGGAGACCTATCGGCGGAGCCGGATCCATTTTGACGTCTTAGCCGAAGCGCTAAAAATGGGATCTCTTGCCTCTTACGACGCGGTGGTCATCACCAGCGGTGAAGCCCTTACGCATTTGACCGAGTGGCTTGAAACGGCCCTCTTGGAAGAACACCTTCGGCCCTTGCTCGTCGTGCCAGGGCCGCGTCTGGTGGCGTTGGCTCATCAGTTGGGTTGGCCTTTGGTGATGGCCGCGGATGATGCGCTCGATGAATCCTTGGCAAGAGCCTTGAGGCAGATGGCTCATGGCCAGAGAACCGGAGTTTCGCCGGTGACCCTCAGCCGTTTGGACCCCGCGCATCTCGCGGCGACAAAACCACAGGACCAGCCCGAGAGGGTGCTGGATCGCAATGCAGCCATTGAACCGGCGGGGGAGATGCCAGTGACTGAGACACACCAAGAACAGGAACAACAGATGCCAATCGAGCCAGTGCCGATGGAGATGATCCCAGAGCCACCTGAGGCGCCTCAAGCAGCCCAGGAAAAGAGTGGTCAGCCTTCTAAAAAGGCCGCCAAGGAGCCGGCGCCCAAGAAACCCCGCAGCCTGGCCTGGGTGGGCTATACCATTTTGATCGGGGTGCTGGTGCTGGCCGGGGGTGGCTGGTTTGTTTTAGAGGAGCTGAGGTCGCGTCAGGAGGGTCTTGGCGGGCTGGTTTCGGATAAGAATCAGCAGGTCCAAGAGGTCACCCACCAGCTGAGTGCCGCTCAATCGGAACTCGCCAGTCTTCATGCGCAGATTGCCTCCTTACAGGGCCAGTCGACCACCGATGAGGCCCGCCTGGAGCGAGCGATCGGGGATCAGAACGATCAATTTGATGCAAAGCTTGAATCCACTCGTGTCGAGCTTGCCACTTCGATACAGCTGATTCAACGTCAGCTCAATAAGACCCGGGGCGATCTCTTGGTCACCGATGCTGAATATTTATTAAGTGTTGCTAACCAGAAACTGAATCTGATTGGAGACGTCAAGTCTGTCCTTGCCGCTATGGAAGCGGCTGACCAACGGCTTCATGAAAGTGGTGATCCTGCTGTCTTTAAGGCAAGAGAGGTTCTGGCGGGTGAAATTGCGTCACTCAGGAAAGTCGAGGGTCTCGATGTGGTGGGGATCTCGGCCGATCTGGTAGCCCTCCAGAAGCGGGTTGCAGGACTCCCCACCGCGCTGCCCCATGCCGGCATCGTCAAACAGATGGCGGCGCAAAAAAGTGCTGAAAATGCTCAAGATGTGAAGCCTGACCCGGAAGAGGATGCCTTTGATAGTGCGCTGAAGGGCATCAAAGAGCTGGTCGTGGTCCGGCGAACCGATCGGCTGGCGGATGCCGTGCTGACGCCGGAGCAGGTCGAAACCGTTCGTCAGTTGCTCTTGTTGAAGCTTGAAACCAGTCGGGCGGCGCTCCTCAGGAATGATGAGAGCCTCTATCGGCAGAGCCTCCAGTGGACTGTGGAATGGGTCCAGCAACAATTTGATACCTCGGCCAACGAGACGAAGGCCATGCTGGACGATTTGGCAAAACTGTCCGAGCAATCCCTCTCTATCACCTACCCAGACATCAGTCGTTCCCTCAGCCTGTTGCAGAACATTGAACGGGTTCGTCTTGACGTCGAGGAGTCGGTGATGCGCGGAAAGCCGGCTGCAGCCCCTGTCAAGGATTCCCCTTTAAAGCCGGTGGAGGCGCCTTTGCCGCCAGCGCCGGAGGTTAAGGTCGACAAAGGCGAAAAAAAGTTACCACTCGAAAAAACCAAGACACCCCTCAAGGAGGAGTCATCGAGCCCTCCGCCCCCGGCCCCCGTGGGGCCCCCTGAGGTCGGGGGCGAGACGTCCAAGGTGCCTTCTTCAGAGCCTCATAAACCCGAGGCCCAATCCCTCGACCCATCGGGTGAACGGCTGTGAGAAGAAAGATCGTTTTTTCGTTGGCGGCCTTCTTCCTGATTCTTGGGTTGGTTGTCGTTGGTTATCAACAGCTCAACGAGAGGGGTCATGCGGGCTATGTGATCATTGGTATCGGCGATGTGGTGCTTGAAACCTCGCTCTACTTCATTATTTTATTGACCATCTTCGTGTTTGTGACCCTCTACCTGGGTATTCGGTTCACTACAGGGGCTGCCAAACTACCGGAATCCATCAAGCGCCGTCATCAGCAGCAGCGTCAGAAACGGGCGATGGAGGCCTTGTCAGAGGGGTTTGTAGAGACCATTGAGGGGAAGTGGGATAAGGCCGAGCGAAATTTGATTCGGCACGCTTCTGACAGTCACTTGCCCTTGCTTCATTACTTGGTGGCCGCGCGGGCGGCCCATTTCAGGGGCGCCGATGAGCAGCGCGACGACTACCTCCAACTGGCCTTGAAAGTGGCGCCTGATGTCCCATTGGCGGTGGCACTGACACGGGCCTCATTGATGATGGGCACACAACACTTCCAGCAGGCTCTCGAACATCTGACCGAAATCAATCGGACCTCACCGAATCATCCCTTAGTGCTCAAGATGATGGCAGACGCCTATATCAAGACCAGAGATTGGGATGCGCTGCACTACCTGATCCCGTCCTTACGGGAAGCGAAATTATTATCCGAATCGGCTCTTAGGACCCTTGAATTAGAGGCTTATCAATCCCTTCTTGAGAAGCGGGCACTGACCCGAGACCCCGCGCTGATTCGGGAAATCTGGCGCATGGTTCCGCCGCCTCTCCGATCAGAAGCGGTCCTCGTCGAGCCTTATAGTCGCGGCATGATCGACGCTGGCGTTGGGAACGAAGTCGAAGAGGACCTCCGGTTGGCTTTGGGTCGGGATTGGAGTGTTCCGTTACTCCACATCTACGCACTGATTGAGGATCAGGACCCCTTGCGGCAGTTGACGCATTGCAAAGACTGGCTTGGTCCCCATCGGGATGATCCGGCTCTGTTGGCCTTGCTGGCAAAGCTGTCGCTTCGGGCAGGGCAGGGCGAGGCAGCGCTCGACTATGCCAAATCCAGTCTCGGTCTTGAGCCTACCCCTGCGGCCCTTAAAGTGTTAGCAGATCTCATGTTTTCAAGAAAGGAGGATGTTGCTGCGAGCCGTCTCTATCGTCAGGGCCTGCGTCTGGCCTTAGGCGAACCCATGGAGGCTGACATGATAGCCACTGCGCTGGCGATTTTGACGCCCGCTCAGGTCGCCACTGAGTCGCTGGTCGAAGACCGGCGTTGAATTCTTCGGCTTCTGACGCTGCGGGATTATCTCGAGTGGCCTCGCCCGTTATCCGCTGCACCAATCTTGGCAAGAAGTATAGTCGCAGCCCCATTCAAGGCCTTCGCTATGGTGTGAGTGATGCTCTCCAGCGGCTTTTGCGCATGGCGCCGCGGCAACGGCTCAGGCCGCATGAATTCTGGGCCTTGAGGGCCGTTTCTTTAGAGCTCCACGCGGGCGAATGTCTCGGTGTGATCGGTCCCAATGGGGCCGGTAAGAGCACTCTTTTGAAGCTCATTAATGGCGAATTAAGACCCGATGCGGGGACGCTTGAGCGCGGCGGGATGGTGACGTCTCTGATGCGCTTGGGTCATGGCCTTCAGCCTCTTTTGACAGGGCGTGAAAACATCTCCATGAAGTGCATGGCGTTGGGCTTCAGTCAGCTTAAAACGGATCAGCTGATCAACGAGATCGTGACGTTTTCGGGCCTTGAGACATCCCTTGATCGTCCCGTCAAAGTTTACTCCGATGGGATGTACGCACGCCTCGAATTTTCCATAGCGACAGCGAGTCCGGTCGATGTGCTCCTGATCGATGAGGTGCTTGCCGTGGGCGATGTCGCCTTTCAGATGCGCTGCCTTCAGCGGCTTGAGGCGCTGAAACGCGAGGGCACCGCGATCATCTTTGTCTCCCACTCGGAAATGAATGTTCGGTATATCGCCGATCGCTGTCTCTTGCTCGAGGATGGCGAGGCCCTCGCGGAGGGAGAAACCGAGCTGCTGTACCGAAAATATTATGAGGCCACCGGATTTCTCGATCGCGCCTTGGCGCCTATGGGGCTGATCCCCAAGATGCCGGCGGATTTAGCAGAGGGCGTGGGTCAGATGCGCTTGTCCTCGTTCTTAGAGGAACCTTTTCATCGGCTGGCGAAGACGGGTTCCCCCCTGATCCTTCGGCTTGAGATGGAGAACGAGAGCGATATCAGCTCGGCAACACTGAGGCTGCAGTTCTTCGGTACCTCGGGTCTGTTGCTGGGGTCTTTGGAATGCCTATTAGTGATGGTGCCCGGGGGTAATGTCTGGCGTCTCACTGTGCCTTTTCTGGGATTGGCGGCCGGTCGCTACCGGGTGGGCGGTGGGTTAGTCACCGCCCACCGTTGGCGTTTATATCAATCGACGCTGATGGAGCTCCTGGTGATGGAGGAGCATCCCGCTGAGGGTCAGGGTCTGATTCGGCTCGAAGCCGCGGTGGAGTCTCTTCCCCGCAGCTGAGGTCGGCGCGCTCGTTATTTCTTAGCGTCAGCCTGTTCTTTCTTGATCAGGGCGTTTGTTATCTCGATCATCCGTTCAAACGACTTTGCCTTTCCAGGGCTGACCAGATATTTTCCATTGACGACCAGAGAGGGTGTCCCGGTGACGCCATATTTGGCGGCGAGGCCATTGGCGAGGCGCATCTTGGAGTCTACAGCGAAGGATTTGTAGGCTTGATGAAAGGCGGCTTCATTGACGCCGTGCGCCACAAAGAAGGGTGCCAGCTCCTCTTCGGTGGATAGTTTTTGCTTTTGATGCTGGATCGCATCAAAGAAATCGGCATTCATCTTGTCAGCCACCCCAAGGGCTTCGGCAGTAAAATAGGCCTTGGCATGCGCAGCCCATTGTTCATTGAATACAGCGGGCTGACGGATAAAATTCACCGAGTCTGGTTTGGTTTTGATCCAGGCGTTCAAATCAGGTTCAAATTCCAGGCAGTGCGGGCAGCCATACCAGAAAAATTCTTGGACCTCGATCTTTTGGGGGTCTTGGGTCGGCTGCGCCGGTTTGACGAGATCATAATCTGTTCCGGCCACCAGCTCAGCGGCTTTCAGAGCACTGAAGGTGGGTGTTAGAAGAAGGCTTAGAAGGGCCATGGTCGCCAGCAAGGTCTTGTTCATAAAAGGGTCTCTTGAGTTTTTTAATTAATGAAGATGATCAGGCCCAGCCCATGACCGGCGATGGCCTATTGCAACGTGGAAATATATTCCGCCAGCTCGGTCATCTCGCTATCACCCAGCTTGCTGGCGATCGCTCTCATCATGCCGTTCATATCATTCTGGCGTTCACCCGCCTTGAAATGATGCAGTGCCTTTTCGGTGTAGGCGGCATGTTGCCCGCTTAGAGAAGGGAAACCGGCGGTGGGGTTGCCACGGCCTTTAGGTCCATGGCAACCCGAACACGCGGGAATGCCCGCCGCCGCGTTACCGGCATTATAAAGTTTTTGGCCCAAGGGGTGGCGGTCACCGGTCTCGACATGGCCTTTCTGGCGTCCATAAAAGGCTCCAAGATCACGCATGTCTTGGTCACTGAGAGGTTCTGCCATGGCGGTCATGGTGGTTTCCAGACGTTTCTGACTTTTAAATTCCATCAACTGCTTGGTGATGTAAGCTGGATGTTGCCCCGCGAGCTTTGGAAAGAGGGGGACCACTGATTGGCCATCCTCTCCGTGGCAGCCGCCGCACACCCCAGCGAGCGCCTCGCCTCTGTCAGGATCGCCCTCAGCGTGGGCTAAAAAAGCGGCGCAACCTAAAACAGCACTTACCCAAATTATCGAAAGCCTCATGCTCACCACCTCATTCTTGTTGGACGTTATGTCAAGTCAGTCATCCACGGGCCAGTACCCTCAAGGCGAGGGAAAAATCACCGAAGCCCTTATCCCGCCAAAAAATACGGGTAGACTCCATGGGAATCAGCGCCTATCATACTGCCGATCGACCTTATGTCACACTGGGGATGATCTCCCGTGAACCCCTTCGGATCTTCATTTAAAGAGCGGCCCCGGTTCGCGTTTCAGCGAAACCCTTAAAAGTCGGATGGATCCCGCCCCATCGCGGTCAGGGGGTTAACCCCCTGAGCGCACATCTGGCATGGACTCCCTCAAGCGTCCCCACCCGACAGCGAGGGGCAATATACCTCATGGTCGGGAACCATAGCTAATCGATCCTTAATTTCGATAAGTTAAGGAACGGCGCGGTTGGACTCCGAAAGGCCCTCAGGTGCCCTCAGAAGGAGGGGTTCAAGTCAGAGGGGCGTCGGCCTTTCGTAGCCTCCTTCCAGTCAATCACTCAGGCACCCAGAGACCCTTGAATTCCCTTTATCATCAGGCCAGCTTTCTAGCGAGCGCCTCCCGCCTTAATAATGCACCTTCAGATAGCGGCCTTGAAGTGGCCTTCTCAGGCCGCTCCAATGCGGGTAAATCTAGCGCCCTCAATACGATCACTCAGCAGAAATCCTTGGCCCGGGTGAGTAAAACGCCGGGGCGCACCCAATTACTCAACTTCTTCCAGCTGGATGATGTTCGGCGTCTAGTGGATCTCCCAGGATATGGGTATGCCAAGGTTCCAGAGGGGATGCACAAGTCTTGGGGGAGCATGATTGAAAGCTATCTCAGTCAGCGTAAGGCGCTCAAGGGCGTTTTCCTCATCATGGATATCCGCCATCCCCTCACCGATTTCGATCTCAGAATGATCGAATGGTGCCAGCATTTTGACCTAGCGCTGCATGTGGTCTTAACCAAGTCTGACAAGCTGTCCCGGGGGGCCGGCATGGATGTGCTTAAAAAGGTTCGAGGGACCCTCACCGCGCGGTACGCCCAGCCGGTCAGCGTCTCGCTGTTTTCTTCTCTCAAGCGATCTGGAGTCGAGGAGGCTCACCAAGTCCTTGATGGCTGGCTCGAGGTGGTCACAAAAGCCCCTTAGGATCGATGGGTTGTCCAAAAAAAACCCCGGAGGGTCATGGGGCCGCCGGGGTGTTGAATGCCCTCGCTGGGATCTTGAGGGCGACCTGTCTCGGAGAGGTTCACGGGTCTTCTTTTAAGACGCTGGAGATCGTCATTGGTTCAGTGATGGAGCCAAGAGAGATCAACACCCTATCTTAGGAACTTAATGAGTCTTTAGGGAACGAACAAGGCAATCACCTTGTTGAGAAACCTGCATGACCTTCAAAAAACTGATCACCGCTCATTTTCACCTCGCGGTGTTTGTTTCCATCGGCTTTGGTATTGCGGCATTCAATGAGCCTGATCTGGTGCTCATGGATGAGGAGGGCCTCTTTGGCCCCTTACGCAATAATCTCTTGTTCGCTGTTGGTTATTTGCTCTTGGGGCAAATAGGCCTTTGGTGGACCCGTTACCAGAATGGTGGATATTTCGAGGCACTCCTCATGGGTTACACGTTCTTGGCGACGGCCTTTGGGGCAAAGATCTATGCCGATGTCAACGGGATGCCCGTATCGCCAGCCTTTGTTATGGCGCTTTATTACTTTGCCTTTGCGCACTTTCTCTATTATTTTCTCGCGAGGCCCAAGGAGGCGGATTCTGATCCCACTGTCGGTTGAGGCGGGTTCCTTAGGAGGCGATGGCGCTTAGGCGAAGCGGCCTGATAGACAAGGCGACCCATTTCATCATCTAGTGGTAACATCGGGCCAACCCATCCCTTTCGAGCGGAGATTTGATGAATAACACGACTCACCTCCCTTTTCATCTGACCAGCCCATCTGGTCTTCAGATCAAGATGAATGGCAATGGCTCGATAAGCCGCTTTGAATACAAGGATATTATCCTCAATCTATTTCCAGGCAATCAGATCGAGGGTGGACTCAGCACGATTTATCTTCGCTGCATTGATGCCATAGATTCTAAGACTCGGGGAGTGCCCCTTTTTGGGCCGCAAAGTGAAGCCAGCTACCATCTAGAAGCGGACGCCTTTGTAGCGACGGGGCGGTTCGAGGATGTGCTCTATGAGGTGCGGCTTGAGCTGGCTTCGGGAGACCTTGCCTGGTTCTGGCACGTCACCCTCCAGAATGTTGGCCAGGCTGATCTTTCAATGGATCTGATCCTCGCCCAGGATATTGCCTTGGCCCCTTATGGCGCCATAAGGCTCAATGAATACTACGTGAGCCAATACCTTGACCACACAGCGCTTGATCATCATCAGCGCGGCACCGTCGTGGCGACTCGCCAGAATCTCGCGATGGGCGGCCGAAACCCTTGGTGCCTTATAGGCTCAATGGGGCGAGGGGTCAGCTACGCGACCGATGCACTCCAGATTTTCGGTGGGACAGGACGTCCTGATGGGTCTTTGAAGGGGGTCGTCGATGGGCTCCCGGGTTGTCGGTTGCAGCACGAACACGCGATGGTCGGGATTCAGAATGAGCCCATGAGTCTCAAGCCGGGCGAGACGGTACACACCGGTTTCTTCGGTTGGCTCGAGGAAAACCATCCGGAGGCCACCTCTCCCTCGGATTTAATGTTCGTCGATCGGGCGCTGGGTTTGCTGCATGATCGACTGCACCTGCCTGTTCAGGAGAACGCAGCGGGGTCATGCCCAACACGAAGCTTGTTCGTTAAAGCGCCTGCCCTTAGCGCCGCGCCTCTCAATGAAGCGGAGCTGGATCGCTGGTTTGGACCTGAGCGACGTGACCTAGAGGCTGATGGGAGTGACATTCTGTCGTTTTTTTATGGTCGCCATCGCCATGTTGTTCTTAAGGCCAAAAATGAAAAAGTCCTAAGGCCCCATGGCCACATTATTCGGACCGGGGGCCTTTTTACGCCCGATGAGGCGGTATTGACCTCGACCGTCTGGATGGATGGTGTTTTTCATTCGATGGTGACGCAAGGTCATGTCAGCATCAATCGCTTCCTGTCGACGACGCACACCTACCTGGGCCTTTTCAAAACCCATGGCCAACGGATTTTTATCGAGACAGCAGCGGGCTGGCGGCGCCTTGATAAGCCGTCTGCTTTTGACATGTCGCCGGAGGGGTGTCGGTGGTTCTACCGGCATGAGGGTGGCTTACTGGTGGTGCGGAGCGAGGCCAAAACGGATCGACATGAATTGACATTGGATCTAGAGGTGGTCGAAGGTGATCCGGTTCGCTGCTTGATCACTCACCATGTAGCGCTCAACGGGGATGATGGTCTGGTGCCGATGGGCGCCCTTTTTGACGTCCGTGAGGAGGGTATTTTCTGTTGGGCTACGCCGGACAGCGATGTCGGGCGGCGTTTCCCAAACGGGGGTTTCCTGATCGGCGCAGCAGAAGGGACGATCTTCGAATCGGTGGATAACGATGCGATGCTTTTCGAGGATGGGGTGAGCCGGGATGAGCCTTACATCTGCCTTTTGACCGGCTGTCATCGGAAGATCGGTCTCACCATTCACGGGCGTCTGGTTGAAGCCCGCGGACAAAGGCCGGTGACGACGCCACAGTATTGGCGGGAAGCAACCAGCGGTTTGACCGTTGCCGCAGATGCCCCGCTTCCGCTGCAACGAGTGGCTGAAATTTTGCCTTGGTTTGCCCACAACGCCTTGATTCATTTTCTCGCGCCGCGGGGGCTTGAACAATATTCAGGTGGCGGGTGGGGAACCCGTGACGTCTCTCAGGGACCTGTGGAGTACCTGCTGGGCATTGGTCAGTTTGAGCCGATCCGTGATCTTCTGGTGCGGCTCTTCAAAAATCAGAACCCGGACGGTGATTGGCCTCAATGGTTCATGTTCTTCGAGCGTGAGCGGGGGATCCGGCCAGGCGACTCACATGGAGACATCATTTTCTGGCCCTTGCTGGCGCTGGGTCAATACCTCCTTGCAACCGGTGATGTCTCCCTCCTGAGGGAAAAGGTTCCGTTTTTTGATGTGAATCCTCAAAAAGCGGAAGAAGCCAGCATCAGAGAGCATATCGGCCGCGCCCTGAAATTGATTCGGTCCCGTCTGATTCAAGGCACCGCGCTTGAATCTTATGGTCATGGCGATTGGAATGATTCGCTGCAACCCGCGGATCCGGCCATGAGGGATCATCTTTGCAGTGCCTGGACCGTGACCCTTCACTACCAAGTGTTGACCACCTTGGCTGAAGCGCTGGGCCAGGTTAATGAAGCGGCCTTGGCCGGTGAACTTGAACAGGAAGCCCAGGATGTCCTGAGGGATTTCAGGCAGTTCCTGCTGGTCGATGGGGTCATCACAGGTTATGCCGACTTTGAGAAGCCTGAGCAGATCGAATACCTTTTGCACCCTCGCGACCAGCGCACAGGGCTTCGCTATAGCGTCCTACCGATGATCCACGCGGTCATTAATCATATGCTTTCCCCTGAGGAAGCGGCTGCGCATTTGGCCTTGATTCGGCTTCATTTGATGGGGCCCGATGGGGCGCACCTGTTTGATCGCCCGATGATCTATCGCGGGGGTCCCATGCGGATTTTCCAACGGGCGGAGACCAGCAGTTATTTTGGTCGGGAAATTGGATTGATGTATACCCATGCCCATCTTCGCTACGCCGAAGCACTCTGGCATGTTGGCGACGTCGAGGGCTTTTTTGACGCGGTGGCGAAGACGATCCCTATCAATATCCAATCTTTGGTCAAGCCGGCGGCGAGACGACAAGCCAATTGTTATTACTCGAGCTCTGATGCGGCCTTCAAGGATCGGTTTGAGGCCTATGAGTCCTATGATCGCGCGCTCAAAGGCGAGATCCCTCTTGAGGGCGGCTGGCGCGTTTATTCCAGTGGGGCTGGGATCGCCACCGGTCTTATTTTAAGGTGTCTGCTTGGGATTCGGCCGTCTCGAAGCCAGTTGGTCATCGATCCGATGATTCCTAAAGCACTAGAAACCTTCCGGGTAGACCTTGACATAGCCGGGGCCCGTTTTGATGTGACCTATCGCCGGGGCCATCGGGGATTTGGGGTTGAAGCGCTGGAGCTTAATGGAACGGCCTTGCCCTTCACGCGTCTCGAACATCCCTACCGGGTTGGCGGCGCAGCCGTTTCGTTGCCGTTGTTCCAGGAGGCCCTGGTTGATGGCGTCAATTGGCTTTCGATCGATCTTGGCTAGATACGTTTCAAGGTGGAATGCTCTTGGGTTTCTGGTAGCCGTTGACGGATCAGGGTCTCAAGGCAATCAATGAAGCGGGGATGATCATTGAGGCTTTGGACCAGCTCGACGCGTTCGCCACCATGGGCCTCAAAAAGCGCTTGGTATTCGACGCTGATTTCGATCAGCGTCTCAAGACAGTCCGCCACAAATGCAGGGCTGAAAACCAGGATCTTTCGAGCGCCTTTTTTGGCGAGGTCCTCAATCACATGGTCTGAAAAGGGCTCGATCCATTTTTTGCTGAGTCTCGACTGAAAGCAGGTGGTGTAGCGGGAGGCATCCAGTCCCAGGCGCGCAACCAGAAGTCGGGTCGTGGCATAGCAGGTGGCTTTGTAACAGGACTGATTCTGCTGATTGACTTCGCTTTCACACGGTTGATCGATGCACAGGCCTTCACCGTAGACCTTGTCGACTTGGCGCTCAGGAAGACCGTGATAAGAAAAAAGGATATGGTCATAATCCTCGAGCCGAAAGGGGCTGGCGCGGTCAACGACCGCTTCGAGATAAGCGGCTTCGTCATAGAACTGACTGACCGTTGCAAGTTCGGGGATCACCCACCAGCGTCGAATGATATCGAGCGCTTTTTCGATGGCAGATCCGGTGGAGGCGCTGGCATACTGGGGAAACAGTGGGATCAGAATGATACGGCTGTAGCCGGCTTTGCGCATACGTTCAAGAACGGCCTCGATCGAAGGGCTCTGGTAGCGCATGGCCATCTCAATCGTGATGTCTTCGCACGCTTCCTTGAAGCGCCTTTGCAGCAGCGCCTGAACGGATTCAGCATGCTGCAAAAGAGGCGACTTTCCGCCATTGAGTTTGAACAGCTCACGGTAGATTTTGGCGGACTTTGGCGATCTGAAGGGAACGATGATGCCATTGACCAGAAGGCGTCGGAGCAGCCACGGGAGGTCAATGACCCTTGGGTCGTTGAGGAATTCACCCAGGTACCGCGCCACATCGAGGGTGGCAGGACTTTCTGGGGTGCCAAGCTGTATCAGGAGGACGCCGGTTTTTTTAATCATAGAAGGCCTTGATGGAAGAAATGTCGCGCACAGCGCCCCTCGGTATGAGGGAGATCAGTGGGCGGTGCCGCTGTTCGCTCATTCTAGCAAAGCTTGATGACCCAGCAATATGAAGCGCTGGGTTCCCCTAAGGAGTTCTCGTGGCTGAACAGCACTATGACGTTCATGTCGGCATTCGCTCATCGAAGTCTGATGAAAAAATGCTGGGTTTTTCGGTGTTTTCCCGAAGCGCCAGCCCCCAGCGAGCGGCGCTTTTGGGGATGGTCAAGATTGCAGCGTTTCAAAGATCAGACGGCAGCGGGTATCTGACGCTGACCTTTCTGATTGATCGTGACGATGCCACAGCACTGCCTGCCTCTGGTCGATGGATAGGGCCTCTTGATGAAGCCTATTTGCGGGCACGGCTTGGGCCTCGGTTTGAGATGGCCATGGATTTGATGCTCCCTCAGGACGCTACCTCGCCGGTCTTTATTGAAGAGATTGACCTCTATTTTCGGCCGCTTGCAGCCGATACTCTGGCGCTGGTGGCGGAGGAGTTGTTCCCTGTCCTTTCGGATAGTCTGGAGCTCTCGTTCGAGCCTTTGGAATCGTGGGCGGATCCACTTGGGGAGATCGTTCCTGCGCCTGCAAAGTCTCAACCCTCCTGGGTCGGCCGACTCCGTGCTTGGATGGGATTAAACTAACTTAAGCGGAACGTGCTGATTTCATGTCGAAGCTCATCAATCGCACTTTCAAGGCGATGAGTCGCGGCTTGGGTTTCCTCTAGGGCTTGCGCAGAGACGCGAACACTGTCCGTTAGCGTGACCATCGAATCCCTAATCTGTCGGGCACCGGCTGATTGAGATCGCATCCCTTCATGCACACTCTCGAACTGCGGCAACAGGGCCTGGACATTGAGGATAATCTCACCAAAGCGGTGACTGATGCCATGGGCATCGGAGACGCTTCGGGTGACCTGCTGCTTGAATTTGTCCATCTCCATCACCCCGCCACTCACCGAGTTCTGCATCTCTTTGACCATGCGCTCAATATCCAGCGTGGCCACCGCCGTCTGATCGGCGAGTTTGCGGATCTCCCGCGCCAGAACGGCAAAGCCTAGGCCGTATTCG